>JABLTO010137722.1_pt1 | contig 11499 bp, 7 predicted proteins | sample 7160091 | NCBI WGS metagenome assembly JABLTO01 (sample SAMN14651225, study PRJNA627086) | human gut metagenome | isolation source: feces | host: Homo sapiens
AATTGTATACACGGTAACCGAGGATGCAGTTGCAGATTACACAACTGAGATCACCGGCTACGATATCACCAATAGCTATGCACCAGGAAAGACCAGCGTCACAGTTACCAAGTCATGGGCTGATAACGATGACCGCGGCGGTCACAGACCGAAGGAAATCAAGGTTCAGCTGAAAGCAGATGGCGAAAACAGCGGCGAGGAAATTACCCTGAACGCAGAGAACAAGTGGACTTACACCTGGTCCGAACTTGATGAGAAGAAGTCTGGAAAGGATATTGTCTACACAGTAGAAGAAATTGGCAAAACAGCTGGCTATATTTCCACAGTAACAGGAAATGCCACAGAAGGATTTATCATTACCAATACAATCACATCTGTTAAGATCAGCAAAGTGGATATTACCGACCAGAAAGAACTGGCAGGTGCTCATATCCAGATCCTTGACAAAGATGGAAATGTAGTAGACGAGTGGGATTCCACCTGGGAATCTCATGAAGTAACAGGTCTTAAGACCGGTGAGAAATATACCCTTCGTGAGACCGTAGCGCCAGATGGCTATACTATTACAGCTGACACAGTCTTTAGCCTGAAGGAGGATGGAACTCTTGACAAAGATAATACCAGCACAACCATCTCAGCGGATGGAACCCTTCTGGTAGAAGACAGCAGAACTTCTGTAAAAGTAAGCAAAGTAGATATTTCCGATGGGAAAGAGCTGGAAGGTGCTCACATCCAGATCATTGACCAGGATGGAAACGTAGTAGACGAGTGGGATTCCACCAAGGAAGCTCATGTTACCGAGAAACTGAAAACCGGTAAGATTTACACTCTTCGTGAGACTGTAGCTCCAGACGGATATTTACTTACAAGCGACACTACTTTTGTTCTGAAAGAAGACGGAACAGTAGATGCAGAAAAAACAACAGCTGTTTCCAAGGATGGTGTTTTACTTGTACAGGATAAACTGGCAACCTCAGCATCTATTGCAGTGACAAAGAAACTTACCTATATTGGTGAAGGTCTGGCAGCAAGAAATCAGACCTTCTATGTAGCCCTGTATTCTGATAAAGAATGCACACAGAGAGTTTCTGATGTGAAAGCTCTTGTATTCAAGAATGCAGATGCTTCCACCGTAGTATTCTCAGAGAATATTAAGGCAGGCAAGACATACTACATTGCAGAGTGTACACAGGATGGAACTTCTCAGACGATCGGCGCTCTTGCAGATGGAACTGTTTATGAAGCTGTATTTGGCAATGGTAACTCCACAACAGTAACCGAAGCCGATGGAACAACAACCGTTTCCTTTGAAAACGTGTTCAGCAGCTTCCCGCCAGATGGATTCTACAAACAGGGTCAGCTGACAATTACCAAGAAGGTTCTTGGTGCAGATGGAGGCACCAGAAACAGCAACGAGGTATTCTATGCAGGTATCTTTGATGATGCAGCTCATACACAGCTTTCCCAGCAGGTTGAGCAGAACATTATCAAGCTTGATATGGACGGTGGCTATGAAGTAAGTGAGATCATCAATGTTGGTCTTGCCCAGTCAGGAGCAAAGGTAACCCTGTATGTAACGGAAACTGATTCCAACGGAAAACCAATTGCAGGCTCCGAAGGCTTTGGATATAAAGTTACCGTAAGTGCAGATTCTGTTACATTTGATGAAACGAATATGACAGCAGAAGTTGTCATCACCAACCAGGAAGAAAGCACAGTAACAGAAACACCAACACCTACTCCTTCTTCCGATGGTGGAAATAGCGGTGGCTCCGAAAATCATTCCGGCGGCTACGGCGGTAGCAAATCACCGAAGACCGGAGATGATACCCCGATCGGAACTTATCTGATGCTTCTTCTTGCAGCTGCAATGCTTGCAGCCGAGACTGAAAGACGCCGCAGAAGAAACAAAAGACAGTAAAGCAAAACAAAGTTTCTGATCAGATTGGAACCATAACAAAGCAAGTACAAATGAAGGCGGTCCGCACACAAAGCGGATCGCCTTTTTGCAGATTCACTTTAGCTTCCTGCTCAATTAAGGAAAACTACAGAACAGCCCTGTGGTTCTGGCTTTGCAAAAAATAAAAAAACTTTCCTGAAAAGTGGAAAAACATCCCGAAGAAAGAGTTGACGAAACAGCCCTACTGGTATAATGAAGTCAAATTAAAGGATATTACATTTGGGAATGACTTTATAGATTTCAGGAGGTTTCCATTATGAGAAAGAATACATTAAAAAAAGCAATGGCAGTTATGATTTCAGCGACAATGCTGGTGACAGGATATACAGTAGTTTCTGCAGAAGGATTTACAGATGCAGAGGCACTTGCAGAGATGGATGCTTTTACCACAGGTGATGAAGCTGTATATGTGGAAGAAGTTCAGCCGGAAGCTGCACAGACTGAGGAGGTTCAGCCAGAGCAGACTCAGACAGAGGTTCAGCCGGAGGTTGCACAGACCGAGGAAGTTCAGGCAGAAGAATCTCAGGATGAGTTCCAGACCGGGGAATCTGCTGAAGAAGCCGCTTTTGTTGATGGATTCACAGATAGCTCTGCAGAAGCTGATCCAGCTGAGTTTACCGATGGAACCGGCGAGGTTGGAGATGCAGTAGAAACTACCGTAGATTTCGATTTCCGTTTCGAGAACGAAGAAGTCATTATCACTGCAAAAGTGTTTGATGAGACAGCTCTTCCAGAAAACGCTGAAATGAACGCTGTAAAGCTTGAAGCTGGCAGTGAGAAATATGAAGAAGCAAAACAGGCTTCCATCAGAGACCTTGGAACAACAGAAGACGACGAGTACACTTTCTACGACGTAACCTTCATCGCAGATGGTGTTGAGATCGAAGTTCCAGACGAAGCAGTCGTAATTAATATGGAATTCAAAAATGTTGCATCAGAGGAAAACGAAACCCAGAGCGCCCTCCACATCCAGGAGACAGAAGCTGGCGTAGTTGCCCAGGACGTAACCGCACAGTCCGCAGACGGAACACTGAAATCCGTAGGATTTAACTTCTAAAATTCAATAACCGCAAGCAGATACAGGACTTTCTGAGAAATCGGAAGGTCCTTTTTGCATAATCAGAAATTCATCTATGCTGCTCCCGCCACGCCCGCGGTGAAACCCCATACACATTTTTAAAAGCCCGGGAGAAGTGGAGGGCGTTTTCGTAGCCTACGGCAGAGCCGATATCTCCTATAGATAATGTGGTCAGCTTCAGCAATTCCGCCGCTTTTGTCATGCGGTAATGAATGAGAAATTCCTGTGGAGAGCGTCCTGTGCTGGTGCGGAAAATTCGTCCCAGATAGCTTCTGTTAATACCGCATACAGCTGCCACATCCTCAATAGAAATATCATTCTGGAAGTTCTGTTCGATATAATTTATTGCCTCTTTTATATAATAATCACTCATTTTACTGGTGGCGGCAGGCTGCGGTCTGGCAACAGATTGCGCAAGCAGATCCGCAAAAAGATAGAAATGTCCCATCAGATGAAAAGGAGATTGCTCTGAATTCTGAGAAATGTAAATCAGTTCATCCGCCATCTTTTTTCGTGCCTCCCTGGAGTGGGCCATATAGACTGGCGCATCCTTGGAAAAGCCACAAACGTTGAGGATTTCTGTGGTACGCAGCCCGTCAAACTCCACCCAGACGTATTCCCATGGCACCTGAATATCTGCCACATAAGTGGTGATCTGTCCTGGAAAAATCATAAATCCCTGTCCGCTCCGAACCTGATAATTTACATTCTGCCCCTTGGAATTCGTGGCCATCAGGGTGCCTGTTCCGGAAAGAACATAGTGAAAAAGATAGTGATTCCGCGTTGCCGGACCAAATAAATGTCCGGGAGTACACTTCTCATGTCCATATTGGTAAAGGCATAGATCAATGAAAGTTTCGCTCGGAAAAATGTGAAAGTTGTTATCCATATCCGGAATCCTCCTGTTACATTTGCTGACAATATATCATAATGCGATAATATATTTCATTATACCATAAAAAACCATCATAAAGGCATAAAATAAGAAAAATTAAGCTATTTAAGTGTTGATTTTGGTATGCTATACTTAACACATCATAGAAAAAGGAGGCCCCACTCATGGCAATCACCTTCAACGAAACAACCCGGATCTTTACCCTCACCACTGCCCACACTACCTATCAGATGCAGGCGGATGCTCAAGGGTACCTTTTGCACCTGTATTATGGTGCCAGAACTGCAGGAGAAATGGACTATCTTCTGAATTATGGAGACCGTGGCTTTTCTGGAAATCCGAATTCAGCAGGCAGCGACAGAACCTATTCTCTGGATGCATTGCCACAGGAATATCCATCACTTGGCACAGGAGATTTCCGAAATTATGCGTTAAATATAGAGAATGCAGATGGTTCCCAGTGCTGCAATCCGGTTTACATAACGCATGAAATTGCGGCTGGAAAATACACTCTGAAAGGTCTTCCATTCGTCCGTGCAGAAGAAAATGAAGCGGAAACTTTGAAGATTATACTGGAAGATCCTGTTACAAAAGTAGAGCTTCATCTGCTCTACGGAGTACTGGAAAAAGAAGATATTATCACCAGAAGTGTGATAATTAAGAATGCTGGAAAAGCCCCTGTAACAGTAAAAAAAGCCCAGTCTGCATGCCTGGATTTCCTTCACGGAGACTATGATCTGATCAAATTTTATGGCAGACATGCTATGGAAAGAAACATGGAAAGAATGCCGGTTTCCCATGAAAGCACCCGAATTGGCAGCCGCCGTGGAACCTCCAGCCACCAGTATAATCCAGGGGTAATCCTTGCAGGAAAAAACACAAATGAAGACAGCGGAAGCTGCTACGGAATGCTGTTTGTATACAGTGGAAACTTCCTTGTAGAAGCAGAAAAGGACCAGTATGATCAGACCAGAATCCAGATGGGTCTGACTGATGAACTGTTTGCATATCCCCTGGAAGCCGGAGCTGAATTTACCGCGCCAGAGGTTATTTTATCCTACACAAACAAAGGTCTTTCCAGGCTTTCCCAGCAGTACCATCACTGCATTATGAATCATATCTGCCAGGGAAAATACGTCCATGCAAATCGTCCTGTCCTGATCAACAGCTGGGAAGCCGCATATTTTGATTTCACCGGAGACACCATCGTAGAGCTTGCAAAGGAGGCAAAAGCGCTTGGAATCGATATGGTGGTTATGGATGATGGATGGTTCGGAAAGCGAAATGACGACAATTCTTCTCTCGGCGACTGGTATGTGAACGAGGAAAAATTAGGCGGAACTCTGACAAAATTAATCGAAAGAGTAAACGCAGAAGGCGTGAAATTCGGTATCTGGATTGAGCCTGAAATGGTCAGTGAGGACAGTGATCTTTACAGGGAACATCCGGAATGGGCAATCACAATTCCAGGCCGCAAGCCTGTCCGTTCCAGAAACCAGCTGGTCCTTGATTTTTCCAGAAAAGAAGTACGTGATGAGATATTTAAACGCATCTGCGCAGTTCTGGATCAGGGAAATGTGGAGTACATTAAATGGGATATGAACCGCAGCCTGGCAGATATTTATGCACCAAATGTGACCTATGATTATGTTCTTGGGGTGTACGATTTCCTGGAAAAACTTATGAACCGTTATCCGGATATTCTTATTGAAGGCTGCAGCGGAGGCGGCGGAAGATTTGATGCCGGAATGCTGTATTATACCCCTCAGATCTGGTGCAGTGACAACACAGATGCTATTAATCGTACACGGATTCAATATGGAACCTCCTTCTTTTATCCGGTAGCAGCAATGGGTTCACATGTGTCAGCAGTGCCAAACCATCAGACCGGAAGAGTGACCAGTATGCATACAAGAGGCGTTGCAGCTATGTCTGGAACCTTTGGCTATGAACTGAATCCCGCACTTTTAAATGCAAAGGAAAAAGCAGAAATCCGTGCCCAGCTTGCCCAATACAGGGAGTATCAGGAATTGATCCGTGAAGGAGATTATTACCGTCTTTCCAATCCTTTCCAGGATAATTTTGCGGCCTGGATGGTGGTATCAGATGACAGATCCAAGGCACTGGTAAGTGTGATAAGACTTACAGCAGAAGCCAATCCGCCGGCAGCATACGTTACCTTAAAAGGAATGGAAGAGGATGCTTTTTATCGGGAAAAAACTACCGGAAAAGTATATCCGGGAGCTGCACTTATGGAGGCTGGAATACTGCTTCCTGCCGCGGTGAGCGAATATGAAGCATGCCAGATAGAGCTGGAGCGTGTTTGAAAAATCAATGATTATGTTTTCATAGCCGTTAAGTTAATTTTATCTTTTTTTGTGAAGAAAAAAGGAGAAAAAGTTTATAAACCGGAAAGATTGTTTTTTTATATGTTCTGAGATATACTTGCAGTATTCGTAGACGGAACAGGGTGTGATTGCAATGGTTTCAATGATTCCTTTCGGGCTTCTTGCCGGGTTTGTGGAGGGGCGGGAGGTTCGGATTACAGAGATTGATGAGAGTGGATTTTGTTTTCGGACAATAGAAGAAAATATCTCTGATTCAGAAGCTTTGAAGGTGTGCTTTTATGACATAAAGAATGGGTGTTATCGTGAATTGGAAATTCCAGAATACGATATACAAAGGTTTGATATGGTGGACGCAGAACTCTCCGGATTTTATGTGAAATATAAGGTGACGGTGAAGCAGAAAGCGTATGCGGAGGCGGTTCAGAGGCTTCTTTATCAGTATAATCACTACATTCATCTGAAGCTGGAAGAGGACGACAGCGCGTTGGCGAAAAGCCTGACAGGGTATCCGGGGGAACTGGATGAGGTCAAGCGTGGCAGTCTGGAAGAGCAGGTGGGAATATGGCGGAGAGAGCTTACGCCAGATGGATTGGAGTCCGCTTATAATGGGAAACGTATAGATTTAACTGATAATTGTTCTCAGTACGGAACTGGCTTTGAGCCTGGGTATAAGTGCCAGGTACCGCCTGAATCAGGTGTTACGGAGCTGGCGCTGGAGATAGATCGCCCGGAATTGTATCAGGAATATTTGAATAGTTCCCTGACAGAATTTTCCAAAAAGTATGCCGGAAAATGTATCGGTATCTGCGGCAACATTATTCTGGAACATAGAGTACCGGATCACCTTTATATTGGAAATCAGTTCTGTCATCTTCTGTTTCCGGAACGTAAATTGTTGTTTGAAATAATAGAAAAAGCAGCGGCAGAACAGGTGGAAATCACACTTGTTTTTTCTTATATCCGGGAATATATGCTGGATTATATAACAGAATTGCTTGATGAAATTAACCGGTGGTGTGAAGAAAAAAGGCAGTCTGTAGAGATTGTTGTAAATGACTGGGGAATGGCTTCTTTAGTAAAAAAAAGCAGAAGGAATCTGATTCCCAGCCTTGGAATTTTGTTAAATAAACGCAGAAAAGACCCTCGGATTCCGTTCAAAAAAGGAGAACAGAAATGGTTTGAGAGGAACAGCCTGAATGCTGGATTTTACCGTAATTTTCTGGAAAGAGAATATGGAATCCAACGCTTTGAATGGGAATCCTGCGGTTACGAACAGCAGATTCCACCTGGAAAAAACAGCCTGCATATTCCGTTCTATCAGACCAATACATCACAGTATTGTCCTCTTGGTGCAGTATGTGAAACAGGCGAGAGAGGACGACAAAAGCTTGCAAAAAAATGCCCGGGATATTGTACGGAATATGCACTTTTGTATCCGGAACATTTGCATATGATAGGGCGGTATAATTCGTTGTTTGGGATTGATATGAGGATATTGAAAGAGGAAGAAATACTGAAGAATTATATCCAAAACGGTGTGGACCGGGTTGTAATAAGAGCATGGTAATGCCGCCGGCAGGTGACATACCCGTGTTGAGGCAGAAGCGATATTTTATTCAGGATGAAGTACATGGCTGCTCAAGGCTGGAATTTATGGAGATAAGTGATGAAAATAGTAGCAGGATTAGGCTCGATAGATGAATATATAAAGTTCGCGGAGGCTGGTGCAGATGAATTTTTCTGTGGTTATGTTCCTTATTCCTGGTCCCAAAAATACGGAACGGTACTGCCCTTAAACCGCAGGGAAGTACTTTGTTATAACGTACAGCTTGGCGCATTCAGTGAGCTGGAAATCCTGTCTGGGATGATGAAAAAGTACGAAAAACCAGTCCATCTTACCTTCAATTCCCTGTATTATATCCCGGAACAATATCCAGAAATTGCCGGGATTATAAGCCAGTGTATAAAAATCGGTTTTCACAGTTATATTATTGCAGACCCGGCGTTGATGGTATATTTACGTGAAAATGGTATAAACTGCGAAATCCATCTCAGTGGAGAATGTGGAGAAATTAACAGCCAGATGGTGGCTTCATTGGCAAAAATGAGATTGAAACGTGTGATTTTTCACAGGAAAAATACATTCGAAGATATGAAAGCGGTTGTTGATAAATGTGGAAAAAAGGATGGAACAGAAGGAGTTCCGGAATTTGAGGCCTTTGTATTGAATGAAATGTGCCAGTTTACAGGTGCATTTTGTAATTCTTTGCATTGTGATGAGATGGGGTATCTTTGCAAAGCTCCTTATCAGATCGGAACCTTAAAAACAGGGAATGCCGGTCCTGAAATCTTCAATCAGGAAATAAACGGAGGGCATTTGCTGCCAGACGGCTTTGTTCCTGATGATTTTCACAGTTTACATGATTTTTCCTATGATTCTGCAGGTTATCTTTGCGGTGAAACTGGCTGTGGTCTATGTGCACTTTATCAGTTAAAGCAAGCCGGAATTACGCACTTGAAGCTGGTTGGCCGTGGAAATTATACGGATTACATGGAAAAAGATATTCGAAATCTTCGAATGGCGTTGAATATATTGAGAGAATCCGCTGACGAAATGGAATTCCGGCGAAAATTGAAATTGCAGATTTTTCCCAGCGGGTGCAGCAGGAATTGCTATTACCGGTGATTAGGCAGCACGGGCTCCGGAGTGTGTCTGAAAAATCATTCCCACAAATTGTGGTGCACATCTTGCAGAAAGCCTTTTTCAGACACGCTCTGGATTCTGTGCTGCCTTGAAAAATTTATCTGGTTGTTTTTTTACCCGATGGGCTCGAAATCTGCAGCTCCATGTTTGCACAGCGGGCAGATGAAGTCATCCGGGAGCTCGTCACCTTCGTAGATGTAGCCGCATACTTTGCAGACGAAGCCTTTTTTGCCATCAGTTTCTGGCTTCGGTTTTACATTTTTCTGATAGTAGGTGTAAGTCATGGTGTCAAGATCGTTCATGACGCGGGCTTCGGTGACGCTGCAGATGAACATTCCATGGGTACCAAGGTCTACATATTGTTCAACCTTCAGAGACATAAATGCATTAATATATTTGTCCAGGAATACCAGTCCGTTATCGGAACGGTAGACCTTCTGACCTGCAAATTTATCTACGCTGCGTCCGGTCTGGAAACCAAACTGCTGAAATACAGAGAACGGTGCATCTACAGACAGACAGTTTACGTTGAGAACTCCAGTCTGTTTGATCACATGGTGGGAGTAATTTGCCTTATTGATATTTACCGCAATACGGTTTGGAGTATCAGTGAGCTGGGTCACAGTGTTGACGATCAGTCCGTTGTCTTTTTTGCCGTCATTGGAGGTAACTACATAAAGACCGTATCCGATTCTGAAAAGGGCTGTCATGTCATTTTTGTTTGCCAGCTCATCATTCTGGGCAATGTATTCTTTGCAGAGCTCGCTTGCCATAGCTTCCAGCTGATCCTTGTTTTCCTGGTTTACTGCGGAAAGCACTTTTACAGTAGTGTCCAGCCAGTTGATCTTCTTGCAGCCAGAAAGCATTTCTTTCATAATTTTTGCTGCCAGAGGTGCCCAGGAACCATTTTCGATGATGCCCACTGTGCGGTTCTGGAAGTTGTGCTCGGTCAGACGGGTGATATAGTCGTGCATGAACGGATAAATGCTTGCATTATAGGTTGTGGTAGCAAGAACCAGCTTACTGTAGCGGAATGCGTCGGACAGAGCCTGTGACATGTCATCTCTTGCAAGATCATATACAACAACTTTGGGACATCCCTTGCTGCGAAGTTTGTCAGCCAGCAGCTCTACAGCCGCTTTTGTATGACCGTATACAGATGTGTAGGCGATGACAATTCCTTCTGTCTCTGGTGTGTAAGAGGACCATGTATCGTAAAGACCAATGTAATGTCCAAGGTTTTCTGTAAGAACAGGTCCGTGAAGAGGGCAAATGATCTGGATATCCAGGCCTGCGGCAACTTTCAGTAATTTCTGAACCTGTGGTCCGTATTTTCCAACGATGCCAATAAAGTATCTGCGAGCTTCATCGTCCCAATCTTCTTCTACATCCAGTGCGCCGAATTTTCCGAAGCCATCTGCAGAGAAAAGTACTTTATCGGTGCTGTCATAGGTTACCATAACTTCTGGCCAGTGCACCATGGGAGCGAAAACAAAGGTCAGGTTGTGGTTTCCAAGGTTGAGGGTGCCGCCATTTGTAACCTCCAGCTTCTGTCCTTCCAGGTCGAGACCGAAGAAGTTCTGGATCATAGTGAAGGTTTTTGCGTTGGCTACGATGGTGGTTTCCGGATAAACTTTCAGGAAGTTTGCCACATTTGCTGCGTGGTCCGGCTCCATGTGCTGTACGATCAGGTAGTCCGGCTTGCGGCCTTCCAGGATGCGGTCCAGATTATCCAGCCATTCGTGAGTGAAATTTGCATCTACAGTATCCATGACTGCGATTTTTTCATCCAGGATCACATAGGAATTATATGCCATACCGTTCGGTACTTTGTACTGACCTTCGAAAAGGTCTATCTGATGGTCGTTTACGCCTGCGTAGCGGATGGTGTCTGTAATTTTCATAGAGGTTCGTCTCCTTTTTATGAGATATTGTTATTGATGTAATTGTTTGTGATTTTTGAGGGAACTATGTATTTTTTACTGCTTTGTTATTTCTTTAACATGGCTTTAGTATAACCAAATTTTGAAATAAAATCTGTTGCAAATACAACAAAATGGTGTAAGATATAAGAAATTATTTTTTGAACATGTTCTGGATAAATTTATAGAAAGGGATTGTAGAAATGACACCAGTGACACTTTTTTCATACATAACTCCTGAAGAACAGGAACGTATGCGCATCTGTTTCGATATGCATGAAGCAGTCTATCGGAATAATGAGACTGTGATGGAATATGCCAGTTCCATGAAAAAAATAGGTCTGATCCTGGAAGGTCAGGCAGTCCTTTATTGCATTGATGAAGATGGAAATCAATATATGATAGATAACCTGAAAAAGGATAGTGTTTTTGGCGAACCATTCCTTTTATCTGAAGAATCCCAGCACTATTATGTCTGTGCAAAATCCGAAACAAGAGTGCTGTTTATCGCCTATGAGCATGTGATCAAACGCTGCGAAAATGCCTGTAAATTCCATAGCCAGCTGGTAAGCAATCTGCTCCAGATGATTGC
>JABLTO010125142.1_pt1 | contig 11481 bp, 8 predicted proteins | sample 7160091 | NCBI WGS metagenome assembly JABLTO01 (sample SAMN14651225, study PRJNA627086) | human gut metagenome | isolation source: feces | host: Homo sapiens
TGAGGCTGCGCTTAAGGAACATCTCTATATCAGCATGACCCGCATGAAATATGCTATTGAGGTTGAATATAAGGATTACTTTGAGTAAGAGCGTGATACCCGCTGTGGATTCAATCCACGGCGGGTATTTCGGTCAAGAAGATGAGCCGTATGAACTGTTATGAATTACGCTTCGTGATGGCGTGAAATTTTCCAGCGGCAGAGATATGGACGGAGAAGCAGTTAAAGAATGTCTGGATGATCTGATCGCGAATCACGACCGGGCACCGTCAGATATGAAGATTGACAAGATCGAGGCAGATGGAATGACGGTGACGATCCATACAACAGAAGCATGTCCTGCAATCATCAATTATCTTGGAGATCCATATGGGGCTATCATAGATATGGATTATGGTGTGCAGGGAGAAGGCGGTTCTGCCAATGTTGCAGGTACAGGACCTTTTATTGCAACAGAGGTTTCCCCTACAGAAATTAAGCTGGTGAAGAATGAAAACTACTGGGGCGGAGAGGTAAAGACTGATAATGTGATCGTGAAATCTTTTTCTGACGGAAGTGCACTGACAGCAGCTCTGCAGACAGGAGATATCCAGGGAACTTACGGACTTCAGTATGACAATTATGCCTTATTTGACGGAAATCCTGATTATCAGATCAGTTCTGTTGCAACAAGCCGCTGCTTTTTCGGCCAGTTTAATATGGAATCTGAACTGATGCAGGATAAGAATGTAAGGGAAGCTATTGAGATGGGAATTGATAAGGACGGCTTCTGCAGCGTGATCATGGAGAATCGTGGCGTTCCGGCAGTAGGAGCTTTTCCGGGCAGCTTTTCTTACGGAAATGATGCAGTGAAAGCACCGTCCTATGATCCGGAAGGAGCAAAAAAACTTCTTGAGGAATCCGGATGGAAGGATACAGATGGTGATGGATATGCAGATAAGGATGGAAAAAAACTTTCTATTACATGGCTGACTTATCCGACACGTCTGGAACAGCCGAAGCTTGCTGAATATGCACAGTCTACTTTAAAGGATATTGGAATTGAGGTTAATGTAAATAATACGGCAGATCATGCAACCTATGCGAAGAATGGAGATTTTGACGTATATGTAAGTTCTCTTACAACTGCACCGACCGGTGATCCAGAGTACTTTTTCACAAGCACAGTTGTATCCGGGGCAGCAAAAAATTATGGCAAATACAGTAACTCAAGTCTGGATGATATCATAGCAAAAATGCATGAGACCTTTGACACAGATGAGAGAGGAAAGCTTGCCATCGAAGCACAGCAGACAATTCTTGATGATGATGCGTATTTCTTTGTTTCTCATCTGAATATGGGACTGGTATCAAAATCCAATGTGTCAGGGCTGACTGCACACCCATGTGATTATTATGAGATCACGGCAGATCTGGAAGTGAAATAACAGCTGGGAGATTTTAAATGGAAGCATTGCTGAAACTTGATCATGTGACGATCTGTTATAATGGAGAACCGGTTGTTCAGGATATAAATCTGGAGCTGAATAAAGGAGAGATCCTTGGGGTGGTAGGTGAATCCGGAAGTGGAAAAAGTACCATTATTAAGGCTGTTATGGGACTTCTGGGAAATGAAGGCATGGTTACGGAAGGTGATATCTGGTACATGGGAAGGAATGTAGTGGATATGCCGGAAAAAGAACTCCGAACACTCCTGGGACCGGAGATCGCCATGGTTTTTCAGGATTCCGGTGCTGCGCTTTGCCCGATCCGTACAGTTGGTGATCAGATTTACGAAAGTATGCGGGAACATGAAAAGATCAGCCGCAGGGAATGTGAAGAACGTACAATAGAAATGATGGAAAAGATCGGGCTGAAGGATGGCAGGCGTGTCCTTAGGAGTTATCCTTTTGAACTGTCCGGTGGTATGAACCAGCGTGTGGGAATCTGTATTTCCATGCTGCAGCATCCATCTCTCCTGCTTGCAGATGAGCCGACCAGTGCTCTTGATGTGATCGTGCAGAAACAGGTTGTTGAGGAAATGCTGCTTCTGCGTCGGGAATATCATACAGCCATGATTATTGTCACGCATAATATCGGAGTAGTTGGAAAAATGGCAGATAAGGTTCTGGTGCTGAAGAACGGCAAAGTGATGGAATACGGAGATACCAGGCAGGTACTGGATGATCCGCAGGATCCTTATACAAAAGAGCTTATGAATTCTGTGCCGCGTCTGAACAGAGGCAAGCTGGAGAGCATTTGTACAGGCTGAAACAAGGAATGGAGAAAAGAAGTGGCAGAATATATACTGGAAGTACGTCATTTAAAAAAGAATTTTATATCAGGGAAAAAATCCTTTACAGCTGTGGAAGATGTGAGTTTTTTTCTGAAACAGGGAGAATGTCTTGGTATTGTAGGGGAGTCCGGATCAGGAAAAAGTACGGTTGCAAAGATGATCACTCATCTGACAGAACTGACCGGCGGAGAGATTTTTCTTCTGGGAAAAAATATCACGCAGGTAAAGGGAAAAGAACTGCGGGAAACGTACAGAGAAATCCAGATGGTATTCCAGACCCCGGGAGAATCCTTTGATCCAAGATGTACACTTGGGGATGGAATCGGGGAAAGTCTCCGAAATATGGGGATAAGTAAGAAAGAAACCAGGAAACGTGTGGAAAATCTTCTTATTAAATATGGACTGAGTGCAGATTATGCAAACCGGTATCCTCATCAGGTCAGTGGTGGGGAATGTCAGAGAGCAGCCATTGCGAGAGCTTTGGCTGTGGAGCCGAAAATTTTGATTTGTGATGAAGCCACCAGTGCTCTTGATGTGACTGTACAGAAACAGATTATGGAGCTTCTCATAAAGCTGAAAAAAGAAAAGAATCTGGCGTTTATTTTTATCTGCCACGACCTGGCTCTCGTTCAGATGTTCTGCGACCGGGTGATCGTGATGCACGACGGACATGTAGAGGAAGAAGGAACACCGGAGGAAATCATTGAGAGGCCGAAGACGGAGTATACGGAGAGGCTGATCGAGTCGGTGTTGTGAGACGTTGAAATTAATTTTCAGTGAGAAGTATATTGCTCTGCCTCAAAGCACATGCTATAATGCCAACAGGCAAAAGAAAGAATAAGTCTGGCAAAGACCAAAGAATGAAGCCCTCAGTAGTGTGAATACTGGGGGCTTTTCGATATCTGGCTATTTACCTCACCTTCTTTCGCTGCCGGGTTTCGGATGGACAACATTGTCAGTATATTACAGTTCACGACAAACTGGATTATAAAAAAAGCCTGAGGTTGAACGTTGACGCATTTTCATTCAGCCGATATAATTAAAGAAATATTGATTTTAAAAGATTGTATTAGTTTCAGGAGGAAATATACATGGCAGAGAATTTACAGATCAGACTGGCGCATCCAGAAGAAGCAGACAGGCTGGCCGAGATCGAGGCAATCTGTTTTCCACCGGCGGAAGCAGCAAGCCATGAGGATGTAGTGAACCGTATGGGAGCATTCCCGGAGAATTTCGTAGTAGCAGTGAAAGATGATAAGATCGTAGGATTTATCAACGGAGGAACCACAGATAAACCGGTACTTCCGGATGAATTTTATCACGACATCACACTTCATAAGAAAGACGGAGAGATCCAGACTGTATTCGGACTGAACGTGATCCCGGAATACCGTCATCAGGGAATTGCCGGAGAGCTTGTGGAATACTTCAAGGATCTTGCGAAAGAACGTGGAAAAAAAGCTCTTATCCTTACCTGCAAGGAGCATATGATCCCGTTTTATGAAAGCCACGGAATGAAGAAACTGGGAGTTGCAGATTCCTGCCATGGTGGAGCCACCTGGTACGATATGCAGATCTGGTTCTGAGAAATAATAAGATAACCTGAGAGAAAAAACTGCTGCCGGGAATGCAGCAGATAAACAGAAAACCAGAGGGAAAGTAAATGAGAATACGAATGTACAATGTAGGATTCGGAGACTGTTTCTGCATTCGCGACAGAAAAGGCAGCCTGCTTGTGGATTTCGGTGCAGTTAACAGTAAGATCGAGGGAAGACCGCGAAGAGAAGTTTTTGATGTGATCATCTCAGACCTTACCACCATCCGCAAAAAAAATCTCCTTCTCACACATTTTCATCCGGATCACGTATCCGGGCTTCTTTATATGATGCGGTACAGGAGAGATGCCTACGAATTTGAAAAAATCTATCTCCCGGATGTATTTTCTGATCCGGAAATGAAATATACACTGACACTGCTTCTCCTTGCAGATGTCACGAAAAAAGCCAGTCTGCCGGGAAGACGTGTCAGTCTTTTGGCCCTGGCAGAAGCACTTTGCGCCAGAAAAGTAAAGATCGATCTTCTGTCAAGAGGATCGGAGTTTGAAGGGAAATATACAGCCCTCTGGCCGGATGTGAAAATGGTGAACAGAGAAACTGAGGATGTATTTAACTCTCTGATCGAAGATAATGAAAAAGCCATGACTGAGCTTGTGAATATCGCAGAGGAAGTACGTCAGCTGTTTATGTCTATGACTGTGGATGAAAACGGGGCAGACAACCTGGGGGCAGAGAAAGAAGCTGTAGATGCAGCTGCGAATGGAACAGTTGGAGCTGAAACTGCAAGCACAGCAGGAACAGGAGTAAAATCAGCAGTTAAATCAGCTGAGCAGGAAGATATTGAGAATTCACAGAAAGAAACCCAGCGTCGTTTAAGACCAGAGAAATTAGAAAAGAAATTCCGCGAACTTCAGGTCACACCGGAATTTCAGACACTTCTGGAATGTGCAGAAAAACAGGGTCATCTTTTACGCCAGTTCCGCCACAAGATCAGCCTTGCATTCCAGAACACAAGTGACAGTGAACTGAACCTTCTGTTTACCGGAGATGTGCAGCCACAGTATATGAAGATGATCGTGGAAGATTACGATGGAAAGATCCCTCTCCACGAGCATTACTGGTGCATCAAGGTACCTCATCACGGAACAGAATCACACTTCTTTGATTTCAGCAGATTTTCCCCGGAAAATATGATGATCCCAAATGGAGCCTACTACGATAACAGCAAGAAAAAATCCAAGAATCAGCGTACATCCATGCAGTACGGCGGCCTGTTTTATATCAATGATGCCCACATGTACTGCTCCAACTGTGACTGCTGCGACAGCTATGAAAATGGTTGCTCTTGTCGTGAATATGACGTAATTTCACCATCTTATTACAAAGACATCTAAGTTAAAAAAGTGCTCTTTCAGAGAAAAATAAATCTCTTAAAGATGATTTCCAACATTCAATTATCCACGTATCCTGTTGAAAAAAGGAGATGGATTACGAATGAAAGACGGATTATTAGGTGATACGATCCGCAGAGCACGAATGGATAACAAGATGACTCAGGAACAGCTTGCAGAAGCGATCAACATCAGCCCTACACATATGAAACACATCGAAAGCGAACACAGAAAGCCATCCGTAGAAGTACTCTTTTTACTGGCAGATGTCCTGAACTTTTCCATGGATGCCATGCTCATGGAGAAACAATCTGATGAACATGCGAAACGCGTAAACGAGATGAATCTTATGATGAACAAATGCACAGACGTGGAACTGGATGTATTTCTGGCTGCGCTGCGTGAGATGATGAAGCATAAGCGTTAGAGGCAGGAATCAATAAAGACTAAAAATGAGAAAAGCCACGACAATCTCTGAGTATTGAGACGGTCGTGGCTTTTTGTATCTGCTTTTACAAAGTATGTCTACAAAAAATGTCACATATTGTGGGAAATTCAGAAAAGAGATAAGCTTAAAAACAACAGGATTCCAAGTAGAATCCAGATGTACGAACGTAGAAGGAAGGGAAAAGCATGAAGAAAAAAGTTTTATCACTTATATTAGCACTTACTGTTATAGCGACATCTGCACCAGTCAGTAACCTGGCTGTTTATGCAAATGATTTTACAGATGAGGAGATTGCTGTATCTGATATGGACACGGAAGCAGAAAATAGTTCCACAGATGATGAAACAGCAGATTTGGAAGAGACTGCGGGATCTGAAGAAGAATCAAATTCAGAAACAGATAGCAGTGAGGCTGTGGAAGATTTGGAGGAAGACTTCTCCGACAGTGAAAATGATACAGAACTTACTATTGAACCAGAAGAAAACAAAGAAAAAAGTGAAGTGGTAGAAACAGACATAATAGATGGTGGGGAAATAGACAGTGGAGAAAGCCAGCAGGCTGGTTCCTCAGAGGAATATACATATGGAGATTATCGATACATTGTCGTGGGAGATAAGGCTACGATTACGGGGTATACAGGGAGAAAAAAGGAAATTTCAATACCTGATGAAATAAATGGACATGGAGTGACAACAATAGGGCTAGAAGCATTTAGAGAATGTAGTACATTAGAAAAAGTTTATATACCGGAAAATGTGACAAAAATAGAAAATGATGCTTTCTATAATTGTAGGCAGTTAAACAGTGTAAAAATAAATGATAGTGCAGAAAAAGAATTAACAATAGGCTGTAATGTATTTAGCAATTGTACAAGTTTGAAGGAAATTATTCTTCCAGAGAGAGTGACGAATCTGGGTGAAGAGTTTATATCAGGTACGAGCATTACGAGTATAACGATACCGAAAAATTTGCAAAGAGCGGAAGGATACTATCTGTTGGGTTATGAAGGAGCATTAACAGGTGCTGATAACTTAGAAGAAGTAATATTTGAAGAGGGAATAAAAACAATTTGTAATCAAATATGCTATGAAAATAAAGCAATTAAAAAAGTAATAATACCAGACTCTGTTGAGAAAATAGACTACTATGCATTTTATGGATGTGTATCATTAGAAAAGATAAAGTTACCTACAAATTTAACGATGATATCAGCGGATTCGTTCAACAAGTGTACAGCACTAGAATATATAGATATACCAGCAAGTGTAACTGTACTAGGTTCATCGGCGTTTGAGGGGTGTATAAAATTAAATTCTGTAAATATAGAAAACAATGAGAAAAATGAATTAAAAATATATGATCATGCATTTTCATGGTGCCAAAATTTAACAGAATTGATACTTCCAGAGAGAGTAACCTATCTAGGAGCAGAATTTGTATCGGGAACAGAAATTACAAGTATAGTTATACCGAAAGATTTAAAAGCAGTAGGAGGTTATGAGTCATATGGTCGGTATTATGGACCATTAGCAGGGGCAAACAAGTTAGAGAAAGTGGTTTTTGAAGAAGGCACAACAACTATTTTTGACAAGATGTGCGCTGGCAATATGGCAATTACAAAAATAGAAATTCCAGAAACTGTCCAGATAATAAAGGATTATGCGTTTTATGGATGCACGGAATTAGAGGAGATTAGTATACCACAAAATGTTGTAAATATAGGATCGTACGCTTTTTCGCGCTGTACAAAATTAAGCCATGTGCAGATGAAAGACAATAAAGAAAAGGAACTGGAAATATATGATCATGTATTTACAGGATGTTTAAATTTGAAAGAACTGACACTTCCGGAAAATGTAATATATTTAGGAGAAAAATTTATATCGGGAACAGAAATTACAAGTATCATTATACCTAAAAGTATAAAAAGAGTTGGAACAGAATGGGATTTGCATGGATATCAAGGGGTATTGGCAGGAGCATATAAGCTGAAAGAGGTAATATTTGAAAAAGGAACGAAAACTATTTATAACAGTATATGTTGTAAGAATACAGAAATAAAGAAAGTAGAAATACCGAAAACAGTGAAGAATATAGAAAGTGAAGCATTCCGGGAATGCATAGGCTTAGAAAGCATTGAGATACCGGAGAGTGTAACAAGTATAAGATATAATGCGTTTTCAGGTTGTACATCTTTGACAATTTACGGCTACACCGGCTCCTACGCAGAAACCTACGCTTCCGAACAAAACATCCCCTTCGTATCCATCGGCGTGGCTGTCAATGTAGAAGAATACGACTACTCATCAAAACTGGATCAGTGGCTTCTGGATCAGGGAACCAGTAATGCAATGAATTATCTGGTAAAGGATATGAATTTCACCAATTCAGCAGCAGTAGCCACATTTGATAGTGATTTTGGATCCAGAGTAACAGAAGCCTGGTCAAATATGCTGTTTCGTGGAGCAAGTGGATGGAAGGAAATATTTACAAGAGCCACATCCAGAGAACAGGCACGAGATATATTGATAGCATTGTTGGAAGAGCAGAGCGAACAGATAGAATTATTGACTAAGGCGGAAACTGCAAAAAAATATGCCAGTATTTTTGTTTCCACATTTAAACAGGCAAACTGGGCTTATGCGATAGATTATGGCTTAAGTAACGATGAAGTTCAGTATCTGGCAAAACTCTGCACAGAAGATAAGATTGCAGACTTTTTTGTAAAGGGAAAATACGAAACAATATCCGCATATCTTCAGGTAGGAGAAAAAATCCCAGAAAACTCCAAAGTCATAAAATGTATAGAGACTTACAGCAAGTCAACAAAACTTCTCAATGCATGCTCATCCGTTCTTGACTGGGCTGGAGCTCTGGTAAAATTTGAGAAGATGACAGCTGGAACTTTAAAAGCATTATATAATATAGACAGCCTGTGGAAAGCAGATGAAATGTATGCGGAAATGCTTGGGTATATCAGAGATAATTGTCCATATGTACCTGTAAGCCAGGCAGCAGCAGATTTATATAATGTAATACAGGGTGGATATGTAAGTGCATTATCCTATGCTGCAACATCGATTAATAACACAGTCAGTGATACAGTTATTGAAGCCGCGATTTCATCATTGATCAAAAAACTTCCATATGGAGCTCTTATCAATACTACCTATCATTTTTCTGTTGGAGTTGCCAATATTTTGTTCAACACTGCAGATACTCAGAAACAGCGGGACAATATGCGCTGCATAGCCTATATTGGAAGCTATATCAGCAAATGGATGGTAAACTGCAGGATGCAATATCTGACCGGAAGTACAGAAGATAAACAGGAAAATGCCCGTAAAACCGTTTATGCATATTACATGCTTCTGAAAACCAGAATGGCAGGAGAACAAAGTCTTCAGTCTATGATGAAATCTGGAAAAATGGCATGGAAACGTGCTTATGCGGTTTCAAAGGAGATTTCAGAAACATTGAAATCCAACGAAAAATGGCTGGAGGCATCAGGTGTTTTATCAGAAATTTCCACCTCTGTAGTGGCATGTCCGGTAAATGTTGAGGTTCGAAATTCAGCCGGAAAGCTGATACTGACAATATATGATGGTAAAGAAACGGAAGGCTACATAGGAGATATATATTACAGTGCATTTTACAATCCGATTTCAAAAGACTATACAAAGATAGTAAGACTTCCGGTAAATGGAGGATACTCCCTGAAATGCACAGGAACAGATCTGGGAGTTGTTGATTATTATCAGACGACAATTTCTGATGATGGCGGCACCACACAGCAGGAAGTAAATAATATTCCGGTTCAGAAAAACAGCCAGGTAATTATTTCAAAAAATAAAGAAAAACAACCTGTATGCACGTTAAAAGAAGGTAATAAAGAAATAAAGAAGTATATTGCCAAGACATCAACATCATCGAATACCTATATTCCAGTTACCGGTATTAAGGTTACTCAAAGTAAAATGAGTCTAAAGGTTGGTGATAAGCAGAGAATCAATACAACAATTTCACCGGATAATGCATCAACTCAAGGAATCCAGTGGACATCATCAGCAGATGGAATAGTAAGCGTAAATTCAGATGGAGTAATAACTGCGAATAAAAAAGGTACTGCAGTGATAACAGCGAAAGCAGTAAACGATAATGTCTCTACAAAGATCCAGGTAACAGTAGCAGAAAAAACAACTGTTTATTCAGGTAAATTCACAGTTAAACTTTCAGGAACAAAATACGCTTATAACAGAAAGACGCAGAAGCCGAAAGTCAAAGTAACTTACAAAGGCAAGGTTCTTTCATCCAAATACTACACAGTAGTCTACAAAAATAACAAAAACATCGGAACTGCAACAGTCACTGTAAAAGGAAAAGGAAATTACAAGAAGTGCTCCGGAAAAGCAACCTTCAAAATTGTGTTGAAGAAAAGTACTCTGTCCAGTCTGAAAGCAGGTAAAAAGACTGCGACAGTCAGCTGGAAAACAATAACAGGAAGTACCGGCTATCAGATCCAGTACAGTACAAATAAGAACTTTTCCAAGAGCAAAATTATAAAAGTAACAGGATCAGGAAAGAAATCAGCAATACTCAAGAAATTGACATCAAAGAAAACCTACTACGTGAGAGTAAGGGCCTACAAAACAGTAAACAAAAAATCTGTGTACGGAGCATGGTCCGGCAGTAAGAAAACAGTTGTAAAATAAAAACTAAATGAAAAACTAAATGAAAAACAGGCTGTCAGGAATTAGTGACATACATACGTCAACAGATCCAGATAGCCTGTTTCTATTATTTCTTACTAAGAAGATCAATCTTACTTTGTATAAACTTTTCTGTTTCTTCCGGAGAGAAAAAGCAGGAATCTTTTTTTGCTTCCAGACTTTCCATATAATCAATAAAGAGCATCAGGAAACCAGGTTCATTGATAATAAAATAGAGTGTTTCTCCAGCTGCATTTTCAAAAGTGAGAAATCCCAGCTGATCATTAATACATAAATGCAGATTAACAGGAAACTGATCCAGAGGTGCCTTCAGCATATGGTAAACTTCATTGCGGCAATAGGGCAGAAATGCTTCAAGCATCTGAATTCTTTCTTCAGGAAGAAAAGGTCTGGCAAAACCATCAGGAATTTCCCTGAGACATCCAGTTTCTATGAAACGATCAATTCCGTTTTTAGTAAAAAACACAAGCGTTGGCTGATCAATAATAATTCTGGAAATACTGGCAAAATAATCTTTAATCACTTTGAAAAACTGATCTCTATCAGACAATTCCGGGAGTAATGCGTGATTTACGATTTCATCTGAAATAAATGGAGTGAAACATGCCTCAGGCTGAAGCAGATAATTTTTTTCAGCATTCTGAGTCGATAAAGTAACGTCAAAAAGTGTATCAAGTTTTTCTGCGGACAATTTAAGTACATGAAAAAGCGGTAAACAATTTGCCATTGTGTTCTGAAAAAATTCGTGGAGCTGGGAAACTACGCCAGGCTCTTTGTAAAAAATACCACTCTGAAAATCAGAAGAAACAGCAAGTGCATATTCCGAGGTTAATATCAGGCAGGGAAACAGATTCATATTGTGAAAATGTGACTGTACATTATCATAAAAACAATAAGCCTGATAATTCAGATTCTGAATATACATAGGAAAGATCATTTTCAGATATTCCATATGAACCGATTTATAATCTGATGTAAGAATATCCGTGTTGTTCAGACAGAAAATATGGTTGATTTTTACGGTATCCGGGATATTCATGTTTTCCAGCAGATTAAAAATAAAAGGATATTCCTACACCAA
>JABLTO010012513.1_pt1 | contig 11480 bp, 9 predicted proteins | sample 7160091 | NCBI WGS metagenome assembly JABLTO01 (sample SAMN14651225, study PRJNA627086) | human gut metagenome | isolation source: feces | host: Homo sapiens
CGCGGCATTCCGGCCCCGCGTGCTGCGGTGCAGGGCGCACGCCAGGTGGCGGGAGCCATCGTGTCCTCCACCCTGACCACGGTCTGCGTGTTCCTGCCCATGGTGTTTACCACCGGCATGGTGCTGGAGCTGCTTTCCGATATGGCATGGACCATCACGTTCAGCCTGCTGGCATCCCTCATTGTGGCCCTTACCGTGGTGCCCTGCGCCGGTTCCACCGTACTGCGCAAGCAAAAAGAGATCAAGCACCCCTGGTTCGACCGTTTCCTGAACGGGTACGAAAAGCTCTTGCGCTTCTGCTTAAAGCGCAAGGCCATCCCGCTCACGCTGGCGATCGTGCTGCTGGCCGTATCGGTCTGGCGCATTGCCACCATGGGCGTGGTGCTCATCCCGGATATGGGCTCCAACCAGCTTTCGATTACGGTAACGGTGCCTGCGGATACCGAAAAAGAGGATGCCTTTGCCACCGCAGACGCCGTGATGGACGCCATTACCAACATTGACGGCGTGGAAACGGTGGGTGCCATGTCCGGTGGCAGCGACAGCACCAGCAGCATGCTGATGATGACCGGCACTGAGGGCACTACGGACAACACCAGCTTTACCTATTATGTTCTGCTGACCGATGAGGGCGCCAGCAACAGCAAGGCCATCCAGCAGCAGATCGCCGATGACACCGCTGACCTGAACTGCGAAGTGGACATCAGCGCCAGCAGCATAGATATGAGCGCGTTGTCCGGCAGCGGCGTGGAGGTGGACATCTACGGCCAGGACCTGGACAGCCTGACCACCGCCAGCCAGCAGGTGATGGACCTGCTGAACAGCGTGGACGGCATCGAGAATGTCTCCAACGGGCAGGAAACCGGCGACGAGGAGGTGCATATCGTCATTGATAAGGACAAAGCCATGCGCCTTGGCCTGACGGTGGCGCAGGTGTACCAGCAGATCGCCGCAAAGCTCAGCACCGATACCACCGCAACCACCCTGAAAGTGGGCCGCGATACCTATGATGTGACGATTGTGGATAAGACCGATACCCCGAACCTGGACGATCTGTTCCAGATGGAGTTCACCACAACGACCACCGACGATGACGGCAACACCGTGAACGAGACCCATACCCTGGGCGAGTTTGCCTCCCGCACCAACGGCAACGCCTATGCGACCATTGCGCGCGAAAACGGCTCCCGCAAGATCAGCGTGACCAGCGATACCGCCGAAGGCTACAACACCACCCTGATCTCCCGTGATCTGAGCCCCCAGCTGGAAGCACTGGACCTGCCAGATGGCTGCACCGCTGAAATTGCCGGTGAAACCACCCAGGTGACCGAGATGATCCAGCAGATGGCCAAAATGATGGCCCTGGCACTGTTGTTTGTCTATTTTGTCATGGTGGCGCAGTTCCAAAGCCTGCTTTCCCCCTTCATTGTGCTGTTCACCATTCCGCTGGCCTTTACCGGCGGTATGATCGGCCTGATGATTAGCGGCGAACAGCTTTCGGTCATTTCGCTCATGGGCTTCCTTGTGCTGATGGGCGTGGTGGTCAACAACGGCATTGTGTTTGTGGATTACGCCAACCAGCTGCGCATTGGCGGGCTGGAGCGCACCGATGCCCTGGTGGCAACCGGCTGTACCCGTATGCGCCCCATCCTGATGACGACCCTGACCACCGTGCTTGCCATGGTAACGATGATCTTCAGCAAGGATGCCGGCAGCGAGATGGGCAAAGGCATGGCCATTGTTATCGTGGGCGGCCTTTCCTATGCAACGCTGATGACCCTGTTTATTGTGCCGGTGATGTATGACCTCTTCTACCGCAAGCCGCCGGTCAACATTGATGTGGGCGATGACGGCATGGATGACCTGCCCGATGATGCGGCCGAGTTTGCCGCAGAATTTGCCGCCCGCCGCGCAGCAGAGGGCAAGAACCAGCCGGAACCCGAAACACCGGATATCGCCGAACACCGCCACTTAAAGCTGCCCGGTAAACCCGATACCGAAAACGGGGAGGGGACGCCACAATGACACCAGATATCCGCAAAGAACGCGAAACCGCCCTGTACGAAGCTGCCTTGCGCCTGATTGCCAAGGGGGTAAACCCCGCCGCCATGAAGGTGCAGCAGATCGCGGACGAAGCCGGAATCGGCAAGGGCACCGTGTATGAATACTTTGCCTCCAAGGATGAGATCCTGCAGGGAATGGCCCTGTACTGCTTTGATACCGAGATTGCCCGCATTGCCGTATTGATGGAGCCATGCACCACCCTGCAAGAGCTGGAGGACGCCGTGATGGCCTACCTGCAGGATCTTTCCGGCAACCGGATGGGAACCTATCAGGTGATCGCTTCCAGTATTGGCGCACGGGAGAACCTCCGCGGTATGGACGAGTGTGTGCAAGCCCTGCGTGGGGTGCTGCACAGAACCATGGCAGCCCTGCGGCAAAAAGGGGAGATCAACCCCGCCCTGCCGGATGATTACTGTGATCTGGCTCTGCTTTCCGCTGCGGCGGGTGGGCTGATAAGGCTGTGCTATGTTTCCAAGCACCCGGGCGCGCTAACGCCCATACAAAACCTGCGCGTGTTGATCCACCGCGCACTGAACCCATAAACAAACAAAAATAAAAGCAGCCAGCCGCCCTGCCTGTGGGAATGTTCCACGGTGGGGCGGCTGGCTGTTGTATCGGGGGAAAGTGGAGATAAGGCAACACCGCACAATTCCCGCCTGACGGCTTAAGCACCGCTTCGGCGGCTGCGGCACGGCAACTGCGTTGCCAAAATGCTCGATAATACACAAAGTATTATCTGCGCTTTTGGCTTAGCATCTGCCGCACCTCGCTCGCCGTATCGGCACTTAGAATGATGCGGTGCTGCCTTAGAAAACGGCAACCACCGCACCGTCATAGGTGGAATCGATGTAATCCTTCACGGTCTGGCTGGTCAGGGCAGCAACCAGTGCCTTGATGGCGGGCTCGTTCTCGTTGCCTTCTTCTACAACCAGCAGGTTGGCGTAGGTCTGGGCAGCTTCAGAGGTTGCATCCTCAACGGCCAGGGCGTCCTTGCTGGCAGAGAAGCCAGCCTCAGCAGCATAGTTGCCGTTGATAACAGCAAAGTCAACGTCGGACAGGGTACGGGGCAGCTGGGCAGCTTCCATCTCTACCAGCTCAATGTTGTGGGGGTTATCCACAACGTCGTTCTTGGTGGCGGCCAGGCCAGCATCCTCTTTCAGGGTAATGATGCCCTGGGCAGCCAGCAGCTGCAGGGCACGGGCTTCGTTGGTGGCATCGTTGGGAACTGCAATCTTGGCACCGTCAGCCAGGTCGTCCAGGCTCTTGGTCTTGCCCGGATACAGGCCAAACGGCTCGTAATGGATGGCGGCAACGCTTACCAGGTGGGTGTTGTTCTTCTCGTTAAAGTCCTCCAGGTAGGGGCCGTGCTGGAAGTAGTTGGCATCCACTTCGCCAGACTCGGTTACCAGGTTGGGCTGCACATAGTCGGTATATTCAACCACATCCAGGGTGATATCTGCCTTTGCCAGGATATCGCCAGCCACTTTCAGAATCTCGGCATGCGGCACGGGGGAAGCAGCCACCTTGATGGTGGTGCCAGCCAGTGAAGCATAGTCAACGGTAGCATCATAGCCATCACCGGTAAAATCGACGGCATCGGAGGCGTCCGATGCAGTTTCGCTGGAAGCAGTGCTGGCGGCTTCGCTGCCGGAAGCGGCCTCAGAGGTGGAAGAAGCGGCAGTAGAACCGCAAGCGGCCAGGCTGAGTGTAAGGGCTGCGGCCAGAACAGTAGAAATCAGCTTTTTCATAGTTGTTATCTCCTTTTTGTTACGGTTATTTTCCCGGTTTGTGTTCGTTTTAAATTATGTTGTGATGTTCCCTCAAACAGCGCAACACATTCGCACACCGGGCTGCTTACAGCGGGGACTGTATTTCATTGGTAACCCACCCTTTCTATCCAGATAAACGCGGGGATAAAATATTTATATAAAGCAAATAAAGCAAAAGCGGCGGCGTACCGTTCCCGGCACGCCGCCGCTGCACCCCTGCTGTTAAATGCGCGCAGGGAAAACAGGTACAGGCTGCCGGAGCAAACTGCACATGCACATCATCATACCATCACGGCGTTCTGCGGTTTTCATTCTGACAGCACTTCCTTTCCCTGCTGAACCAGCACCTTTATGGTGCGGCACATTTGTTTTTTTGCTATGGCGCAAGTATAGCCCCATTTGGCGCGGTTGTCAAGCGTATTTGTACATTTCAGCATTTTCCTATAAGTTTAGCAGGTTTGTAGAGTGTAAAATCTGCAATATGTCAGAAAATCGCCGCAGCCCGCCCCGCCTGGCAGCGCCAAAGGCTTGCCGCACGGGCAAAAATCTGCTATGATAAAGGCATCAGACATCAGGAGGCATTAACACCGTGAAGTTTTCAACCAAGGACCGCTATGCACTGCTTTTGATGGTGGAACTGGCCAGCGCCACCCCCGGGGAGTATCTGCCCCTTAAAGCAGTCAGCGATAATCAGGGCATCAGCGTAAAATATCTGGAGCAGATCGTTGCCCCGTTAAGCAAAGCCGGCCTTGTAGAAAGCGGCCGCGGCAGCCAGGGCGGCTACCGGCTCAGCCGCCCTGCCGCCCAGATCACTGCGGGCGATATCCTGCGCGCGGTGGAGGGCGAGATTGTCCCCGTTCCCTGCCTTGCCACTTCCGCAGAAAACTGCCCCCACCGCGCCCAGTGCGAGACCCTGGGCTTTTGGGAAGGGCTGAACCAGGTCATTAACCAGTATATTGACAGCGCCACGCTGGAAAAGCTCAGCAGCGAATATCTTTCCCATTAAGGCACATAATAAAGAGAAAGCGCACGTACCTGCTATCATTACAGGTACGTGCGCTCTTGTTATTTCCTGTTCTTTTGTTTTTCCGGCATTATGCTTCGGGGGTACTATCGCTGTTTTCGGATGCCCAGTCGGGGGTATCTCCCGATCCGCTGGTGCCGGAATCTGCGGGCGCATCAGGGGCCGGAGCTTCCGTTGCGGTGGGTTCCTGGGTCGGTTCCTGCGTTGCAGCATTGGGGTCCTGTGCGCCGCAGCGGGTGCAGTAGCCGTTCTGGAAGTCATGCCCCAGGGCATTCACATACTCGCTCTTATAATCCTTGCTGGAATCCTCATTGCAGTGGTAGTAGGTGTAGCCCTGCTCCGTGCAGGTGGGGGCGATGATCTCACTCCAATAGGTGTATTCCGGGGTCGCGGTGGCATAGCTGCCGCTGGTGCCATCTGCCCAGTCGGGTCCATTGGAAGAACTGCTGTCGCTGGCATCTTCATCGGGAGCTTCAGTGGTTTCGGGCGCTATGGCAGCGGTGGTGCTGGACACAATGTTACTCACAACCGAAACATCCTTATCCCCCGTATGGGTAGGCACGGCGGTCAGGGCCGGGCGGGTATCCTCGGTAATGTAACTGTGGGTGCGGATGTAAGTAAACAGCGCATCCATGGCCTGCTCGGTCAGGTGGATACCATCACTGCTCAGCACATAGCCGCTTTTGGCATAGCCAGTGGAGCTGTCCTTCAGCACCTCGGCGCTGTTCAGGAACTTCCAGCCGTTATCCTGGCACATCTGCACCAGGGCTTTGTTGTATTCATCTACCTGGGTCTGGGTCAGGTTCTGGTTGGAATGCTGCTGGCCCAGCGGCGGAATAGCGTTCACAATGATATCCACACTGGGGTAAGCATCCTGCACAGCCTTGATGCCCTTGGCGTAATCGCTGGCAAAGCTGGAAGCGCTGTAGCTGGAGCTTAAATCGTTGGTGCCAAAGGTCAGAATCACGCGGCGGGGCTGCATCAGGGCAACCGCTTCCGGCATCGTCTTGTAGCCGCTGTAGCCCTGGAACTGCACGCAGGCATACGTTGCCAGGGATTTGCCGGACATACCCACCGAGCCAATGGCATTATCATAACTGCAATAATTGAAAATGCGGTACATGCGGGCGGTGTTGGAATCGCCAAGGAAGAGTGTTTCGTCCACATAGCTCTGGCCCGCATCGGCGCTTTCTTCCAGAATGGTGGAGCTGTACTTGTTGGTATCGATCGTATTCTGGTTTTTATCATAGCTGCTGTCCGCCACAAGGGGTTCCTGGGTGGCGGCGGAATCCGCTGTGTTATTATTCTGCCGTGTGGTGCTGCCCAAGCCGCGCACAATAAAGAACGCTGCCCCCACGGTGATGAGCACCGCTGCAAAGCACAGCACCAACACCAGATACATTTTTTCTTTTACATCCATCCCGGCACGGGTCGTTTGTTTTGCCATGATATTTCCTTTCCGTTCCTGGCAGGGTTGCCTGGTATCTATCAGGGGTGTAATGCCCTTGTATTTTCTGACCTCAATACATAGGTTCTATTTTACACCATTTTGCGCTTCAGCACCAGTGGTTTCCGTTTTTTTCATATTTTGCACAAAAATGGCACCTGCCATTTGCGGCAGGTGCCATTCAGGTAATATATTTTATCGCTTATTTTCCATGGCTGCGCTTATTCTGGTTTATCGGCTGCGGGCAGCAGGTTTGCTTTGCGCAGAGCGGGCACCAGCGCCAGGAACAGCACCACAGCGCACACGGTGGACAGCAGAGAGTTGATCAGGGTAACGCCGCTGGTGATCTTGGCCACGGTGGAAGCCAGGTCAGCCTCTTGACCAAAGATATAGCGGTTACGGAAGTAGCCCAGGAACGGGTCGGTGAACACATTGACCAGCAGGCCACTGAATGCAGAGCCGATAACGGCAACGTAATACTTAACGCCGTCCGCTGCGCTGAGATCCTGCAGCTTGAACACCTTGTGAGCAAACACGCCGCAGACAATGCCGATGATGAATTTAAGGATAAAGGTGGTGATGGCATAGCCCGGATCACCGGCCATGATATCGGCCAAAGCAAGGCCGATGGCACCAGCCAGGCCACCGGAAACGCCGTCCAGCATCAGGGCGGTCAGTGCGGTAAAGGTGTTGCCCAGGTGGAAAGAAGAACCGGTGCCCAGCACGTTGGGAATGCGGAAAAACTCATACGCAACAAAGCTGAGCGCAGCCATAATACCGATGGTTGCAATCTTTTTGGTGGTGAATTTGGTTTTGCTGAGTGCAGCGATCAGGATACCGAGCGCCACAACAACGAACAGCAGGAGCCACATAACAGCAGTAGACATGGATGATACTTCCCCTCATTTTGCTATTTTCCCCGTTCCTTTGTAGTCTATTTACTTGACAAAGGAAGCCGCTTGGGATATGCTCTATTATAATCTTATCTGGCATGATATAAATGGCCAGTAAATTTATTTTTTATGGTGCCAGATTATAAAACGTAAGGGGAGAACCGCCATGATTGAACTGCATCCTGAAAAAAAAATGCCGCTGTATGAGCAGCTCTATAACGCACTTGCGCAGGATATCCGCTCCGGTGCCTTGCAGCCGGGCAAGGCTTTGCCGGGGCGGCGCACCATGGCGGCCCAGCTTGGCATCAGCACCAACACGGTGGATACTGCCTACCAGATGCTTGCGGCGGAAGGGCTGGCCGTCACCCGGCCCCGCAGCGGCTTTTTTGTTCAGGAAACCGGCGGCATGCTGCACACCCGCCCGCAGCACAGCGTGGTTTCCGCCCCAAAAGCCACGCCAAAAAATACAGTCAGCAATCAAGATGATATTTTATACGATTTGTCAACTGGCAGTATAGATACTTCCCTCTTTCCTGCCCGCAGCTGGGGGCGCATCCAAAAGGAACTGATGTACCAGCGGCCGGAGCTGCTGCAGCGGGGTGATATGCAGGGGGATGAAAACCTGCGCGCCCAGATTGCCGCCTACCTTGGCGAATACCGCGGCGTGGACTGCACAGCGGATCAGGTCGTGGTCGGAGCCGGGGTAGAGTACCTGCTGGGCTGCCTGGCACACCTGTTTGCGGGCAGCACCGCCGCGGTGGAAAACCCCGGCTACAGCCGCACCCGCGCCGTACTGGAAAACAACGGCATCCCCTGCGTACCGGTGGAAATTGACGAAAGCGGTCTGCCGATCCGCGCGCTAGAGCAAAGCGGAGCCAACCTGTGCTATGTTACCCCCAGCCACCACTTTCCCACCGGCGTTACCATGCCGGCCCCCCGGCGCGCGCAGCTGTTAGCCTGGGCCGCCGCCAAACCGGGGCGCTTTATCCTAGAAGATGACTATGACTCAGAGTTCCGCTTTGCCACCCGCCCACTGCCCAGCTTACAGGGCATGTCCGGCGCCAACGGGCCGGTGGTATACCTGACCACCTTTTCCAAAAGCCTTGCCCCCGGCATGCGCATTGCCTGCATGGTGCTGCCGCAGGGGCTACTGGAACGCTACCAGAGCGATTTTTCCATGTACGCCAACACCGTCAGCCGATATGAACAGCAAACACTGTGTGAGTTCATGGCCAATGGTTATTTTGCCCGCCATATTGCCCGGATGCGCCTGACCTACAAGCGCCGGATGGAAGCCTTTGCCGCCGCCCTGCACGCCGGGCTGGACCCGGATTTGACGCTGGCGGGGGCACACTCCGGTCTGCATTTTTTGCTCACATTACCGGGCGCGGGCGGCGAACAGGCCATGGTGCAGGCCGCGGTCAAACAAGGGGTGCGGCTGAAAGGTTTGAGCGAATATTATATGCAGGATGCCGCTCATTGCCGCCCCGATACTGTGGTGGCGGGCTATTCCGGCCTGCAGGCGGAGGACATTCCCGCCGCGGCGGCCGCGTTGGGCCGGGCGTGGCGGCAAATGTCACACTCCATCATTTAATCGGCACGATACAATGTAGGCCCGTCCGGGGACGCCGACCCCTACAAATAATTTATTCGCACATCATAAATTTTGCACGGGCAATACAGCCAAGCTTCGGCGGGGTCAGGTGACCCCGCCCTACCGGGCAATTTGCGGCGTTATTCCCCTGCCCCCATCCTCAGCACCTCCTGCACCGTCTGCTGCCCGTTTTCCGTCAGGGCAAGCTCCCCTTCGGGGCGGCTGGTGAAGCTGGGCAGGGCGGTTTCCACTACCAGCGCGGGGACGGTGCTGAAATAGTTGAATACACTTTCCAGCGTGTTCCAGTCCTGCGCCTGCAAATCCGTTAAAATGCGGGCACTGGCCTGCCGTGTCTGGCCTGGCAGGGCGGCAAGCTGCTGGGGGTTTTGGCGGAATAAGGCCGCGGTGTAAGCTGCCAACAGCCGGGCTGCTCCGGCATCAGTCTGCCCTGCCCCCAAATCACGCAGAGCGGTTTCGGCAGTGGCAGTCTCGATTTCTGCCACAAAGTTCTGGTGGGGGTCTGTATCCTCCTGCAACGCGGCCATATCCAGCCGCACGGTGGTGCCCTGCTCCCAAAAGCTGGCATAGCAGCTGGGCGTGGCCGCAAGGTAGTGTTGCGGGGCGGTACCAAGGGTATCCCCCAGCAGCTGAGCTGCCCGTGCCGGGCCAGCCGCCAGATAAGCTGCGGCCAGCGTTGTGGTGCCGCTGGGGGCGGCAAGCTGCATGTTGCCGGGCAAGCCGCACAGAGTCAGCGTGGCGGCAGGGGCATCCATGCGCAGCAGGATAAATTCGGGTTCCTCTTTCTGTACCGCCAACAACAGGCTGCCCATATAGCGGGACGCCGGGTCTACCTGCACTGCCGTGCCCGCCGCATTGGCGCGGCGCACGCGCTCCTGCATCTGGCGCTGCATGACAAAATACTCCACCAGCCCAACCATGGGCAGCAACAGCAGCAGGGTAAGCACCAACGCGCTGAAAAATAACCGTACCCGCATAAAACATACTCCTTTGCCGCATACTGTAATTACAGTTTAGGCCGCCGGAACGCAGCTTAAACCCAACGCAAAACAAAGGAGTGTTTGCCATGCTTCATCGTCCTTACGGCCCACGCGGCGCGGAAAGTGAAGACCCCGAATTTTGGACCGACCTGACGCGGAACAGCGACTTTTTGCCGGAGCCCGGCATTGTCAACCCGGTGCTTCGCAGCGCCCAGGAACCTTATACCCCTGCCGATGCCCACCAGGACCGGCAGACCATTGACGACGAAAACCTTGCCAGCCACAACGACCCGCTTGGCAGCTGGACCGGCGTTCCCGACCAGGCGGACGAAATGCCGACCCAGGACCAGGACGACCTGTAACCACGCATAAAATAACAGGCACAGCCTTTTGCCGCATTGCGGCGCGTAAGGTTGTGCCTGTTGTTTTTAGGCAATACCGCACAATTCTAAGTGCCGATACGGCGAGCGAGGTGCGGCAGCTGCTAGGCCAAAAGCGCAGATAATGCTGGATGTCTTATCGAGCATTTTGGCAACGCAGATGCCGTGCCGCAGCCGTCGGAGCGGTGCTTAAGCCGTAAGGCGGGAATTATGCGGTATTGCCTTTACTTTTTGTTCCATTATACCCGGCGGTAAGCAAGGAAGCGGAAGCCGATTTCGGTCATCAGGCTCTGCTTTGCCGCAAGGCGGAGTGCCCCGACGTGCGGGGTTTTCCAGAAATAGGGGGTCATGGCAAACAGGTTGCGGATCTGGTCGCCCTCCACCGTGATGGTATCCGTCACGGTGCGCTCTCCGATCAGGGTAAAGCCGGAGTATTCTGTCTGCTGTTCTGCGTTTTCATACGGCTCATCGTACAGAACTTCTTTCAACCCGTACAAATGCCGTGCCGTTGGCACTGCGTACAGCAGCACACCGCCGCTGCGCAGCACCCGGCAGAACTCCTGCTCGGCAAAGGGCGAAAAGATGTTCAGCAGAACATCCGCCCAGCCATCCCGCACCGGGGCGCTGAAGCTGCCGCCCACCGCAAAAGCGGCTTCCGGCAGTAGCTTTGCCGCAAGGCGGATGGCATCCTTGGAAAGGTCGAACCCGGCCAGTACGCAGGGACGGCCCTGGGCAGCAAAGGCATCATACACCACGCGGTCATAACTGCCTTCGCCGCAGCCGGCATCCAGCAGGTGGGTCTCACCGCATTCGGGTGCGTATTCCAGGCAGAGCTCGGCCAGCGCTTTCTGGAACGGGGCATAATACCCCGCCTGCAAAAAGGCACGGCGGGCGCGCACCATGGCTTTGCCGTCACCGGGGTCCGCCGCATGGCGCTTCTGGATGGCCAGCAGGTTGACATACCCTTCCTTGGCCATATCATAGCTGTGGCCCTGGGTGCAGCGCAGCGAGGTTCCCAGCGGCATCAATGCGCCGCCGCACACCGGGCAGCGCAGGGCCGCTGCCGCCTGCGGGGTCATTCGTCATCCTCCGCCGGAACCAGATTTTCCGCCGGAACGGACAGCAAGTGGAACTCTGGCACCAGCTCCGGCAGCGGACCTTCGCCCGCAATGGGGGCAGTAGCTCCGCCGTGGGCGGCCATATACTCTTCAAAGTTGGCAAACTTCTGTTTGGGCGGGCGGCGGGAAATCATCTCCAGGCCCGGATCTTCCTCTCGCGGTTCACGGTTCACCCGGGGCATAGCCCTCGGAC
>JABLTO010222809.1_pt1 | contig 11470 bp, 9 predicted proteins | sample 7160091 | NCBI WGS metagenome assembly JABLTO01 (sample SAMN14651225, study PRJNA627086) | human gut metagenome | isolation source: feces | host: Homo sapiens
GAAAAAGACGACTCTTTTAAAGGCAGTATTGGAAACATTTATCAGTCTTTTGCGGGCATGGAAGTTTATCCGACATTGGAAGAGAAAGCGGCGCATTTGCTGTATTTTGTGACGAAGAATCATAGCTTTTTCGATGGCAACAAGAGAATTGCAGCGGCGATGTTCTTGTATTTTCTTGATAAGAATGGTGCACTGTTTGCCAATGGTCAGAAGACAATTGATGACCATACACTGGTAGCGCTGACGATTATGATTGCTGAGTCCAGACCGGATGAGATGGAAATGATGATTACGGTTGTTATGAATTGTATGAAAAAATAAGAAAAGCAGAGAAGAAAGGAGCGAATATACCGGTTGGCTGGTTTAGGAAAATCAGTTGGCCGGTTTTTGTTTTATAAATATAGAGAATCAAAGACTGGCCTTTTAATTTGATCAATAATGATTTCAATTTAATCATTTGTAAGTGAAATGATTAAATTGAATGGATTTTTGATACATTAAATGTTATAATTTAATTACATCAAAATAGGGTAAAATAGTAATATTAAAATCAGAATGAGGAATTTGGATGAGGAATTTTGAGTTTAGAAGAGAATATGAAAACCTTCTTACACCTGACATAGTGGATTTGATTGCACAGATTCATGAGTATAAAGGACAGCAAAAACTGTTTATAGAAGCAAATCAGGATGCACTATCTGAATTACTTGAGATTGCCAAAATTCAGAGTACGGAGGCATCTAATCGAATTGAAGGAATTATCACTACGGAAGACAGGTTGAAGAAAATCGTCAAGGACAAAACAACGCCGAAAAATCGGAGTGAACGTGAAATTGCAGGTTATAGAGATGTTTTAAATACTATTCATGAAAGTTATGATTATATTCCGGTGCGCCCGGGAATGATTCTGCAGCTGCATAGAGATCTTTATAAATTCAGTGGCAGCGGTATTGGCGGAAATTTCAAAAATTCAGATAACGTCATTGCAGAAACATTGCCGGATGGTACAAGCAGAATTCGTTTTAAACCAATTCCAGCTTGGGAAACATCAGAGGCGGTAACAGCTTTGTGTAATGCATTTAATGATGCAGTGAATACACGGGAAATGGATCCGCTGCTGTTGATTCCGATTTTTATTCTGGATTTTTTGTGTATACATCCTTTTAATGATGGCAATGGCAGGATGAGTCGTTTAATGACCTTGTTGACATTGTATCGCGCAGGCTATCTTGTTGGAAAATATATCAGTATTGAGAAAATGATTGCGGACAGTAAAGAGACTTATTACGAAGTTTTGCAGGAGAGTTCCTATGATTGGCACGATGAAATGAATGATTATGCGCCGTTTGTGCGATATATGCTGGGTATGATTGTGGGAGCGTACAGAGAATTTTCATCCAGAGTGGAATTGCTGACAAATCGTAACCTTTCTAAACCGGATAGAATTCGGGAAATCATTAAGAGTTCTTTGGGAAAATTGACAAAGACAGAAATTATGGCAAAATGTCCGGATATCAGTCAGGTAACCGTGCAGCGGACATTAAAGGATTTACTGAAGAATAATGAAATAATTAAAATTGGCGGAGGCAGATATACGGCCTACGTTTGGAATAGGGAGAATGAATAATATGGTTACAGGAGAATTAAAAAGTAAGATTGACAGTTTGTGGGAAATATTCTGGACAGGTGGCTTGACCAATCCTCTGGATGTCATTGAGCAGATGACGTATTTAATGTTTATTCGCGATTTGGATGATGCAGATAATTTGCATGCAAAAGAGGCAGCAATGTTGGGGCTGCCTTATCAGAGTGTTTTTGCCAAAGAAGTTCAGATTGGTGAGCGTACGATTGATGGCAGCCAGCTGAAGTGGAGTGTCTTTCATGATTTCCCCGCAGCAAAGATGTATAGTACAATGCAGGAGTGGGTATTTCCATTTATCAAGAATTTGCATGGAAATAAAGAAAGTGCCTATTCAAAATACATGAGCGATGCTATTTTTAAAATTCCTACACCGTTGATGCTGGATAAGATTGTGACGGCTATGGATGCTATCTATGAACAGATGTCACAGCTGAAGGAAGCAGATACTCGTGGTGATGTTTATGAATATCTGCTTTCAAAGTTAGCGACGGCAGGTGTTAATGGACAGTTCCGTACACCTCGCCATATTATCAAAATGATGGTAGATATGATGGAACCAAAGGCGGATGATATTATCTGTGACCCGGCCTGTGGAACATCCGGTTTCCTGGTAGCAGCCAGTGAATATTTAAAAGATAATTGCAAACAGGAAGTATTTTTTAATCGTCAGAATAAAGAACATTATATGAATCATATGTTTCATGGCTATGATATGGACCGTACAATGCTCCGTATCGGTGCTATGAATATGATGACCCATGGTGTGGAAAATCCGTTTATTGAGTACAGAGACAGTTTGTCTGACCAGAATTCTGACAAAGAAAAATACAGTCTGATTCTTGCGAATCCACCTTTCAAAGGCAGTCTGGACTATGATATCGTATCTGCTGATTTGCTGAAAGTATGTAAGACAAAGAAAACGGAGCTACTGTTTCTGACACTTTTCCTGCGTATGCTGAAGGTGGGCGGCCGTTGTGCCTGCATTGTTCCGGATGGTGTTCTTTTTGGCTCATCCAAAGCCCATAAAGCCATTCGTGAAGAAATCGTCGAAAATAACCGTTTGGAAGCAGTCATCTCGATGCCGTCCGGTGTATTTAAGCCTTACGCTGGTGTTTCAACAGCGATTCTGATATTTACAAAGACCGGACACGGTGGCACAGAAAAAGTCTGGTTCTATGATATGAAAGCAGATGGCAAGAGCCTGGATGATAAGAGAACACCTGTGGCAGAAAATGATATTCCGGATATTGTAGCCAGATTTCATCATCTTGAAGGCGAAGAAGAACGTCAGCGCACGGAGCAGTCTTTCTTTGTAACGAAGCAGGAAATTGCAGATAATGATTATGATTTGAGTATTAATAAATATAAAGAAATAGAATATATTCCGATTGAATATCCATCAACATTGGAGATAATGACAAGGTTGAATGAATTAGAGATGGAGATAAGTGCAGGACTGGATGAGCTGGCAGAAATGTTAGAAGAATAAAGGGAAAGAATTATTTTTTGATGGTGAGGATGTAGATGGCAAAATTAATTGAAATAACAGGAAAAGCTTTATCAGGTGAATGGGGAACGGATGATGAAATTGGCAATGGAATTCCTGTATTGCGAACAACCAATTTTACAAATGAAGGTTTTATTGATTACAGAGATGTAGTTACAAGGCATATTGATAAGAAAAATATAGATGAAAAATATCTTAGACCTGGAGACATTATAATTGAAAAATCAGGGGGGAGTGATAAGCAGCCTGTAGGAAGAGTTGTGTATTTTGAGGGCCCAGAAAGTACGTATATGTTTAATAATTTTACGGGCTTATTAAGGGTGAAAGAGCAAAAAAAATGGTTTCCTAAATATATATTTTATTCTTTATATTATAATTATTATAAAGGCGGAACAAAAATATATGAAAATAAAACAACTGGATTACATAATCTCAAAATGGATAGTTATATTTCAAGATATGATGTTTTAGAAAAAGATTATGGAGAGCAAATTAGAATCTGCGAGAGAATAGATAAAATTAATAGACTTATTCAGTTGCATAAGGAAGAAATTATTGAATTAGAAAAAATTACAAAATCCCGATTTGTCGAACTCTTTGTAGGAAAAAATTATGATATAGTTAAGGCTGGGTCAATAATAAAAGAGATGCGCAATGGTGTATCGCCTTCAACAAGCGGAGGGCATTTCGAGAAAGTATTAACATTATCAGCAATAACCCAAGGAAAATTTGATGATAAGGCATGGAAGGAGGGCTTTTTTACGGATTGTCCATCGACTGAAAAACGAATAACAGAAGATGATTTTTATATATGTCGCGGAAATGGAAACAAATCATTGGTAGGGATGGGAGTATATGCATTGGAAAACAGACCAGATTTGGTTTTTCCTGATACGGTTATTGCAGCACATATAGATACGGAACGAATGGTTCTTCCGTATTTGTGGATAATGTGGCAACAACCGGAAGTTAGAAAGCAACTTGAATCTGGTGCTAGAACAACGAATGGTACTTACAAAATTAATCAAAAAGTTATCAGCGAAATAAAGATTATCTGTCCACCGATAAATGAACAAGAGGTATTTGCCGACTTCATCAAACAAGTCGACAAATCAAAATCGGTTATTCAAAAAAGCCTGGATGAACTTGAAATTTTGAAAAAATCTTTGATGCAGAAGTATTTTGGGTGAAATATGTACTGACATTTGATATGCTTAACTCAAAAACAGGAGTTATATCAGATGAAAGAACAGATGATTGCGGATATAGAACAGAAGATGGTAGGATGCCTTGATAATTCACAGATGAAGTTGTTACATCAGACACTGGAATATTGTTTTTGGCAGGTGAAAATAGAACCACTAAATCAGTTAGAGCGTGAAAAAGAGGATAATTCTAATGATGAATTATTAGAATTGTTTACAACGGCAAAAAGGGTAGAAGGATGTTCCGAGAAAACTTTGAAATATTATGGTATTACTATCAAAAATATGTTGAATACAGTGAATAAATCTGTGCATCATATTACAACGGATGATTTGAGAACATATTTGGTTGAATATCAGAAACTTAGGAATTGCAGTAAAGCCAATATTGATAATATTCGACGGAATTTGTCAAGTTTCTTTTCTTGGTTAGAGGATGAAAATTATATTATCAAAAGTCCTATTCGAAGAATCCACAAAATTAAGACAACAAAGACCGTGAAAGAGACTTATACAGATGAGTCTTTGGAATTGATGAGGGATTCTTGTAATAGCTTGAGAGATTTGGCAATTATAGATTTACTGGCTTCTACAGGAATGCGAGTAGGTGAACTGGTTGGGCTGAATCAAAATGATATTGATTTTGACAACAGAGAATGTATTGTTTTTGGAAAGGGGAGTAAAGAACGCCCGGTTTATTTTGATGCGAGAACGAAAATTCATCTGAAAAACTATCTTAATAGCAGACAGGACGATAATCCTGCACTATTTGTAACTTTAAACAGTCCATATAAGAGACTTCAAATTAGCGGTGTTGAAATACGTTTGAGAAATCTTGGAAGAAAGTTAGGAATTAATAAAGTTCATCCACATAAGTTTAGAAGAACATTGGCAACAAGGGCTATTGATAAAGGCATGCCGATTGAACAGGTACAGCAGCTTTTGGGACATACGAAAATTGATACGACCATGCAGTATGCGATGGTAAGTCAAAGTAATGTGAAGATGTCACATAGAAAGTATATTTCGTAGTAATAGGGGAGTGATAAGATGGTTCTATTCCATGGAAGTAATGTGATTGTGACGAATCCGAAAGTATTGATTAATGGATTCTATAAAGACTTTGGTTATGGTTTTTATTGTACAAATTTAGAGAAGCAGGCCAGAAGATGGGCTTTAACAAAGAGAAAAAGTCATGTTGTCAATAAATATTCTTATAAACCTAATGCCAGTATGAATATATGTCAATTTTCAGAAATGACCGAGGAATGGCTAAATTTTGTTGTAGATTGTCGACGGGGAATAGAACATAATTATGATATTGTTGAAGGACCGATGGCGGATGATACTATCTGGGATTATATTGAAGATTTTGTGAATGGCACAATCTCAAGGACAGCTTTTTGGGAGTTGGTAAAATTCAAGTATCCGACACATCAGATTGTCTTTTGTACGGAAAAGGCGCTTACAACATTGCGCTATGAAGGGAGTTATAATCTATGAGAAATATCTTCTTTGAGGATGAAGTGATTACAGAAAATGATTTATACTTCATCTGCTATATGATAGAAAGAGTGGCTCGTAAACTTCATCAGCATAATAAGTACGTGGTGAATAGTGTTGAACCAGCAGAGTGGCGTCGATTAATCAGTTTGGCTAATGTTTTACATTGCGAAAATCCATTGAAAGTTGAACAGGAATGGATTGATGAGTATGAACTGAAAGCAGGAAAGTTTGATATTACGAATGTTGACAAAGAGTTGGTTGAAGAAATACCAAGAGAAACACAGATGGGTAAAGTTTATACACGATTGATATTGAGCACTTTAGGTGAGAATGAAGATTATATTGATGGTATGATTCGTGTATACAATGATGAAATATGCGAAACCATTGATAATTATAATGCTAGTGCATATTATGAGCCGTCCTATGTAATTACAAGAGCCTATAATGAAGGTGGCTTTTAGAACTGTTTGGTTTCAAATCCCGATATTTCGAGGATTGGGAGGCAGCAGCATGAAAAATTGTATAAAATTAGGATCATTAACTAAAATACAAACGGGGAAACTGGATGCAAATGCTGCTACACAAGACGGACAATATTCATTTTTTACGTGTTCTAAAGATATTTTACGAATTAATACATATTCGTATGAGTGTGAATGTGTTTTAGTTGCAGGAAACGGGGATTTAAATGTTAAGTATTTTGATGGAAAATTCGATGCATATCAGAGAACATATATTATTGAATCATTGGATAAAGAAAAACTGCTAGTTAAGTATCTCTATTATTTTTTGAATAGTTATGTGGAGACATTGAGGTTGCAATCAATAGGTGGGGTAATCAAGTATATAAAGTTGGGAAATCTTACGGAAGCAATGATTCCACTTCCAAGTATAAGTGAACAGAAAAAAATTATAGATATTATTGAAAAGTGTGATGGAGTTATCAATAGTCGAGTGCAGCAATTGAAAATATTACGAGAAATTATTGAGTCCCGATTTATCGAATTATTTGGAGATATGTTTTTGAATTCTAAGGGATGGCCAGAATCAAGATTGGATAGTGTGGCAGATATTGTTTCTGGTATCACAAAAGGCAGAAAAGTAAAGAGTGTCAACGTAACAGAAGTTCCGTATATGGCTGTATCTAATGTAAAGGATGGTTATATAGATTGGACAACAGTGAAAACGATAGAGGCAACTTCGCAGGAAATCGAACAATACCGGCTAATGCCAGATGATGTGCTTATGACTGAGGGCGGTGATCCTGATAAGGTAGGGCGAGGAGCAATCATTAAAAAACCACTTGATAATTGCATTCATCAAAACCATATTTTTCGTGTTCGCTTGGATGAATCAGTGATTCTTCCTGGATTTTTTGCAGAATATCTTCAGCATCAGCGCTCAAAAAGATATTTCTTAGGATGTGCTAAGCAGACAACAGGAATTGCAAGTATTAACATGAAACAGCTGCGCGCGCTTCCAGTGTTGGTGCCGCCATTATCCGATCAGGAGCAATTTGTTTCATTTGTAACGAAAGTCGACAAATCAAAATTGTCCGACCTCTTACCTTGGAAAAATTACAGCCATTATTTGATAGCATAGCACATATGAAAATCCCCGGAAAGGAAGGATAAAATGCCCGACTTTATATTACAGTTTTTCAATTCTCCATATTGGGCACCCATCAGCAACGTTTTTACAGCTATTGGTGTTATTAGCGTTATTCTTACCATTGTCCGTTTTGTACATAACCGTCGGCGTAAAGAATGGAAAAGCAATGTTTCTATTCGGGATTATCCTGCGGATTACGATGTTGAAATGGAATGTCGGAATGCGATTTGTTCAAAAATATGGACCGAGGAGCTGACGGTGGGTATATCAACGATTGTGTTCAGGCCGGTGGACTGTGTGATACCGAAATTGGAGGTGTATGGCGTTAACAGTTGTGGAAAGACGGATGGGGTTATAGACACTTTTAGGGATTTGACACCGGAGGATGCGGTTTGTTTTCGGCTTGAGAGGGCAGAGTGCATACCTTGTTATAAAATACGATGGTATTCTGAATATGGGGAGTATGCGGAACATGAATTTAGTGATAATCTCAGAAATGGCATCAATACAGTGGATGGCATTGAGTATCATATAAATTTTGTGTCGGTGCTACGAAGAGCTTTGGATTTGCGGTAATCATGTGAGGGGGTGATGGAATGACTAATTTTGACTTTTTGAAAAAAGAAAAGAAGTTCAATAGTTTTGCGGATGTGGCTGTTTCTGCTGAGAAAATTTTGCCGATTGATTATGCAGCGTCGGTTTTAAATTGCAGACGGGCCATGGAGTTTGCTGTTAAATGGATGTATTCTGTTGATGGTTCGCTTGTTGTTCCCTGGGATGATAAACTGGTGAGTCTCATGAGTACAGATGAGTTTAGGGATATTGTGGATGCAGATTTGCTTCTACGGATGCATTTTATCCGGAAGATGGGCAACAATGCGGCTCATGCAGGAAAGAAGATTTCAAGGGAACAGGCAGTGCTTTGTCTGGAAAATCTGTACATATTTATGGATTTTGTTGCTTACTGTTATGCGGACGAGTACGAGGAAGGCGCTTTCAATGCAGCGTTATTGGAAGAAAAGCCTGCGGTGACGGTTCTTCCTAAAGAAACAGAACTGAAGCTGGACAAACTCATGAAGGAAAATGCCGAACTGCGTGAAAAATTGACTTCAAGACGTGAAGAGCAGCAGCAGACATATGTTCCAAAACCTCTGGATATTTCTGAATACAAAACCCGCAAAATTTATATCGATACGATGTTGGAAGATGCAGGTTGGATTGAAGGCCGGAACTGGCTGAATGAATATAAAATTCCAGGAATGCCGAATAAATCAGAAGAAGGATATGCAGATTATGTGCTGATGGGGGATGATGGTAGGATTTTGGCTATTATTGAAGCAAAGCGTACATGCGCGGATGTTTCTAAGGGCAGGCAGCAGGCGAAATTATATGCAGACTTAATTGAGAAAAATCAGGGACAGCGACCGGTTGTATTTTTAACCAATGGTTTCGAAACACGTATTGTGGACAATCAGTATCCGGAGCGCAAAGTGGCAATGTTTTATTCCAAACGTGATTTGGAAAAGCTGTTTAATTTGCAGAAAATGCGGTCCAGTCTGCAGTATATTACAGCAGATAAAGAGATTGCAGGCCGTTACTATCAGGAAGCTGCAGTCAAGGCTGTTTGTGACAGCTTTGAAGTGAAAAACAGACGAAAAGCATTGCTTGTTATGGCTACCGGTTCAGGTAAGACCCGTACGGTTATTGCATTGGTGAAGGTTTTGCTGGAGCAGGGATGGGTGAAGAATGTTCTTTTCCTGGCTGATCGTAATTCTCTGGTGACTCAGGCAAAAAGAAGTTTTGTTAATTTATTTCCAGATTTATCTGTGACGAATCTATGTGAAGAAAAAGATAATTTTGGGGCACATTGTGTCTTTTCCACTTATCAGACTATGATGAATTGCATCGATTCAGTTCATGATGGAGAGGAAAAATTATTTACTTGCGGACATTTTGACCTGGTTATCTGCGATGAGGCACATCGTTCCATTTACAATAAATATCGGGATATTTTCAATTATTTTGATGCTCCATTGGTTGGATTGACAGCGACACCAAAAGATGAAATTGACAAAAACACATATGAAGTTTTTGAACTGGAAAATGGTGTTCCGACTTATGGATATGAATTATCTCAGGCAGTAAAGGACGGTTATCTGGTAGATTTTATGTCTGTGGAGACACGGTTGAAATTTATCGAACAGGGTATTGTGTATGACGAGCTTTCTGCTGAAGATAAGGAAGCTTATGAAAATACTTTTGAGGATGAAAATGGAGAACTGCCGGAACGTATCGCTTCGTCTGCATTGAATGAATGGATTTTTAACAAGGATACGATTCGTGAAGTGTTAAACGTTTTAATGCGTGAAGGCCTTAAAATTGATTATGGCAACAAAATAGGCAAGACAATTATTTTCGCCAAGAACCATAAGCACGCGGAGAAAATTCTTGAAGTATTTGGCAAAGAGTATCCGCATTTGAATGGCTATGCAAAGGTGATTGACAATCACATTAACTATGCCCAGAGTGCAATTGACGAATTTTCTGATGCGAAAAAACTGCCGCAGATTGCTATTTCAGTTGATATGCTAGATACAGGTATAGATGTTCCAGAAGTGTTGAATCTTGTGTTCTTTAAAAAAGTAATGAGTAAAGCGAAATTCTGGCAGATGATAGGCCGGGGTACGCGCTTGTGTCCGGGATTGATGGACGGCGAGGACAAGCAGAAGTTTTATATTTTTGATTTTTGCGGGAATTTTGAATTTTTCCGTATGAATAAAGGCAAACCGACAGCCAATATGATGGCGCTGCAGGGGGCATTGTTTAGTCTGCAATTTGAAATTTCTTACAAATTACAGGCAATGGAGTATCAGACGGAGAGGCTGATTGCGTATCGAAAAAACCTTGTTGAGCAGATGGCAGGTAAGGTAAAAGAATTGAATCGGGAAAACTTTGCGGTTCGTCAACATCTGAAATATGTAGATCAATATGCGGTAGAAGACAATTATCAGGCTTTGACTTATGAAGACACACTCCTGGTACGTCAGGAACTGGCTCCGTTAATTGAACCGGAAAAGGATGATGCAAAGGCTTTGCGTTTTGATGCCTTAATGTATGGTATCGAATTGGCCTATCTGGCAGGAAAGAAATATAGCCGCGGTTCCAATGAATTGTTTAAGAAGGCTTCAGCAATTGCAAATGTGTCCAATATTCCGGAAATTATGATGCAGGCGGACTTGCTTGACAAGATTCTTCATACGGATTATGTGGAAAGAGCAGATATTGATGAGTTTGAGCATATTCGAAAAAATCTCAGGAACCTTATAAAATATATTCCAACCGGCCGACAGACATATAATACAAATTTTGATGATGAAATTTTGTCTATGGAGTGGAAAGAATCAGAGTTGGAAAATGATGATTTGAAGAACTACAAAGCAAAGGCAGAATATTATGTCCGTCAGCATCAGGACAATACGGCGATTGCAAAATTAAGAGAGAATATACCGCTCACATCGGCGGATATTAAGGAACTTGAAGAAATTCTCTGGAGCGAAGTTGGAACCAAGCAGGACTACGAAGCAGAATATGGTGAAAAACCGTTGGGCGAGTTTGTCAGGGAGATTGTTGGACTTGATATGGCTGCAGCGAAAGCGGCATTTTCAGAATACCTGGATGAAACAAACCTGGACAGTAGGCAGATTTATTTTGTCAATCAGATTGTTGAATATATCGTTCAAAACGGCATGATGAAGGATTTTTCAGTTCTTCAGGAGCTGCCTTTTACGGAACAGGGCAGTATTGTGGATGTTTTTACTGATTTATCCGTATGGATGGGTATTAGAAAGGTGATAGAACAGGTCAACGCCAATGCATTGGCGGCGTAAAAAGTTACAATAATATGTAACTGTTCAGAGCCAAGCAAAATTTCAAAAAACAGGTATAAAATGCTTGCATTTTTAAGACTGTTTTTGAAATTTTATTTGGCGGATACGC
>JABLTO010193673.1_pt1 | contig 11449 bp, 8 predicted proteins | sample 7160091 | NCBI WGS metagenome assembly JABLTO01 (sample SAMN14651225, study PRJNA627086) | human gut metagenome | isolation source: feces | host: Homo sapiens
ACATTCTCTGCATGGTTCTTGCCAGTTTGCCCATGAACAAAGCAAAAAAGAACCTTACATTCTTTTTATACATCTAGCTACCTCATTTCATATCTATAAATTATCGTTAGTATATCCATTTAAACCTCATATAATATAACCACTTATTCAAAAATATGTCAATCAATTTAATCTAATAATTCTGTATATTTCGTCATTCTATCATTTTACTTTAAAAAGGCATCTTCCTACTTTACGGATGCCTTTTTTCAATGCTTATTGGTATCTTAAAAACTATTTTACCTGAATTTTCTTCCTTTTGCTCCATTTGGAATAATATTTTTTCAATCCAATCTGTTTGTATGTACGTATACGAACATAATAAATCTGTCTGGATTTCAATTTTGTAAGAGTAACCGAAGTGCTGCCTTTCCCCTTCACAGTTTTATTTTTTACTCCGGTTTTAAAATTTTTATCCTTGCTGTATTGGAGCTTATATCCCGTAATTGCAGTATTCTGCTTTTTCCATTTCACAATTACAGTCTTCTTTGTTTTTACTGCCTTTATTTCAGGTTTTTTCAGTTTTATCCGGAACGTTCTTACTATTTTCCCTTTATAATTGCCCTTTGCCTGTATAATCATGGTCGCAGTTCCGGGTTTGACATTTTTTTTATACTTGATCCTATAGTCCGTACCGGCTTTCAATTTCCTGCCATTCACCTTGATATTCAACACCTGACCGACCGCTTTTCCTGTATATATCTTTGTCTTAATATTGGAAATGCTGGCTGTCTGTATGTCTCTTTTATAGATTTCATATGTCCGTTCAAGCTTTCCGGTATACAGATTTTTGCCTGTAATAATGATTTTCGCTGTTCCGGCATTTTGATTATTCCGATATGCAACTGTATAATCCTTATTCTTAACCAGTTTTATACCATTTATAATTACATCTATATTCTGCTTCTGCGGTTTTCCATTATAGGTAAAATTGTACATACCGGATACCCTCGCATTAGCAATTGATGTTTTTCTTGGAGTAACCGGTGCCGGTTTCTTATTTTCAGGTACAGACGGCTCTGTCTTTTTATCATCTCCGGATGGTTTATCCGTTTTATCTGTTATCTGCTTCCTGGACACATTAACAGCAAAAATTGAATCTGATAAACTGCCTCCTGTTACAAAATTGTCAACCGGAAAAATAGAAAATACAAATAGATTGTTTCCATAATTTTCCCAGTTTGTTATTTTTTGTTTTAATGTATATCGGGACGTACCCCCATCGACATACCACCCGCCAAGTTGCTCCCAGGACCCCTTCTTCATATAAGCAAAGTATGCAATATAAGCATGGCTTCCACTTTCGTATTTCACATCTGTGGACACAGTAGCCTGAACGGTAAGAACATTTCCCTCTGTAACAGCATAACTGCTTTTATCCAATGTTACCTGCAGTTTTTCTGCAGCATCTGTATCAAGCACTGTCTGCGTAACATGAAGCTCATCATCCGATATCTCCTCCTCCGGAATCTTTACAGAGTCACTTCTCTCATACATTGTATTCTTCTTTTCCATTTCCTCTGCTTCCGTAACTGTCAATTCCTCAAATATTTCAGAATTGACTGATACCCCTGCAGAAAATCGGTCTGATAATGATACATTTGTCTTTCCAATTCCATAACTTTTGAACACAAGGTTTTGCCAGTCATTCCAGTTTCCACGTAATACTGTAGGGCACCCATCTCCATTTATATCTGCGGAAACCCCTTTTCCAAGCACACCATCATTATTAAAATCAATCCAGCCTATAGTTGTTATTCTCCCCTTAAAGTTATCTGACGACCAACAGGTATATATATTCTTTCCTTTCGTTTGCCCAAAAGGATCAATACCTGCAATTTCATCCAGATCCCATTCGTACAGATCCGGCAGGCTGTAATCTGAATAATTTATGCCTACATATCCATTTGTCTGGAAAGAATAATTCATGACACTCAAATAATTCGGTTTATTATTTGTATCATCCTGACCGCCATGTCTAAGTCCTAACGTATGCCCCAATTCATGCATAAAGGTTCCTGCTATCCGAATATTAGCTACATCTTGCGTTTTTCCATCTTTATATCCACGTAAATAGCCTTCTACATCACATACTAAAAAAAATTGTGCAGGACAATTATTCGCAATTCCTGTAGCATCTTCATCATTCCACCTGTTTATAAATGCACAATATTTGAAAACACTTTCTCTTCCCTTGGCAAAATACTTCTCTGCAAATGACTCCCATCCCTCCGTTGTATATGCGCCATTTGCATTTGCTTTTTCATGTCCAATATATAAGTTTTTACTATACGGTACTTCTTCTCCTCCGGATGTATTACTATCCCATAAGGAATATCTCAACTTTCCAGTTACTGGATCAATATAATAATTCTTAGATCCAACACCAACATCAATATGTAAATTAATATTATGTTTTGCAAATGACTCTACAACCATGTACAGAGCTTCTTCCGGTGGTTTTAACCCCTGCATCCAGTCTACTTCAACAAATACATCCGGTCTATTTGGATCTGCATGCATGGCCGGAAGATCAATATCTACCTTTCCATCACCATCTACATCTGCACCATACATTTCCCAGCCATCAGATAAGCCATCATTATCCGTATCAATTTCATAAAGATCAATCCATCTTGCATATATCGTATGATCCTCAAAGCTGATCAGTTCATCTGATTTTATCAAATAGCCTATGCTTCCCTTTGGAGCTGTATACCAGCCTTCAAATTTGTATTTATAGCTTGGAGCTGTTGGTTCCGGCAGCGTTCCATATCTCGCATATCCAGTATATATTCTGTAGCTTTCTGCAAGATATCCTCCACATGCATCAAAACTGATCCGATAAGAAACCGGTTCCCAATGAGCATACAAGGTCTGGTCATCAAGCAGATTTATAACAGTTATTGCATCTATTTTTGATCCTCCAGTCTTTTGTGTATACCATCCAAGAAATCTATACCCCTTCATTGTAATAGAAAACGGAATATAGTCTCCATACGTTTTTCCATTTGTAACTGTATATTCCTTGAAGATAACTTCATTTATATTTGTTTCTCCCGATGGATCCAGATGTACAGTATGTTGATCTGCTGTATCAGAATAATCAGTATTGCTGATCGGATATTTCTCTGTAAAATCCGATTGTCGGTATTCTGAATCTGCTGTATGATAACGGTTAAACATTGCATTATTTTTTCCCAAAAGGAAATACTGCAGATCGTCCTTATATTGAGATGCTTCTGCATCCCACGTTGCATCAAGATAATAATATTTTCCATTTAATCTGGCAATATTCCATGCATGTCTTGCATCCATTCCATAACCGGAAATATAACGTGTATTGATTCCTGCTTTATTCAACAGATAATAAAGAGCAAGTGTATAACCCGAACACATACTGATATGATTACAGATCGCACTGTATGCAGAATGTTCTATAGATTTCTGACCATCACTCTTTGAATCATAATCCTTGTCATTTGTCACTGTATAAACCAGATATCCATATAAGGTTTCTATTTTCTCATAATCAGACATCCTATTAATATCATAACCCCGGTCTTTAAATCCCTGAAATATTGCATTTGCTGTTGACTCGACCTGACTTTCCTGATACGCATTTGTTATATAATCTACTTTATATGTGATTGTATAATAATGTGGATATAGTGAATCATATATATTTTCTTTGTAGCTTCCGGATATCTCAACCCTGCTGATCTGATGCTTTATATAGTCGCCTTCATCTGGTGCTTTTGTATGCTCATATGCAGTATTTTCAATCCACTTTGCCATAGCACTGAATTCCTGATCTGATTTTAAATCTGACGCAAGCTTAATACCAATCTGAATCGTGTTCTGGCGTTTTACCATTTCTCTCCTTACTGCCTTGGCAGCGTCTGCTTTATCGCTATAATATATCACAGATGCGCCTACCTCAGTCCCTCCTACAGATGGCTCTGTTATTCCTTCTATTTTTTGATCTTGCTGCTTCTGATCAATTTCATTCCTGATGCTCTGTGCAGTCTCTTCTAATGATTGTGCATAAACCGGTTTTTCCAATATGATCAGCACGCACATCATTACGATCAATGTCAATACAATGTTTTTCATTATCTTCATACCATTCTCCTCTCCATATCACTGAAATTTATATGTATCTCCACTGGAATAATCTCTTACACCGCTGAAATGTTCCTCATAAATCTCGCCATTATCGCCTCTGTATACATTATTTTTTTCATCCCAGGTAAGATTCACCCGTCTTCCATTTACATTGATCATACTTGTCTGCGGCTCGGATGTACTGCTTGTTCCCGTTCCACCAGCCATGCCCAGCAGAAAGACCAGGCAAAGACCAATGATAAGTACATAACAGGTCAGAATCCCTGCTGCCATACCTGCGATCCATCTCAATGGTCCGATCCAGAAACCACTGAGCTTACATTGAACAAAAGAAAATACGATTGTTATAATAAGTGCACCAGTCATGAAAATGCCCCAGAAATCATCATTTACATTATTTTCTCCCCCTTGATACTGATAAGTCATGACAAACATCGGTATTGCATTTATCAGCAGTATCCATATTGGAAAGATCTTATAATTTCTTGGTTTTTTTGGCATCTGTTTTCTTTTCTTTCTCCACTTCCGGATCGTAACGATCAATAGAATCGGCCCGCCAATATACAAGCAAAGAAACAAAAGCAGCATAATGGTACCTCGTACTATAGTCATATTTCTTACCTCCATCCATTCTTTAATATATAGATATCGTACCTCCGCATATCAGCAGAATCAGAAAATACAGGATCCAGAACAACAGCAGAAGCTTCCACCGTTTCTTTTCCTCCTGTTCCTCTTTATCCGGATCCGACATATGTCCCGGTGCCGGACTGCCCGGCTTCTGACCATTTCCAGTCTGCGTATGATTGCCTGCCGACTGTCCCTTCAATGCCTGAATCTGCTGCCAGGTCATAGATGCCGGCTTTTTCGGATAAGATGTATTTCCAGCTTGTGTCGTATTTGCATTTTGCATCTTCTGATTTATCGTTGTCTGATACGCATTTGCACTCTGATATGTGATCTTATTTGCTTCATTCTTATGTGCATCCTCCTGGTTTTTCCGGCTCCGTTCGGCCTTATATCCTGCAAGCATTCCCTTCATATGGTTCTGGATTTGACACCACGGACAGTTCATGCCCGCATTCTGTGGATAGATATGCGCCGCATTCCTGCTGCATCGGATCAGATGGGAACGCATATCAAGTAAAGCGTTATACCATTCTGTCTCAGTGGGACGTTCTTCTTCATACCTTCCGCCCTGTTCAACTGTAAAACATCGCAGAAACAACTGCCGGACAGTCGCAGGAAGCATCTGGATCGGAGGTGCATACTGTGGCGGAACATATTTCGCATCCCTCTTTTCAAAATGGTATCTTCCAGCCTTTATGCTGTCCATGATCTGTGGGATCACAATATCATAATCTCCATCTGCTGCCGCACAGGCAAATGGATGACATCCGTTCATCAAAAGTGAAAAGATCAGCACTCCAAGTGCAAACCGGTCGCTGTATATCGTGAAAGTCGGCAAAGCCAGATTCCGAAAACTTTTTCCACCATCCAGCTTTGTCAGCAATTCCGGAGGCAGATAGTCCGGCATTCCAACCTCACAGCGGTAAACATAGCTTCTGTCGTCCGGCATAATATGATAAGAATCCGTATCTACAAGCTTGACCATTCCATTCTTCCTGTTCACCATGATATTATTTGGATTCAGATCCCCACAGACCTGTCCCGCTTCATGTACCACATTCATTGCCGCACACAGGTTCAGGCAGACACGGATCCTGTCCGAATACGACATTCCACTTTTCTGAGAAGCATATATGCTGCCAAGTCCTGTATAACCATCCAGTCGTTCCATCAGATATCCGGCAAAGTAGCCATTCTGATATAACATCTGAACCGGCCATGCCGCCTGCGTCCGAAGATTTTCTGCATCCTTCAGATTCACCATTGTTTCAATTTTTCGTCTTTTGTTATCCGCCTGCATCTTCTCATGAAATATCTTCGCAAGAAGTCCCGGATTCTCCTGTACCTGATAGATACTGCCTTCTCCGCCTTTGGCGATCGCCGGTGTCTGAAGCGTATATACCAGACCTCTTTTTGTTACATATCTTGTTACTGTCTGTTCCATCTTATGAACATCCCCGTCTTTATCCTCATATTTCAGCAGCTTTTATTATAGAAAGCTCTGTTACATTCCCCATATGATCCACAATATTATTATTGCAGTGATCGTTATGATAGCAGCCAACCGCCACGACTCATTCTGTTCTTCATTTTTTGAAGTCTCATCCACTGGCTCATCTTCGGATTTCTTTGACGGAATCTCCGTGATCTTTGTCTTCTGATATCCTAGAACCGCCTGCCTCACACTGCTATGAAGTCTGCACCATGGACACCCTTCTTTGTTATCCGGATAGATATGTCTGCTGTTTGCACTGCATCGTACCAGCACAGAGCGAAATGTCACCAGTGCATCATACCAGTCAGCTTCCGTTGGCCGTGCTTTTTCCAGTCCGTCCGATACCAGCTCTGTCTCCTGATCCGATTCCTGAAGTGTATAGGAAGGATCTAAGGTTCCGACAAAGCATCGGGAAAACAACGTACGCATCTCTTCTGTCAGCATCCGGATCGGCGGTGCATATCTTGGTGGAAGATATTGTCCATTTTCCAATTCAAAATAATATTGCCGGTTCTTTATATTCTCCATGACCTGTGGAATAACACTGTCAAAATCATCATCTGCCGCTGCACAGGCAAATGGATGGCAGCCATTCATTAACAGTGCAAAGATCAAAACGCCAAGTGCGAACCGGTCACTGTATACCGTAAATGTCGGCAGCTCCAGCTCCTGAAACCGTTTTCCTCCCTCCAGCCGTACAAGGAGTTCCGGCGGCAGATAATCCGGCATACCGACTTCACAACGGTATACATACATCCTGTCATCCGTAATGATATGATAAGAGTCTGTATCCACCAGTCTGACCATTCCGTTCTCCGGATTGACCATGATATTATTCGGATTCAGATCACCGCAGATCTGCCCTGCCTCATGTACGGTATTTACCGCCGCACAGATATTCTGACAGACCCGGACCTTCTCTGCATATGTCATCCTTGTCCCAGAGTCTGAATAAATATGTCCAAGACTGACATATCCCTCCAGTTTCCCCATCAGATATCCTGCAAGAATACCATTCTCATACAGAACCGCAATCGGCCATGTGGTCTGCTGTCGCAGTTGTTCTATCCCGGCAAGCTCCATCATAGCTTCAATCTTTCTGCTTTTATCCGTATTCCTGCATTTCTCGGAAAATATCTTTGCCAGCAGTTTCGGTTGTCCTTTAATCTGATAAATACTGCCTTCCCCGCCTTTTGCAACTGCCGGCCGGATCAGTGTATATACAGTTCCTGCCTGCGTCATATATTCCTTATCTGTTTCCATCTCGTGTCTTTCCTCATTTCATCTTTCGGTCTGTCTTTCTTTTTTCCCACTTTTCCTGTTTCCGGGCGGCCTTTTGATCCTTTTTCCCCTGCTTTCTTGCAGTCTTTCGAGCCTTTTTCTCCTGTTTTTTCCTGTCACGTTCTGCCCGTTTTTCTTCTTTTCGGTTCTTTCTGCCGAGGTCTCCGGATACATTTTGTCTTTCTCTTCCGGTTATTTTTTCTTCTGCTTTTCCAGTCGTTTTTTTATCCTTCTGTTGTTTCTTCTTACCAAATATACAACACCGCTTCCGGTTGGCCGTCAGCTTCTGTTCTGCATCCCGCCACAGATCCTCCGGATGTATGACTGCAATATCCCCATACATCTCCGAACCATATGGCTGCATAGTTGGATGATCCCTATATTCCTCTGAACCATGTGGCTGCATAACTAAATGATTCTTTACAATTTCCGGAACATACGACTGTGTAACCGGACTCTCTTTCGATACTGCCGGATCATTCACTTCCTGTCCTGCTGCAGTTATCTGGCTGTGGATCTGGTATGCCCGTCTGGTCCATATCCGTTTCAGTTCCACCCAGTCCGGCTCCATATAATCAGATATCATCTGGTCAGACAAGCTGCAGTCCCGTTTTATAACACCTGCTACGGTACGATCATCCATTACACCGGAAAGAAGTCCGACCGGATATCTGTACTCTTCCACAGATGAAAGGATCTGATCCATCTCTGATTTATCAAAATATACGGTCAGAAGCTCCTGTAACAACACCCGGTATTCCTTCCAGCCTGCTTCACCCGAAACGAGACGTTCCACTCGTTCCTGCAGTTGCTCCTGTGATATACCATATGTGATTGCAGGATTCATAAATATCTGTGCCAGAGAATGATAGATTCCATCCTCTGTTTCCCGAAGCAGATACGGCGTAAAAATATCAAACATACCATCGGTCATCAGAAGAAAAGATACAAAGTCATCATCTTCCGCATCAATATACCAGTTCTGATATCCAGCCCGAAGCGGAAGTACACTGACTCCATCCTCTCCCTTTAACGGATGTGTCAACTGCTCCAGATGTCCGTCCTCATGCATTCCAAGGATGCCGCCATCCCCACTGTGTCCAAATACATACCGGCTTCCATTCCACAGAATGACCGATAATGTGGTATCCAATGCCTCTGCCGGCAGCTCATAAGCCTCTGCTTTCTCATATACCTTCTTTAAAGCATAATTCATGGCAGTCCGCATCATGGATTTCAAATTAATGCAGCAGGCATCCACCGGAAATGCCAGTTCGCAAAAGGAAGCGATGGCATCCACCGCTTCCCTTGATCCCAGCTCCGACCGTTTTGCACTTCCAACACCATCGGCGATTGCTACCAGTATCCAGCCATTTGAAAGTGTCCGTCGTATATTTGAATCCTGACATGGTTTATTCATTTTTATATGCTGTCGTCCCTGCTGCGAACATCCATATGTAATAAATTGATCAATATTACCAGTCATTGATATCCCTGTCCTTATCTGCTTTTCTTGCATCCTGTGGTAAATTCTCCAGGATCACATTCTCTCCCACACGGCTAACGGAGATCGTCACCATACTCTCACTCAGCCAGTTAAATATAGAAGAAAAATTAACATCCTTCAGTTCGATCACTCGCTGTGTCAGACTGAAAAGCACTTCCTTGTTATATCCTTTTACACCCAGTGCAAAAAACTTCAGTTTATTTCTCTCTTCTTCCGCTGCGATCTTCATCATAGCGGAATACATATCTTCTGTTTCATCCGGACAGCCATCCGTGATCATAAAGATCCATGGTTTAAAACATGGTGTTCCAAGTGCATTATATAATCGGCAACGTTCTTTCACCTTTTCGATCGCATATTCAATTCCCTGCCCCATTGCCGTCATACCATGTGCTTGCAGCCGTACGGGTGACATAGCACCTACCGGCATAAAATCCTGAACAAGCTGAACAGCTGAATTGAATTCAATGATCGCAACATCAACACGATTTCTTGCAAGATCATCCATCATGGTCTGCTCCTTAAAAGCATTAATGGAATCATTTAAGCTGTTGATCGCCTCTCCCGCCATAGAATAAGATGTATCCACCAGAAGGACACATGCCATATGAGGCTCATTCGGTGTTGCGATCAATAAATTATCCTCATCTTCGCCAAATGGCTGTTGTATTAATTCTGACATGCTACCTGTCTCCTCTCTTCTTTGATCAGTTTAATTCCACGGAATACACCTGGGATCCATCCATATGCAAGACCAAAGGTTGCAGAAAAAATGATCATGACCCCAGCCCACGGAGCCATATGGTCTTCTCTTCTTAATGCCTTCAGGAACAATGCCCACATGGTCGTCGCCGCTGCAACATGAAGCCCTTTGCAGGTCCAGTCGATTACATATCGCATTCCAAATGTATATCCAAATCCATAAATTGCTCCGCATACCATCCATGCGATCACTCCGATCACCACGGACGGAAGGTTGAGCTGACCATAGGCAAACAGATATCCCATAATACATAAGCCAATCAGACCTAATACAACTGCACCTATAACTGCATTTCTTCTTCCTTTCCTCTCATTTGGACCCATCACATCTAAACGTTCTGTCTCCGTATCATTAGCCGCCACCGGAGTTGCCGTGGACACTGACTTTGGAAAGATCAAATTTGCCGATACAGCAGAAGGTTCAGGTTCTGCCGCATATTGATTTGCCGGTCTTGTCATAGCACTTGTCTGTGGCCGGACAGCTTTCGTCTGTGATTGTGCAGACCTGAACTGCGGCTGGGCAGGTTTCGTCTGTGGCTGAGCAGATTTGATCTGTGATTGGGCAGGCTTAGCATGTATCTGCTGACGTGGTACACTTCTGACCTCCATTCCCTCTGGAAAAACTGCTTTACATCGGAGACACACTCTGGCCGTATCGATCGCCTGTGCTCCGCACGTCGGACAAGTTTTCATCTTGCTTCCTCCATTCTGTTCATTTTATTCCCATCATTTTAATTATGATTCCGTCACGATTCGTTTATTTCAGACATCACAACAAATATATCATTTTATTTCCTTTATTTCAACAGAAATAACGCATCTGTTCCAACATATTTTGAATACTTAACGGATATGATAGGAGAAAGGTGGTGAAAAAGATGTATGATGAATTATTTCCTGCCAGACTTGCAACATTGCGTACAAACAAAGGCATTTCTGCACGCGACATGAGTTTATCCCTTGGTCAGAACGCCGGCTATATCAACAATATTGAAACTGGAAAAGCCTTTCCGTCCATGACAGTATTTTTCTATATATGTGAATATCTGGACATTGAACCTAAAGATTTCTTTGATTTCAGCGCCGAAGATCCTGCTGAATTGCAGGCAATTAATGATAAACTGAAATTACTGAATCCCAGACAATTAGAACTGATCTCCGCACTGATCGATGAACTCATCGCATCAAAAGGATAAGAAAAAAGCGATTATGATATTTTTGCTATCATAATCGCTTTTTCAATATTACTCTTATTTTACTAATTTGCCTGCCAACATCCGGTCTTTTTATTCTTCATTCACCTGAGAAAGCTTGGCTGCCTGATCTGCTGCGATCAGACTATCGATAATCTCATTCAGATCACCATTTAAGATCTGCTCCAGCTTATATAGAGTAAGCTTGATTCTGTGATCGGTTACACGGCCTTCCGGGAAGTTATAAGTACGAATCTTCTCTGAACGATCTCCGGTTCCAATCTGGCTCTTACGGTCTGCAGCTTCTGCATCATGCTGTTTCTGAAGCTCCATATCATACAGCTTGGAACGGAGCAGCGCAAATGCCTTCGCCTTATTCTGAAGCTGGGACTTCTCGGTCTGGCTGTAAATTAC
>JABLTO010062556.1_pt1 | contig 11446 bp, 8 predicted proteins | sample 7160091 | NCBI WGS metagenome assembly JABLTO01 (sample SAMN14651225, study PRJNA627086) | human gut metagenome | isolation source: feces | host: Homo sapiens
GAATTGCCCTGTACAGGGCGCTCACAACCCGCAAGGGGCACGCCGCATCCGTAAGGCGGCAAAGCCGCCAACGGCTGCGCAGTGAGCGCCGCTACATTTTCTCTCGCGCAGCGGCCTTGTGCAACGAGCGCCGCTACACCCCAAACTTCGGTGCATGCCATTTTAACGATGCCCTGTACGAGTCGGCGGTTTCCGCCGGGCCCGGCTGTCCCCTCCCCTACAGCACCCCGCGGTCTGCCGGATTTTCTCCATTGTACCATATTCCCCGGGAAAAATCCACCCTGTCGGAAAAAAGCGGTCTCTCTCCGTAAAATCTATGGAAAAGCGCTTGAAAACCGGACCCTTTTGTGATACGATAAATTTGTATCAGAATGAGTGTACTGCGCGCAGGCGCGGGCTTCATTTGCACACAGATACCACAATAATAGGAGGCAAACACCATGAATGTAGCAGAGATCATGGAACAGCGCAACGCATTTTCCTTTGAAGTCTTCCCCCCGAAGACGGACGTTGGCATGGAGAAGCTGTGCGGCGAGGGCGGCGTGCTTGAGAAGCTCTATACGCTCAATCCGGATTACATCTCCTGCACCTACGGCGCTGGCGGCACGAACGTCGGCAAGAACCTTGAGGTCCTGAAGAAGATCAAGGCCGACGGCAAGTGCACCCCCGTGACGCACTTCACCTGCGTGGCCAACACCAAGGAAGGTATCAAGGACCAGCTCCAGACCTATCTGGACAACGGTATCGACCACATGCTCGCGCTTCGCGGCGACATCCCCTTCGGCTGGACCGGCACCAACGGCGACCTGCACTATGCCACCGAGCTGGTGAAGTTCGTCCGCAAGGAATTCGGCGACAAGTTCACCATCGCCGTCGCAGGCTCCCCCGAGGGCCACATTGCCTGCCGTTCTCTGGAAGCCGACATCTCCTTCCTGAAGCAGAAGCAGGATGAGGGCGCAGACTACATCATGACCCAGCTCTGCTGGGATATGGGCCAGTTCCGTTACTGGATGGACGCGATCCGCGCCGCCGGTATCTGGCTGCCGGTCGATGTGGGTATCATGCCTGTTCTCGACGCTGCCGCTACCATCAACATGGCGCTCTCCCGCAACGGCTGCGTGATGTCCCGCGACCTGTGCGAGATCATCTCCAAGAACTGGATCTTCCCGAATCCGTTCGCTCCGAACGAGTCCGAGGAGTCCATCGCTGCCAAGAAGGCGTCCTTCAAGGAAGCCGGCATCGAATACACCATCAAGCTCATCGACGAGTACCGCGTCTGCGGCATCAACGGCATCCATCTGTATGCCCTGAACAAGTATGACGACGTCGCCCGCATCGTCAAGGAGTCCGGCATCGTCGACCTCATCTGATTTTTTTGGCAACACCGCACAATTGCAGCTTCGGCCTTCGCCGGGCATTTTCCGCCGATCCATCGGTTCGGAAAGCTTGAGGTACACAAAGTACATCTGCGCTTTCCAAATCTCGGCTCGGCGAAAAATCCTTTGCCGAATGCTCTTGCTGAATTGTGCGCTGCTGCCGGTTTGGGCTGCCGGATTTCCGGAGCTGCCCCAAAATTTGCTCACCTTTTCGCGCTGCCGGGCGGCTCCGCCGTCCGGCAGTTCCCCCACTGCACAAAGGAGGTTTCCCCATGGCCTATACCATTGCTGTCGCCGGAAAGGGCGGCGTCGGAAAAACGACGGTCTGCGGCATGATGATCGACGCCCTCATCAAGGGCGGCAAGGGTCCGCTGCTCGTCGTCGACGCGGATGCCAATTCCAATCTGAACGAGGTCCTCGGCGTCGAAGCCGGTGTCTCCCTCGGCCAGATCCGCGAGGAGATCGCGCAGGCGGAGCTCCGCGGCGATACGATCCCCAAGAGCATGACAAAGGCGGACTATGCCGAATACCGCTTCGAATCCGCGCTGGCGGAGGAGGACGATTTCGACATGCTCGTCATGGGCCGCACGCAGGGCAAGGGCTGCTATTGCTACGTCAACGGCGTGCTCAAGACCCTGCTCGACAAGTATATTGGCGCTTACCGCTATGTCGTCATCGACAACGAGGCGGGTATGGAGCACATCGCCCGCGGGACGCTCCCGCATGTCGATGCGCTGCTGCTTGTCTCCGACTGCTCGCGCCGCGGCGTGCAGGCCGTTGCCCGCATCGCCGAGATGGTCCGCGAGCTGGACCTGAAGCCCGGCCTCATGAAGCTCATCATCAACCGTGCGCCCGGCGGCGTTCTCTCCGACGGCGTGCGCGAGGAGATCGAGGCCCATCATCTGGAGCTCGCCGGCGTCCTCCCACAGGACGATGCCGTCTACGAAGCGGACTGCGACGGCAAGCCCAGCTCGAAGATCCCCGATGCCAGCCCGGTCAAGCGGGCGCTGCACGGGATCATGCAGGACCTGAGCCTGTGAGGCAGCCCCGCACAATTGCATGCTCCCGCTGAATTGTGCGGCGCTGCCGTAAAATCCATTTTTCTTTCTTATCGGAGAACCAACGGAGGCCCGGCCGTCCGGTCCGGCTTCCCGATCAACCATTTCAGGAGGAAAACACAATGTCTTTTGAACCCAAAACGCAGGCGTTCAATTCGTCGATCAGCTCTGTTACCATCGGCACTGGTGACAAGGCAGTCACACTCGGCGGCATTAACGTTCTGCCCTTCTACGCATTCGACGCACCCATCACCAATGCGCCGAAGATCGGCGTAGAGATCACCGACCACGGCATGGCGGCTTATCCGCAGGCCGGTCTGCAGGAATTCTATGCCGGCTGCCAGACCGTGGCCGACATGGCAAAGCGCGTGGAGACGATGCACGGCGCATCGTTCATCTGCCTCCACTTCGAAGGCGCTGACCCCAACGGCGATAACCGCTCCGTCGAGGAGTGCGTCGAGATCGCCAAGTCCGTTGCCGATGCAACGGATCTGCCCCTCGTCATCATGGGCTGCAAGAACATCGAGAAGGATGCGGAGCTCTTCACGAAGGTCTCCGAGGCCCTGCAGGGCAAGAACATCCTCGTCTTCTCTGCCCGTGAGGAAAACTACAAGTCCGTCGGCGCCTCCGCCGTCATGGCCTATGGCCAGAAGGTCGGCGCAGAGTCCGCCGTCGATATCAACCTTGCCAAGCAGCTCAACGTCCTGATGACGCAGCTCGGCGTCGCCCCGACGTCCATCGTCATGAACGCCGGTTCCGCCGCAGCGGGCTACGGCTATGAGTACGTTGCCTCTACCCTCGACCGCATCCGTGCGGCTGCCCTCGCCCAGAGCGACACGCAGCTCCAGATGCCCATCCTCACGCCCGTCTCCCCCGAGACCTGGTCCGTCAAGGAATCCATGGTCAGCGAGGCCGATATGCCCGAATGGGGCAGCGCCGAGGAGCGCGGCATTGAGATGGAGATCACCACGGCTGCTGCCTGCCTTGCCGGCGGCTCCGATGCCGTCATCATGCGTCATCCCGCGGCCATCAAGGCCATCAGCGAGATGATCGAAGCGCTGGTCTGAGCGGAAGGAGGAACATACAATGGCACTGAAAGGCTTGGATATCTTTAAGCTCTCTCCCAAGAAAAACTGTAAGGAATGCGGCAGCCCCACCTGCATGGCCTTCTGCATGAAGGTCGCACAGGGCGCCGTCGCTCTGGATAAATGCCCGTACTTCTCCGAAGAAGCCAAGGCAAAGCTCTCCGAGGCCACTGCGCCTCCCATGAAGACCATCACGGTCGGCAATGACATCAAGCTCGGCGGCGAGACCGTCCTGTTCCGCCACGAGAAGACCCTTGTCAACCGCAACCGCTTCGCCGTTCCCGTCTGCACCTGCATGGACGAGGCCGCTGCCGATCAGAAGCTGGCCGACATCCAGAAGGTCGACTATGAGCGCATCGGCGAGCGCGAGTACATCGAGTTCGTCATGGTCCGCTGCGAGAAGGATTCCGCCGATAAGTGGGAAGATCTCGTCAAGAAGGCCGCCGCGACGGGCCGCACCCTCATCCTCAACTGCACCTGCCCCGAGTGCGCCAAGAAGGCCCTTGCCATCTGCAAGGACGGCAAGCCCATCCTCAACGGCGCCACGCCGGAGAACTTCGAGGAGATGAGCGCCATCGCCACCGAGGCGGGCGTGACCCTCGGCGTCCATGCCGACAGCCTGTCCGAGCTGCATGACCTCATCGCCAAGCTCGAGGCCGCGGGCAACAAGAACCTCATCATCGACGTCACCGGTAAGACCGTCAAGGAGACGTTCGCCAACACCGTGCTCGTCCGCCGCACCGCCCTGAAGGACGGCGACCGCACGTTCGGCTATCCCTCCATCGTCGATCTGGCCAAGCTGGCCGCGGGCGACGAGCATCTTGAGACCGCCCTGGCCGCCGGCTTCACCCTGAAGTACGGCTCCATCATCGTCATGGAGCGCCTCGGCTATGCAGAGGCCCTGCCGCTGTACGGCCTGCGCCAGAACGTCTTCACCGACCCGCAGAAGCCGATGAAGGTCGCGCCCGGCATCTACCCGATGAACGGCGCAACGCCCGACGATCCCTGCATGCTGACCGTCGACTTCGCCCTGACCTACTTCCTCGTCTCCGGCGAGATCGAGCGCTCCAATGTGCCGGTCAACCTGCTCATCACCGACGCCTCCGGCATGTCCGTCCTGACGGCATGGGCCGCCGGCAAGTTCTCCTCCAGCTCCATCAAGAAGTTCTTCGACGAGTTCGAGCTGGACAAGAAGATCAACAACCGCACGCTCGTCATCCCCGGCAAGGTCGCCGTTATGAAGGGCGAGATCCAGGACAAGCTGCCCGACTGGAACGTCGTCGTCGGCACCCGCGAGGCCGTTGAGATCGTCAAGTTCCTCAAGGACGGCGAGCACATCAAGGCTGCTGAGGCCGTCGCTGCCACGAAGAAACCGAAGGAAGAGAAGAAGGAAGTCGTCGACGCCGACGCTCCCATCGACTATTCCAAGCTCGTCATTCCGGAGATCCCGCACAAGGATCTCGGCGTGACCTACAAGCAGCGCAATGTCGAGTCCAAGAAGTTCGTCACCATCGGCGAGCGCATCCACTGCATCAGCCCGGTCATCCGCGAGGCCATGGCCACGTTCAACCCGGATCCCATCCTCGAGCGTGCTGCGCAGCAGATCAAGGCCGGCGCCACCTATCTGGACGTCAACATCGGCCCTGCCGAGTCCAACGGCCCCGAGCTCATGACCTGGGCGGTCAAGCTCCTGCAGGAGAACTTCAACAACGTCCCGCTGGCCCTCGATACCGCCAACAAGAAGGCCATCGAAGCCGGTATCCGCGTCTATAACCGCACGAACGGCAAGCCCATCGTCAACTCCGCCGATGCAGGCTCCCGTATCTCCAACATCGACCTGGCAGCTGCCAACGACGCCATCGTCATCGCCCTCTGCTCCGCCGACGGCATCGCGAAGGACAACGACGAGCGTATGCACCACTGCCACACCATGCTCGATCGCGGCATGGCGCTCGGCATGGAGGCCGAGGATCTGTGGTTCGACCCGCTGTTCCTTGTCGTCAAGGGCATGCAGGATAAGCAGATGGACGTCCTGAACGCCATCAAGCTCTTCTCCGATGAAGGCCTGAAGTCCACCGGCGGCCTGTCCAACAACTCCAACGGCGCGCCGAAGACCCTCCGCCCGATCATGGACTCCGCCCTCGTCGCCATGGCGATGATGCAGGGCCTGACCTCTGCCATCGTCAACCCGAACGACCTGCGCCTGATGGAGACCATCAAGTCCTGCGATATCTTCAAGAACAACGAGCTGTATTCTGACAGCTATCTGGAGATCTGATCCGCAAACCCTGTCACCCAGCCCCGAATGCTCGGGGCTGGGTGCAGCCGCATTCTCGGAGCATGGAGAAAATGCAGGAAAATGAAGAAAAAGCCCGCATTTTCCCCATGCCCCGATGCCCCCAAAGCCCCGGCCGCACCCCTGTAGGGGAGCGGCATGCCCCTCCCGGCACAGCACCGGCGCAATTAACAGGCTATCGTCAAAACGGCAAACGCCCCAAGCTTGTCATTGCGAGGCCCCAAAGGGGCCGTGGCAATCTCGGGAAGGCAGCTGCGGCTCGTACCGGCCGTCGTGACAGTGGTATGCACCGATTGCGTCTGTAGCGGCGCTCCCTGAGCGCCTAGCGCGCCTGCGAATTTTCATCAGGAGGAAACCGAATGAAAAGAAAACACATGATCCGGGCTTGCCTCCTGCTTTTCTGCCTTCTCCTGTGCACGGCCTGCCGAAGCGAATCCAAACCAAAAGAGACGCGGTTCAGCTTTGTGAGCGAGGACAGCCTCACCATAGTCAATGCGGAGGGACAGGAGCTTCATTTTGCAAACAAAGTATGGAGCGGTACGATGCCGGTGCTGGACGGCCATTTCACAGTGGACTTTGTGCCGGGGTCGACTTCCGTGCAGGTCCGCTTCAGCGAGTCGTTTTCCGTCCGGTTTGAACCGGAGCAGGCGGAAGCTCGCTCGATCTGCCTCTCCTTCGACGGCGACGATTTCCGCGCCGTGGAGGGCCCCGGCCTTCAGAACGTGGAATACACACGCTCCACCGTCGAGGCGACAGGCGAAAATATGCAGTATGAAGTGGGTATTTCGACCGGCACGAGAACCTATCTGGAGGTAACGGGCAGCGGCGAGAGCCGCGTCCGCTATGAGCGAGACGGCAAAAAGGGATATTTCACCGCGCAGGATGCCCCGTTTACCGTCGTGCTCCGGGACCGGGACCAGCAGGAGCCGCTGGATACCATGGATTTTTCCGCAGGAGAGACCTGCACTATCCGCATCCGCGACGGCGTCCCGTCATTTGCGCGCTAGATCGCGGCTTGTCATTGCGAGGCCCCAACGGGGCCACCGCGCGAGAGAAAAATGTAGCGGCGTTCCCTGAGCGCCATGCAGGCGGTAGCATTGGTGGCACTCCGCCGACCGCACCGACCCTGTAGGGGTGCGGCATGCCGCTCCCGGCGACGCACTGGCAGCCCGTACAAGCCATCGTTAAAACGGCACCAGTCCCGATTTGTCATTGCGAGGAGGCCAACGGCCGACGTGGCGCCCTGAGCGCGCAGCGCGAGGAAGTGCCCTTGGGGTGCAATCTCGGGAAGGCAGCTGCGTTTTCGCCATAGTCTACCTGTTATCCATCCTTGTACTGTGAGATTCCCACGTCGCTTCGCTCCCCGGAATGACACCTCAGGGAGTGCGGCACTGAGAACGGAGGTGTCCGTTATGAAAAAAGCTGTTCCGATTTTACTGGCCGTGCTCCTGCTTGCCTCCCTTCTCTGCTCCTGCAAAACCGCAGACCCCGAGATCAGCGGAACCATGTGGGTGGAGCTGTCGCTGGACGGACAGTATGCGCTGACCAACGCGGCGGGCCAGACGCTCCGCTATTTCGATCTGCTGCAATATGACGGCACGATGCCGGTGGAAAAGACCCACTTGAACGGCGGAGAGGCTGCATACTCTGCGTCGCTTTGCGTGCCGCGGACGGAGACGCTTACCGTTGAAGTCACAGACAGCAGCCTGTTTTCGGCCTCATGGGAGGACGAGAGCCAATTCCGCAAAATCGAAGGCAGCGTCCGGAAGATCGTCCTGAGCGACAAGACGACTTCCGTCGAGACTGCCGGGGAGGCATACACCCTGACGGTCCGCATGCCGGGCGACAACGGAAACCGGCTGATCGTATCAACTGCCGGAGATCTTACGCTGACGCAGAAGGAAGAGGCTCTTCTCCGCTGCGATGCCGAATATACCTGCACCCTGAAAAACGGGAACGGCGATATTGTTGCCGAGCAGACCTATCCCGCCGGTGCAGAGGCGAGCATTTCGCTGGAGCAGGGCAAACTGTCCGAGCCGGAATGAGGAGAACCACGGTGACCTGAACTGGTTGCCGTGGGAGCGCGTGTAGGGGAGCGGCATGCCGCTCCCGGCGCAACGCTGCCGACCCGAACAGACTACTGCAAGATTCCCACGTCGCTTCGCTCCTCGCAATGACAATTCGGAGGTCAATACCGTTTTATCGTCAACCTGTGCCGGCTGTCAGTGTGCCTAACGATCCGGAACCCGTGGGGCGCGCAGGATGATATAGAGGTGGAGGTGCAGCCATGAAAAAGACGGTCCTGATCCTGCTGGCAACGTTCCTGGTATGTTCACTTATCATCTTTTCCACGGCATGTGAAAATCATCAGGAGCAGCCCGCGATGCAGATCGAGCTGGCTGTCAACAGCACATGCCGCGTGGAAAATGCCGCCGGGCAGAGCCTGACATTCCGCAACGGAGCATGGACGGGCGACATGGCGGCATCCAGCGTATCTGTGAATGGCTTTGACGACCAGACGATGACGCTGGAAATTCCGTACACCGAGGCGCTGTACTATACGCACGAAAGCGGCGAGAGCCGGTTTTCCGTGCTCCGGGGACAGGAGAGCATTCTGCTTTCCGGCGACGGGATCGATGAGGTCCGCGTTACACCGGATTTGCTGACGGTCACGGGCAGCGGGATGAACTACCGGCTGAAGGTCGCTCGGAGCGAGCCGGAAAGGCGTACATTGGCCTTTTCGGGCAGTGAAGCAGGAACCGTTTCTCTGCATTTCGCGGATAGCAGCTGCACCCTGCAGAGCGACGCTGCGGTTACCTATGCCCTGAGCGGCGATTCCAATTCCCCCTTTCTCCGGGATACCGTTCCCGCACAGACTGAACTGACGATCCGGGACCCGTGGTGCGCGCAGGAAGACGTAGTGGTAAAAGTTGATTCATAAACGACAAATCCAGAACATATGGATTTTAATTATACAGAAACCCATCCAATCATAACATCTGATTTGCACCTGCAAATTTGATATTTTTCATCAGGAGGAAACCGAAATGAGTGTATTAACCGATCTCATCTATGGCGGCTCGCATGCCGTAGCCGGTCTGACTGAGGGCGCCGTCAACGACGCAATCGCCAAGCACGGCGCAGACAAGGCCATCGCCTTCCCCGACACGGCCTACTTCTTCCCCACCATCTACGCCGCAACGGGCGTGAAGGTGGCCAAGCTCGGCGACCTGCCCGCCTGCGTGGGCGTGCTCAAGAGCCTCATCACCGATCAGGAGGACCTCGGCCAGGCGCTGAACGCCGGCCTCGCCACTGCCGTCGGCGCGGAGATCATCGAGGGCCTGAAGTATCTGGACGGCGCGGACCCCTATGCCGCCGAGACCGGCATCGGCTTTGTGCCCGATCCCGTCATCCGCTCGCTGGGCGTCCCGCTCGTCACGGGCGACATCCCCGGCGTGGCCGTCGTGCTCGGCAAGGCCGACAATGCCGCTGACGTCGTGTCCGTCGTCAAGGACTACCAGTCAAAGGGCATCCTGACGTTCCTCATCGGCGGCGTTATCGACCAGTGCGCCGAGGGCGGCGTGAAGATGGGCCTCGAGCTGCGCGTCGTGCCGCTCGGCCATGACGTTACCGCCGTCATCCACGTCGTCACCGTCGCCATCCGCGCGGCCCTGATCTTCGGCAATGTCCAGCCCGGCGATCTGCCCGGCCTGCTGAAGTACACGAAGGAGCGCGTCCCCGCGTTCGTCAATACGTTCGGCGCGATCGACAATGTCGTCGTCTCCGCGGGCGCAGGCGCCATCGCCCTGGGCTTCCCGGTCGTCGTCGACATCGACCTCGGCGAGAATCAGGTCCCCGGCGCGCTGGAATCCGTGCTGGATCACAGCCTGACCGTCAAGCACTCCCTCGAGCTGCGCAACATCAAGATCAAGACGAAGGAGCTGCCCATCCCTGTCGCCTTCGCGGCCGCCTTTGAGGGCGAGATCATCCGCAAGGCCGACATGCACACCGAATACTGGTCCGGCAAGAACGCCACGGCCGAGCTCGTGCTCATGCGCGATCCGTCCGAGATCGAGGACCACAAGATCACCATCCTCGGCGACGATATGGACGGCGGCGAGAAGAACTACGCCCTGTGCACGTTCATCGAGGTCGCGGGCGCGAAGATGCAGGCCGATTTCGAGTCCGTCATCGAGCGCAAGATCCACGCCTGGTTCAACTACATGGAGGGCGTCATGCACACCGGCCAGCGCAATCAGGTCCGCGTGCGCGTTTCGAACGACGCCTTCGCCAAGGGTCTGCGCCTGAAGCACTTCGGCGAGGTCCTGTACCATATGATCATGGACGAATTCGACGCCGTCGTCGATAAGTGCCAGGTCACGCTCATCACGGACGAGGCCGCTGCCGAGAAGTTCCGCGACGAGGTCGCCATGCCGCGCTACAACGAGCGCGACGACCGCCTGCTGTCCATGACGGATGAGTCCGTCGACCGCTTCTACACCTGCATCCTCTGCCAGAGCTTCGCCCCGGCGCACTGCTGCGTCGTCACCCCGGAGCGCCTCGGCCTGTGCGGTGCCGTTTCCTGGCTCGATGCCAAGGCGACGAACGAGCTGAACCCGCAGGGCCCGTGCCAGCCGATCTTCAAGGAGGGCTGCCTCGACGAGCGCACCGGCCGCTATGAGTCCGTCAACAAGATGATCCAGGAAGCCACGCACGGCGCGGTCGAGAACGTCACGCTCTACTCCATCCTCGAGGACCCGATGACCTCCTGCGGCTGCTTCGAATGCATCTGCGGCATCGAGCCGGTCTCGAACGGCTTCATCGTCGTCAACCGTGAGTATAAGGGCATGACCCCCGTCGGCATGACGTTCGGCGAGCTGGCCTCCTGCACCGGCGGCGGCGTGCAGACGCCGGGCTTCATGGGCCACGGCCGCCATTTCATCTCCTCGAAGAAGTTCATCGCCGCCGAGGGCGGCATCGAGCGTATCGTCTGGATGCCGAAGGAGCTGAAGGACGACGTCGCCGAGCGCCTGAACCGCACCGCCAAGGAGCTGTACGGCATCGACAACTTCGCCGATATGATCGCCGACGAGACGATCTGCGAGGACTGCGATGCCCTCATGGACTTCCTGACCGAGAAGAACCACCCGGTCCTCGGCCTCGAGCCCCTGATGTAAGACCCGCAGCGCGGCGGGCGGCCCATCCCGCCCGCCGCGTTTTTCGAAACATGCGCACTTTGCAGGGGCGGGGCATGCGGCAAATGGAAAATTGAAAAAGGAAAGCGAAAAATTTCGCAAGGCCGTCAGTCGTGCGTTGTAGGGGAGCGGCATGCCGCTCCCGGCGCAGCGCTTACGATTCGTACCGGCTGACGATAAAGCGGTAATGGCCCCCGAATTGTCATTGCGAGGAGGCCAAAGGCCGACGTGGCAATCTCGGGCAGGCAGTTGCGTTTTCGCCGCGGCCTTCCTGTGATCCGGCCGGGTACTGCGAGATTGCCACGGCCCCTTCGGGGCCTCGCAATGACAATTCGGGGGTGCTTGCCATTTTAGCGGCAGCCGGTACGAATCGTTCGTGCAGCGCCGGGGGCGGCCTGCCGCGGCCCGACAACGCCCCGCGGGCGGGCGTGGGAAA
>JABLTO010234820.1_pt1 | contig 11437 bp, 12 predicted proteins | sample 7160091 | NCBI WGS metagenome assembly JABLTO01 (sample SAMN14651225, study PRJNA627086) | human gut metagenome | isolation source: feces | host: Homo sapiens
AGAAAAATTCAGAATTTTCATAGGGGATTTTCAAAAATCTCTGCTATACTGGACAAGTCATACAAGAGAAAACGGTAAGAAAGAGAAACATTAAGGAATAAAAGCGAAAGCGATTTGTTTTAAATGTGTGTGACGGGTGAGGTATGTGAGAATGATGAAACAAAGTGAAGATAAAAAAATAGAAAAATTGCAGACAATGATCTTTACCGGAATTCTGGTGGCGGTCTTTGTACTGCTGATTCGTCTGGTCTGGCCGGATGGGTGCTTTTATGGTTCTACTACGGACTGGTACAATCAGCATGTGACGCTGGCAGAGACAATTCGAAACGTGTGCATGCAGGAACGGACACTGGCGCCGTCCTGGATTTCCCTCGGAGGCGGAAGCAATGGATTTCAGTTTGCGTATTATGGCTATTACCGCCCGGATATTATTATAGGCTGTCTGTTTCCACAGATTCCTATGACAGTATTGATCCCGGTCTATGCACTGAGCAGCTATCTGGCGGCGGTACTCCTGATGCAGCTCTGGCTCAGAATGAAGGGAATGACACCGTATGCTGCCTTCTTTGGAAGTATGCTTTTTTTGCTGGCCGGCTGTTTTTTCCAGACACACCGGCAGATCATGTTTGTAAATTATATGCCGTTTTTATTGCTGGCATTGATTTTCCTGAAAAAACGCAGATTTGCACTGATGAGCATCAGCCTGACACTGATCTACCTGCACAGCTTTTATTATGCTATAGCCTGTCTGGCAGTGATCGGCTGGTTTGCAGTGGGAATGCTCCGTAAGGAAGATGTCAGGGGACGCAGACACCTGTTGTTTCAGGGTGTTACCAGCGTTATCCTGTCGCTTGGAATGGCAATGCTGCTGCTTCTTCCGACATTCATGACGATTCTGGAGCATAAGCACAGTGGAGAAAAAGCTACTACATGGGCGGATCTGGTGATGCCGAATATTAAAAACCTGTTGTATGATCCTTATGGTCTTGGGCTGACGCTGCTGTGCCTGTATCTGCTGGTGCTTGGACTGAGGGTGAGGGAAGTGCGCTGGCAGTGCGCTCTGCTTTTAGCGGGAAGCCTTTTTGGCGTTGCGTCTTATGTGCTGAATGCAACTTTGTATGCAAGAGGAAAGATTTTGATGCCTTTTGTACCGGTGGTCATTTATTATTGTATGCAGGTGTTTCAGAAAATCCGGAAGGGTGAGACGCAGTGGCGTCTGTGGCCGCTTTTGATTTTTGCTGTTATAATGCTGACCCAGCGGAACCAGGAATGGTTTGCCTGGGTAACACTGGATGGAGCGATTCTGCTGACCATTGTCGTGGTGGATCTGATTTTGCGAAAACATGCGCATCTGACGGAGGAAGAAGAAGCGCGGCAGAGTCTGTACGGGACAGGAATGTTTCGCTATATCGGTCTGTTTATCATGCCCTTTTTCATTTATCTGGGGGCGGCGGCTATGGAAGGCTGGCAGGGAATCCCAAATGCAGAAGCCAGTCAGGCATCCGGTGTAAATACAGAGCAGACAATGAGCACGGATACCGATCAAAGACAGGGCACAGGTGTCGTTTGGCATACCGGTACGGAAAACGGTGCAGTTTCGGATACAGATACTGACACGGAATCAGAGCAATTTACAGAGGAAGAATTACAGGCTTTTTGCGGAAACCGGCTGTACCGTTGCGACAAGCTGACGGATACGAAGAAAGACTGCAATGCGCTGTTGTTTTATGGTCAGCAGAGTGCGAATATGTATTCTTCTGTCACAAATCCGCTGTATCAGAATTTCTACTACAATGTAGTGAAAATGCCGATTCAGATTAATAACCGGACAGCATTATTGGAAGAGCGGAACCCGCTGTTTGCACAGCTGATGGGAGAACGCTATATCCTGACTACGGAGAATAAGATGCCTTCTGGCTATTCCATTTTGCAGCAGAAGGGCAGATATGTCATTGCGGAAAATACGGATGTACTGCCAATTGCCTATACTACGGCGGACTGTATTTCGGATAAACAGTTTGCATCTTTGGACGATATGGAGAAAATGATAGCATTGAGCCGATATACCGTGGTGGAAAATGAAAGACAGAAAACGGTGAAAGTATCTGAGATGGATGAAATTGCACTGCCGGGGCTGGATGCGGAGGAAGTCAGCCGTGATAAGCAGATTCAGGTCACACCGGTGAAGAAGGGTTATCGGATCACAGCTACGGAGAGCGGTGTGCTCCGGATTCCGCTGGATCCGGATATGAAAAACGGAACACTGTATTTCCAATTTCAGGTAGAAAATCATACAGCGGATCCGGTGGTCATTTCAGCAAATGGAAGGCGAAATAAGTTATCCGGTCTGGATGCACCGTATCCAAATGAAAATAATGTCTTTTCTTATATGTTAAAGGAAAAAGGCAGGGATAAATATATTTCTTTGAAGCTGTCTGCCGGAACTTATGACCTGACTGACATCGCGTGCTATCGTTTTCCGACAACATTGTTTCAGAAAAAGCAGGTGCAGTCTGCAACGCTGCTTCCGGAAGAACAATGGAACAAAAACAGTGTACTCAGTTGTGCAATCACTGCAGGAGAAGATGGTTATTTCGTTACTTCTATTCCAATGCAAAACGGACTGAAACTGTATGTGGATGGAAAGGTGACAAAACTGGAAACAGTGAATACTGCTTTTGCCGGTGCGAAAGTAACTGCCGGTAGACACACGGTGGATCTGCAGTTTGAACCGCCGGGACAACGGTATGGGATTATGGCAAGTCTGCTGTCTGTAATATTGTTTGGAATATGGGCAGCAGGAACAGCCATACGGAATCACAGACGTATGTGAACCTGCAGGTGTGCGTTCATGAGCAAATAGAGAAAGCGGATTGTGAATGTCCGCTTTATACTTTTTTAAATTGGTAGCACCAATGTATTGAAAAATATTTGAATTCTGCTATAATGATTGGGAAACCGGATTGCATTTTTAGAAAAATGTTATCGTAAAATGTAGACTTTTTGACCAGGGAAAAGAGGCGTTATTATGAAGTATATTCGTCAATTTGTCATTATTCTTTTTATTTCTTTTATAGGAGAGGCATTGAAATATGTATTGCCGCTGCCGATTCCGGCAAGTATTTACGGACTTGTGCTGATGTTTGTCCTGCTGGAAACGAAAGTGCTGAAGGTGGAAGCCGTTCAGGATGCGGGAAAATTTCTGATCGAGATCATGCCGATGATGTTTATTCCGGCAGGTGTCGGTCTGCTGAACGCATGGGATACATTAAAACCAGTGTTGATTCCGATAATTGTGATCTTGTTTGCATCCACAATTGTAGTTATGGGTGTTTCCGGAAAAGTAACACAGACGATGATTGAAGCAGAGGAGCGTAAGAAAAATGAAGGACATTCTAAATAATTCTATGTTTTTCGGCGTACTGGTGAGTATCCTTGCATATGAAGTCGGAGTATTGCTGAAAAAGAAATTTAAATTTGCATTGTTAAATCCGTTACTGATTTCTATCGTGATCATTATTTTGATCCTGGTAGGGTTCCATATTGATTATGATACATATAATGATGGTGCACAGCTTTTAAGTTATCTGCTGACACCGGCCACCGTATGTCTGGCAATTCCGCTGTACGAGCAGATGGAACTGCTGAAGAAGAACTGGAAAGCCATTATGGGTGGTATTATCTCAGGTGTCCTGACCAGTGCTGTCTGTGTTCTGGTATTGTGCCTGATCTTCCATCTGGAGCATGATATGTTTGTGACATTGCTGCCGAAGTCTATCACAACAGCAATCGGTATGGGTGTGTCAGAAGAACTGAATGGTATTGTGACGATTACCGTTGCGGTTATTATTATCACCGGTGTGGTTGGAAATGTGCTGGCGGATTTTATATACAAGTTATTCCATGTTACACATCCGGTGGCAAAAGGAGTTGGACTGGGTACTTCCGCACATGCGATCGGTACTGCAAAAGCACTGGAAATGGGTGAGATCGAAGGGGCAATGGGTGGTTTATCCATCGCCGTTGCAGGTATTTTGACGGTTATTGTAGCACCTATTTTTTCACATATCTTTTAGCGCACAGGGGCATTCTTAAATCGAATGGAATCAGGCTTGCAAAAACAGTGTATTATACTTATAATTAGTCTATGTCAGCTTACACTGACCAGAATCACGCATCAAGTTTCACGTGCGTTTGACTTGAATTAGCAAAAGATTCTGAATTAGTAGAAAGTGAGAATAGGATATGGCGTTTAAATGTGTAAACGAACTGGATAAATTTATGTTCCAGGATGCGGAAGTAAAGAAAATGGAGTTAAATCCGGGGCTTATGACGATGGTTCTGCTGGGCGTAGCAGCAAAGCATAACAATCCGTCGAATGATACTCTGACTGATCGATATCTGGATGACACAGAACTTCGTTTCAAATCTCCGGTAATTACAAGATTTTTATTAGAAGGCGCAAAGTATTATGACGCAAACAATGTGCTGCAGCGGGAAGTGCCGGATCAGGATATTCCGGAAGAACAGTTTAAAGAGATTTTCCGGAAAATACAGGAAGATGGAAAAGTATTTGTAGTGACACCGAAACCTGCAAAAAACGGTGGCGCATGTTGCTGTGAGATCGCTGTGGATGTAGAGGAAGATACTTACTGGATAGAAGTAGAGTTTGAAAAAGCTGTCGTGGAATGGGAGCATTTCTTAAACAAGGTGCAGGCATAGAAAAGAAAAGATAAGAGATGCCATTTGTCTGAGCAAGTGAAAGAACATAAGCTGGCTGGAGTTATAGCCAGCTTTGCATGCATTGCATGACGTGCATCTCGCAGCAAAAATGCCTGGGCATTCTTGAAATGTACCGATGCGGAGGAAAATACAGAAATGATACTGGTATGGATTTTTGTTGCTGCCGCAATCCTGTTTGGCTTACTGGGCTTAAGTTTATATATGCTTCGACCGGAAACAGAAAAAACACGGTCTTTTGCAGCTTTTGATCATACAATGATCGCTCATCGTGGTCTTTTTGATAATCATTCAGAAGCACCGGAAAACAGTCTGGCAGCATTTCGAAAAGCGGTAGATCAGGGTTTTGGCATTGAGCTGGACGTGCAGCTTACCAAAGATGGAAAACTTGTGGTTTTCCACGATTTTGACCTGAAGCGTATGTGCGGCATACATAAGAAATTAACAGAATTAACATATGCAGAATTAGAGCAGTATTTTTTGAAAGGCAGTACCGAAAAGATACCGCTTTTTTCTGCTGTGCTGGATCTGATTGCGGGCAGAACACCGCTTGTGGTTGAGATCAAAGTGGGTTATGATTACAAGGCGACTACGGAAGCTGCCGCAGAGATGTTATCTCAATACAGCGGTGTTTACTGTATGGAATGCTTTAATCCGCTGGCACTGGTCTGGTATCGCAGACATAATCCAAAGGTACTGCGGGGACAATTGTCTATGGATTTCTTTCACAGCGAGGATAAGATGCCGAAGATTGTGCGTTTTTTCCTGACAAATCTGCTGTTGAATTTCTGTGCAAAACCGGATTTTATATCGTATAATCACAAAGACCGACATATCCGTGGGTTTCGGATGTGCCGAAAATTATTTAAAGTAAAAACCGCGGCATGGACGATAAAGAGTCAGGCCGAGCTGGAAGCTGCCCGCGGTGCATTTGATATGTTTATTTTTGACAGTTTTCTGCCGGAGGAAGGGGAAAAGGTGAGATTGAGTTGAGAACAAAAAAACAGAAGATAGATGCGAGTAAGCTGCTCTTTTCTAATCACGATCTGAAGGTATTGCTGATACCTCTGATGGTGGAACAGTTGTTGAATTCTCTGATGGGTACTGTGGACAGTATGATGGTCAGCAACGTGGGAAGTGCAGCTATTTCTGCGGTTTCTCTGGTGGATTCCATTAATGTGCTGGTCATTCAGGTGTTCACCGCACTGACAGCCGGAGGCGCCATCATCTGTTCCCAGTATCTGGGCAGAAAAGATTTGAAGGCCTGCAATAAGGCAGCCCGTCAGGTATTACTGTCAATGCTGGTCATTTCCATTGGATTGATGGCAGTATGTATAGCCTTTCGTCATCCGTTGCTGCGGCTGATTTTCGGTAATGTGGAACAGGACGTTATGGACAATTCACAGATTTATTTTCTGATCACAGCTCTGTCATTCCCATTTATCGGTCTGTTTGATGCGAATGCGGCATTTTTCCGGGCTGAAGGAAATTCCAGGCTGCCGATGACGATTTCTGCATTATGTAATCTGGTAAATATTGGCGGAAATGCGGTTTTGATCTTTGGATTCCATATGGGGGTAGCCGGTGCGGCAATTTCCACACTTGCTTCCCGGATTCTGATGTCCATCATTATGATCTGTCGTCAGCGTGTGCCGAAGCAGGAGATTGTGATCCGTGATTATTTTAGTATCCGTCCGGATATGAAACTGATCCTGGTCATTCTTTCTGTCGGAATCCCGTCCGGTATTGAGAATGGTATGTTCCAGTTTGGTAAACTGGCGATTCAGTCCACAGTGTCCACCCTTGGAACTACCGCCATTGCAGCACAGGCCATGACGATCATATTAGAGAATTTAAACGGTATCGCAGCAATTGGTATTGGAATTGGCCTGATGACCATTGTCGGTCAGTGTATCGGTGCCGGTGAAAAAGAACAGGCCGTGTATTATATCAAGAAACTTGCCGTATTGTCCGAGGTGGTTGTTATTATCTGCAGTCTCATCATCTGGGGATTGACGAAGCCGATTACAATGATCGCAGGTATGGAACCTGCCAGTGCGGATATGTGTTTTTACATGATGACGGTGATCACGATTGTAAAACCAATCGTCTGGGTACCGGCATTTATCCCGCCATACGGACTGCGTGCAGCCGGAGATGTCAAATTCTCCATGATTTTGTCCACCTGTTCCATGTGGATCTTCCGAGTGAGCCTGTGTATCTATCTCTGCCGTGCACAGGGATTTGGACCGATCGCAGTGTGGATCGGAATGTTTGCCGATTGGACCGTGCGGAGTATTGTGTTTACAATCCGGTTCCACAGACGGAAATGGCTGGATCATAAGGTCGTATAATGTAGTAGATGTGAGTAGTTTCAGATGCAGGATTTTACAGTGATTGGAGGGCGCCTATGAATCCTTATAAAAACGTTGAGAAAATACAGAAGTCAAAAAGTACATCATCGAAAGATGCATCAAAAGAATTTGTAAGAAGTTTTTCAGAAGCAATCGCAGAGGGATTGAAGGGGACAGGAGTGTCCGTTACCGTATTGTGTCCGGGACCGGCAGCAACCGGCTTTGAACAGGCAGCAGAAATGAAAAATTCAAAAATGTTTACATTTTTTAAGCCGGCAACAGCAAAAGAAGTTGCTGAAGCCGGTTATAAAGCCCTGATGTAGCGGAAAGTGTTGAGATATTACGGAATATCAACAAAAATAATGAACATTGCTGCAAGAATTTTGCCAAGGAGTATGGCACGAAAATTTGCAGGTAAAATTAATGGATAAAATTGAATTCTGGGAATTTTTCAGATCATGACAGAGAATCTTTATCTTTTTTCAGCAGTGGCGGTGCGAAAGGAAACACATCCTGATAGGATTCAATTTCATCATCATTTTGTGGCTCAGATGGAATCAGACCGGTCTGGTCATTGGCAGAAGCGGATTTTCCCAGATAATCATAGTCAAAATCATCTGTTTTATCGGCCTGCGCAAACGTACCGGTGGTAACAGCATCCTTACTTGGATCACCATGATTTCGGTGACAATTTGTGTCATGTGTATGCGTATTTTTACTCATATTCAGTCCTCCAAATATAGCATTTTAGTTTGCAACGCTAGTATTGGTAGAATGACAGAAATTATACAGGCATTGGACAAGGACAGCGAGTTCACAGCGTGAAAGAGAAAGAAAAATAGAATAGTGCCGAAAGGCATGTCTCGGGGCCGGAATAAGGACAGCGTGTTTTACAACGCAAAAAGGAGAAGAACTCAGATTAGTGATGAAGGGCGTCTTAGCCCAAAGCACTCATCTGAGTTCTTCTCCTCTCTACTTATCAAAAATCACGCTGTCCAATATGAAGGCCATCGTTTTATCCATCGTTAGCTGATCGGCTATATTTTCTACATCTTCCTCTTCCAGTGTTGCCATGAATTCCTTCGGATCTTCTTCCTCTTCCTGTGCAATATTTTGCAGTTCCGTATTCAGCTCTTCCTGCGTGATGCTGATTTTTTCTGCAGCAGCAACGGCATGGAGTACACTCTGTGCCTGAATTGTTTTAATAGCTTCCTGCTCTTTGTCAGCATAGATTTCATCTTCGGTATGACCGGAACGCTTGCAGTAAAGTTCCAGTGGGATCTGATTCATTTCCAGTTCATCCAGAAAGTCATCATAATAAATCTGTGTTATTTCTTCCTTTATGTCATCATCAATCGGGATATCAGAATCGGCAATGATTTTTGTCATTACTTCCCGGGTCAATTTTTCCTGTACCGAAGTTTTTCGCCGAGCCTGCAGATGGGAAAAAATTTCATTTTCCCATTCATTTAGTGTTGTATATTCAGAAAAATCCTTTGCAAACTCATCATCAATCGGCTGATAGTCCATCAGACGGATTTTTTTTAATGTTGTGTGGAATACAACGGAGCGGTTCTGCATAGTGCTGATGCGGTAATCTGTCGGGAATGTAACATTGATATCAAAGGTATCACCGATATTTTTTCCAATCAGAGCATCATCAAATTCCGGTAAAAAAGCTTTGGCACCGATGGTCAGTGCAAAATCAGAACCGTTTCCATGCGGGATGTCCTGTCCATGATACATGCCCTGAAAATCAAGGATTACCTGATCGCCTTCCTGTGCGCTGCGGTCATCAATGTTTGTGGCAACGGCATATTCCTTTTGTTTCTTTTTTAAAACGTTCAGGACTTCGTGTTTGGTTACTTCTGTATTTGGGCGTGTCATATGAATGCCCTTGTATGTTCCTAATCTCATAAGAGTAAACCCTCCATGTAATTTTTATGTATTCTTGAAATCTTTTAAACGTGTCATTCCGGTATAGTTATTTACGAAACGATGTACTGTCTATATTTCTGAAATACTGTTTTCGTAAGTAAGTGGCGGAATCCGATTGCAAATGCCCACCACATTGTTGAATAAAGATATCATAGCACAGAAGTGACAGCACCGTATAGCAATATTATAAAAATTCTTTTTTTATATTGACAAAATGATTCATAAGTATTATTGTATTAATCAAGTAATACAACAGTACAATAATACAAGCGATGCACAGAGAAACAAAGAAAGGATGGAGAATGGATATGGCGTGGAATTTTGTAAATGACAGATCGATCTATCTTCAGCTGGTTGATATTATTCAAAACAGAATCGCAACCGGATATTATGCACAGGGCAGCAAGCTTGCATCGGTGCGGGATCTGGCCAGTGAGGCGGAGGTGAATCCGAATACAATGCAGAAGGCCCTGGCAGAGCTGGAGCGGATGGGACTGGTTCATTCGCAGAGAACAAGTGGAAGGTTTGTGACAGATGATGAAGGGAGAATTCAGAAAATGAAACGTGAGACAGCAAGGGAAACCATACAGACATTTTTACAGCAGATGAAAAATATGGGGTTTGAAAAAGAGGAAATTATAGATTTGATCCGAGAGGACAAGGAGGGAGCGTGTCATGAGCAGTAGACTGGAATGTAAGAATCTGACAAAAGATTATGGAAATGTAATGGCTTTGAACGATGTGAATCTGACGTTAGAAAGCGGCAGAATCGTAGGATTACTTGGACCGAATGGAAGCGGAAAGACCACATTGATCAAACTGGCGAATGGTCTGCTTCAGCCCACATCCGGAGAAATTTTATTAAACGGTTTGAAACCGGGGCCGGAGACAAAAGCATTCGTTTCTTATCTGCCGGATGCGAACTATCTTCCGGACTGGATGAATGTGGAAGCACTGGTAGGGATGTTTGACGATTTTTATGCAGACTTTGACCGGAAGAAAGCAGAAGAAATGTTAAAACAGTTGAATTTACGGGAGAAAGACCGGCTAAAAACATTATCCAAGGGTAATAAAGAAAAAGTACAGCTGATACTGGCGATGAGCCGGAATGCAGAAATCTATTTTCTGGATGAGCCAATCGGCGGTGTAGACCCGGCGGCAAGAGATTATATTTTAAATACTATCATTCGGAATTATTCTGAAGATGCACTGGTCGTAATGTCTACACATTTGATTTCAGACATTGAGCGTGTACTGGATGAGGCAGTATTTATCAATCGGGGCAATATTGTTTTTCATCGCAGTGTTGATGAAATCCGTGAAACAGAACATAAATCAGTAGATGAGTTGTTCAGGGAGGTATTCAGATGTTAGGAAAATTATTGAAGTATGAGTTGAAATCGACCAGCAGGCTGATGGGTGTGCTGTATCTGGCTGTTTTGATCGTGGCAGCGATAGTTGGATTCCTTGCCAGAGGAACTATCTGGCAGGCGACACAGGGGAATGCAATTGCAGTTGTAGTCAGCGGCCTGATCTATACACTATTGATCATGACACTGATGATCGTGACGGTTGTTATGATCCTTCAGCGATTTTATAAAAATCTGCTGAAAGGAGAAGGTTATCTGATGCATACCCTTCCGGTTCCTACATGGATGCTGGTTGCATCTAAAACCATCAGTTCTCTGATCTGGGTTTTGCTGAGTATCATAACATTGATCGTATCTGTGGTTGTACTTGCGCTGACCAGTGTGGCTGGCAGTGGAAATCTGTTTGCACTTGACTGGTGTTCCCTTCCATGGGGAGATTTCTTCAAATTGTTTCAGGAAAATGCGGGAGAAATCATTCTGACCATTGTAACTGCGGTGATTCAGATTGTTCGTATCATTCTGCTGGTTTATACGGCTATGGCAATCGGTGCTGCTGCAAAGAGACATAAAGTATTTTACAGTGTGCTGACCTTTATCGTAATTCTGATTATTATTGCGATTATCGGTACGCTGACAAACTTTAATCTGATTGATATGCTCAACGGTTCCATGGCAGTGGATAATGCCGGTATTGGAGTTCATGCTGATGCAGGAAAAGGTATGGTCGTAGCCGGATATGTCAAACTTCTGGCGGGACAGTGCATTACCGATGCCATTTACAGTGTCATCTTCTTCTTTGTGACGACATGGTTTTTGAAAAATAAATTAAATTTGGAGTAAAAATGACATATTTCATACACCCTATGATATAATGAGTGCAAGTGAGTCAATATGCTTGCATAATTGACGAACGACGAAATTATTGAGTGATGAAATCACAATATAATGAGCGTAAGTGAGCCAGAAGCGTGCTTGCACGGTTATGGGGAGCGGCGAATGGCGGTCATGATAGCTGCGAAAGCAGCGTCAAGCACC
>JABLTO010031732.1_pt1 | contig 11436 bp, 9 predicted proteins | sample 7160091 | NCBI WGS metagenome assembly JABLTO01 (sample SAMN14651225, study PRJNA627086) | human gut metagenome | isolation source: feces | host: Homo sapiens
CGTATCAAATCTGGCGCCGGCGAACAGGCCGGATGCGCCGGCGCCGACGATAATGCAGTCGTAAATCATGCGGGTGAATTCCTTTCCTTTTAGACGCGGGATCGCTGAACGCGTCAGACGCGCGGGCCGTTTTCTCTGCCTGGTCCGGCCCGTCGCTTCACGATCCCGCAGGGATCGCTTTGCATAAAAAAGAAAAGGGAACCGAATCCGGTTCCCTGTCTCTTATGACGTGTGTCACTATTTTTCTTCCTTAGACTTGATCTTAGCAGATTTACCAGTTCTGGCACGCATGTAGTGAAGTCTTGCTCTTCTAACTTTACCGCGTTTTACTACTTCGATTTTTTCTACCAGCGGAGAGTGGATCGGGAAAGTCTTTTCCACGCCTACTCCGGAAGCGATTCTTCTTACAGTGAAAGTCTCGCCGATTCCGCCGTTCTGTCTCTTCAGAACAAAGCCTTCAAAAATCTGAATTCTTTCTCTGTTTCCTTCTTTGATTTTAACGTGTACCTTTACGGTGTCTCCAACGTTAAACGCAGGGATATCAGTCTTGAGATAATCCTGTACAACTGAGCTTAATACATCCATTGGTTTTCCTCCTTCCCTTCAAGACGTTCGTGGGCATGTGCCGTGTTGCCATGCATCCAGAGGACCGCCCGTAATCAAGCCTTTATATTATATCTTATGAATGGGCGGATTGCAACATGTTTCTTGTGAAATCGGCGGGATTTCTATTGTGATTTAACTTCTGCATAGTGAATTAGCTTTTACAAGTCGCCGATTTTTAAAAAGTCGGTTTTCTGATTTCTAAGAGGCCGGTTTTCTGAGGCGCTTGCAAAGGGCGGGATCTGCGGCGTCGTGTGGTCACGGGGATGCGGTGTCGCAATGTCGCATGATCACGGCGTCGCGTGGTCACGGGGATGCGGTGTTGCAGTGTCGCATGGTCGCGGTGTTGCAATGTCACGGGGATGCGGTGTTGCAGCATCGCGGGGAATGGGGTGGTTTGTATTGAGATGTTCTTTGCGGGACCTGCCTTTAGGATCGTGAATTCCCAGATCGGAAAAAAATCGCTTTGGATTTGGATTTTTTGTCGTCTGCAAGCCATGTGCTGCTTCGCGAATTCCCATTATGCAAAAAAATTACGGCAGATGGGAAGCGGTCCGCAAAGTTTCCGCCACATAGGAGTTTTCTGGTTCCTTAATATAACAGTTGTGTTATTTACTGGGGAGTGAATCGGCGGGAGCGAGGGGATTTTAAAGCAGATATCGTCCTGTAGTTCCCATCTCGTCCCTTAAAAAAGAAATTTGGGAATTCACGAATTTCAAGCTGGCGGGAAAACGGATGAGAGTTCCGATACAGGTCAAATTATTTTCTATCTTGGAATTCACGATGAGTGTAGTTAAGAGAACTGCTTCATTTACATTTATGCAATGCGGATTTCTGCAAAGTGCGAGGCTTGCGGCAGCCATCTCGATATCGTATAATGGGACGAGAGAAATGGGAGGTGCAGTATGGGCGGATTTGTTTTTTCGATCATGTTTGCTTTTGTCATGTGGATGGCTGCCATAGCGATGGCTATCATGGCGGTGATCGCTATTTGTGCATTGATGAATTATATTTTTGAAAGTATTTTTCTGTATCGGGTTTCTCAGATCCGGAATTTTTCTCATGGATTTCTGGCGTGGATCCCGTTTCTAAACAAGCTGCGGCTGGGACAGATCGCAGGTAAAAAGAATGTGGGGATTTTGTTGACGATCCTGGATATTATCTGCACTGCCTGTTTTGCAGAAATGTGTTTTGGTCCGCAGTCCATGGCAGATACCAGTCTGAATTCGATCATTTCTATCTTATGGCTGGTCACATTCCCGATCGTTTTCATTTTAAACATCTACCTTTCTCACAGGATCATGAAAAAGGTGATGCCGCGGTGGGCGGATCTGTTGACTTTGGCCAATGTGTTCACTGCTGGAATTTCCAGATCGATTATTTTGTTCCTGCTTCGAAACCGGAAGGAGCTTCTGGCGCCGGAGCCGGGACCTGTGATTTCATAAATTTTAATTTGGTATGAGAGGAGGATTCCGTTATGATCGACAATATCAACTGGTATCCGGGGCATATGAAGAAGACCCGGGAGCTGATTCAGGAAAATTTGAAAATGGTGGATGCTGTCATCGAGGTGATCGATGCGAGGATCCCGATTTCCAGCAGAAATCCTATTATAGATGAACTGGTGAAAAGCAAGCCGCGGATCATTGTACTAAACAAGAGCGACCTGGCAGATGACAAGGCGGTAAAAGACTGGGCAGAAACCTTTCGCCGACAGGGAAACAAGGCGCTGGCCATGAACTGTATGAGCGGGGCGGGCAGCAAGGAGCTGTTCCGTCTTTTAAGCAGTATGGAGGCTGAAAAAAACAAGGACAAGGTGCGGCAGAAGCCGTATCGACTGATGATCGTCGGCGTGCCGAATGTGGGCAAGTCGTCTCTCATAAACCGCATGACGGGAAAGAAAAGCGCTCAGACAGGTGACAGGCCGGGGGTCACGAGAGGCAAGCAGTGGCTTCGTCTGCAAAACGGGATGCAGCTTCTCGATACACCGGGGATATTATGGCCGAAATTCGAGGATCCTAAAGCGGGGCTGAACCTGGCTTTTTGCGGTTCTATCAAAGATGAGATCCTGGATGTGCCGACCCTGGCCATGGAGCTGATCGGTGTGCTGGCAGAGCATTATCCCCAGCTTCTCATGGATCGGTATAAGTTGGAAGAAACGGGGGAAACTCCTCTTGAAACCATGGAGATGATGGCTCAGAAGCGTGGCTGCATCCTGCCGGGCAAGCGGATCGATTACGAGAGGATCGGCAAACTGACGCTGGATGAGTTTCGCGGCGGCAAGATCGGACGGATCACGCTGGAGCTTCCGCCGGTTCCTGCAAAGAATGCTGCTCAGGTTCCTGCAAAGAATGCTGTTGCAGACAGTCACAGTCCGGCTGAAACTCCTGCAAAGGAGGCACAGAAATGACCAAGGAAGAACGGCTTGAAAAACAGAAGCAGCGGCTCATTGAAATGAAAGTGCCGGAGGAAGACCTGCATGAGCAGGGCTACCGGTGCATCGCCGGAATCGACGAGGTAGGCAGAGGACCGCTGGCTGGTCCGGTGGTTGCGGCGGCTGTGGTGCTTCCGGAGGAATTTAGCGTATTGGGAATAGACGATTCCAAGAAACTTTCGGAAAAGCGACGGGAGGAGCTTTTCGTCGAAATCAAAAAACACGCGGTCGCCTGGGGCATCGGTATGGCAGACAATCAGGTGATCGATGAGATCAATATTTTGCAGGCGACCAAACTGGCTATGCGCCGGGCGGTCCACGATCTGGAACAGAAGCTTGCTGATGCCGGTAAAGATCCTTTGGATTATCTGCTGTTTGACGCAGTCAAGATCGAGGAATTGGATCTGCCGCAGCAGTCCATCATAAAAGGGGATGCCAAGGTGCTGGCCATTGCAGCCGCCTCTATCATAGCCAAGGTCACAAGAGACAGAATGATGGTGAAATACGCGGAAGTTTATCCGGGATATGCCTTTGAAAAAAACAAAGGCTACGGGACGAAGGCTCACTACGAAGGTCTGGGGCTGCAGGGGATCTGCCCTATCCACCGAAGAACGTTTTTAAAGGGGAAATCTTATCCATCCCAGGAGTAGGGGAAGCCAGCCCGGAAGCAGGGGCGTAGCGGTGCTAAGCCAGCAGGTTCGCATCAAGCCAGCGGGCTCAGCCCCACGCCAGGGAGTCCGGCGGCAGACCGGCGCCAAGCCAGTAGGTTCGATGCCAAAGCGGCACCAAGCCAGGGATGGTTCGGGTCTCTTTTCCCCTTGCGCAGAAGACCCCGGCGTGGTAAAATGGATTTGTTATACGACTGACGGTATTTAAAGTGGAACAGACCACGTGGAGTATAATGAGAAGAAGAGAGCCGACCGTCTGGGCTGCATAAGTCCGGATCGTCAGGCCCTTTTTGCATATTAAGGGGAAAAAGATTCGGCTCACAGTCAAGAGAGCATGAGGAGAAAAGAGATGGAAATCAAAACAGACATTCAGATCGCACAGGAAAATGAGATGGCGCACATCAGCCAGATCGCTGAGAAAGCAGGACTTGCAGAGGAATACGTAGAGCTTTACGGTAACTACAAGGCCAAGATCGACTACCGCCTGTTACAGGACAGAAAAGACAGGAAGGACGGCAAGGTGATCCTGGTGACGGCGATTTCACCGACGCCGGCAGGCGAAGGCAAGACGACCACTACCGTTGGTCTGGCAGACGCCATGAAGCGGATCGATAAAGATGTGATCGTAGCTTTAAGAGAACCTTCTTTAGGACCGGTCTTCGGCATCAAGGGCGGAGCCGCAGGCGGCGGATACGCACAGGTGGTGCCGATGGAGGACATCAACCTTCACTTCACCGGCGATATGCACGCTATCGGAGCTGCCAACAATCTGCTGGCGGCTATGCTGGACAACCATATCCAGCAGGGAAATGAACTGGGGATCGATCCGAGAAGGATCACCTGGAAGCGCTGTGTGGACATGAATGACCGGCAGCTGCGGTTCATCACCGACGGCCTGGGCGGAAGAATCAACGGAACTCCTAGAGAAGACGGATTTGACATCACGGTGGCCAGCGAGATCATGGCGATCCTGTGTCTTTCCAGAAATATCGAGGATTTAAAAGAACGTGTTTCCCGCATCGTCGTGGGATACACTTATGATGAGAAGCCGGTCACAGCGGGGCAGCTGAAAGCACAGGGAGCGATGGCGGCTCTGCTGAAGGATGCTCTTAAGCCGAACCTCGTTCAGACGCTGGAAAAAACACCTGCACTGATACACGGAGGCCCTTTCGCTAATATCGCTCACGGATGCAACTCGGTAATGGCGACGCGCATGGCGATGAAGATGGCGGATTATGTGGTGACAGAAGCCGGATTTGGCGCGGATCTGGGAGCAGAAAAATTCCTGGATATCAAATGCCGCATGGCGGATATCAGACCGTCTGCAGTCGTTGTCGTTGCAACGGTAAGAGCATTGAAGCATCACGGAGGCGTACCTAAGGCGGATCTGGGGACAGAAAACCTGTCAGCACTGGAAAAAGGCCTGCCTAATCTTTTGCAGCATGTGGAAAACATCACGAAGGGATTCGGACTTCCGGCTGTGGTAGCGATTAACCGGTTCCCGACCGATACGGAAGCAGAGCTGAAACTGGTGGAAGACAAGTGCAGACAGCTGGGCGTCAACGTGGCTCTCAGTGAAGTCTGGGGCAAAGGCGGAGAAGGCGGTATCGCACTGGCAGAAGAAGTCGTTCGCCTCTGTGAAGAACCGAATGATTTCCACTTCACATACGAGCTGGACTGCTCCATCCGCGAAAAACTGCAGGCGATCGCACAGAAGATCTATCACGCAGATGATGTGAAATTCCTGCCGGCAGCAGAAAAGGAAATGAAGCAGCTGGAAGACCTGGGATTTGGGGATCTGCCGATATGTGTGGCGAAGACACAGTACAGCTTTTCTGACGACCAGAGCCTTTTGGGAGCACCGAGAGGATTCGATCTGACGGTGCGCAACCTGAAAGTCTCCGCAGGAGCAGGCTTTATCGTGGCCTTGACTGGAAATATCATGACGATGCCGGGGCTGCCGAAGAAACCGGCGGCAGAAAATATCGATGTAGATGCATCGGGAAAGATCACCGGCCTGTTTTAAGATAGAAAGGGTGAAAAAAATGATTTATACGGAGAAATCCTGTAAGAAATTCATCGAAGCGGCAGCGAGCAAAGAGCCGGTTCCCGGTGGCGGGAGCGTTGCGGCTCTGGCTGGTGCGCTGGGGACCTCCCTGGGGCACATGGTAGGTGCTTTGACGGTAGGAAAGAAGAAATATGCCGATGTGGAAGATGAGATGATGGAGCTGATGAAAGAAGGACGACAGCTGCAGCGTGAGCTTCTGGATCTGGTGCAGGCGGATATCGATATGTTCGAGCCCCTGTCTCAGCTGTATTCTCTAAAACCGGAAACGGACGAGGAAATCGCAGAGAAGGAACGCCTGATGGAGGAGGCTCTGGAAAATGCCAGTGCAGTTCCTCTTCAGATCATGGAAAAATGCGGCCGGGCCATCGAGCTTTCGGTAGCCTTCGCCAAGCGGGGCAGCAGGATCGCAGTCAGCGATGCCGGATCCAGTGCCATCCTCTGCAAAGCAGCCCTGCAGGCTGCCAGTCTCAACGTTTACATCAACACCAGGATGATGCAGAACCGGGCAAGAGCTGAGGAACTGAACGAGATCTGTGCCATCAGGATGATGAAATACACATCGCTGGCAGATGAAGTATTCGAATGTGTATCAAATCAATTAAAGAAGGGAAACGATTAATGATAGAACTGAAGGGGAAGCCGGTAGCAGATGACATCAAGGAGAAGGCGATGAAGCGTGTGGAAGAGCTTCGCAGTCAGGGGATCATACCAAAGATCGCGACCATACGGGTAGGCGATGATCCGGGTGATATTGCTTACGAACACGGGATCTGCAGCCGGGCAGAAGAAATGGGGATCGATATCAAGCAAAAGGTTTTTGCAGGGACTATTTCGCAGGAGCGGCTTCTTGCAAAGATCGCAGCATACAACGAAGACCAGGATATCCACGGCGTCCTGATCTTCCGGCCGCTGCCGAAGCAGTTCGACGACAAGACGATCTGCAAAGCTCTCGATTTCCGAAAGGACGTAGACGGCATCACGGCAGGTTCGATGGCAGGAGTGTTCACGGGTAGCGGTGAGGGTTTCCCGCCCTGCACGGCAGAAGCCTGCATCCGTATGCTGGACTATTATGGATATGATCTTACGGGAAAGAAAGTCACGGTGTTTGGCAGAAGTCTGGTGATCGGAAAACCGGTGACGGTGATGGCTCTGGATCGCAATGCCACGGTGACCATCTGTCACAGCAGGACGACGCCGGAGGTACTGCGGGAAGCCGGAAAAAATGCAGATGTACTGATCACGGCTGTAGGCAGGGCGAATTTTTTGACGCGAGATCTGACAGGAGAGGATCAGATCATCCTGGATGTGGGGATCAACGATGATGGCGCCGGAGGCATATGCGGCGACGTAGATCCGCAAGCCGCATCCGCAGCGGCAGCGGCCAGCCCGGTGCCGGGCGGTGTCGGCAGCGTGACCACCGCCGTTCTCATGGATCACGTGGTAACGGCCGCAGCGCGAAGCGCTTTGCAGGAAAAATAAAGGGAATCGAAAAAGGTAAAGTGTCTGCGGGCACTTGCCTTTTTTTTGCATTGCGTGTAAAATTGATATATTATGCAGTTACTATAAAATTGCATGGAGTATGAGTAAAAGAGGGACGATGGATTGAGGAATCTTTTGATCATTCTCTGGCTGATCCTGATCGGGGTCATTGCGGTCCCCGTCTGCCTGGATTATATGAACGGCACGCCGAAGGACGATGTGCTTTCTGTGATCCAGAGGGAGACGGAGACGGATGATATCCGGGTCACGCTGGAGGAGGAAATCGGAAACAAGGCGATGTACTGTTTTCAGACGGGCAGTGATTTTGGGGCGGCAGTGTTTTCCCGGATGGGAGAGCGGTACTGCTACCAGGAGAGCACCATTGGAAACGGGGAGAAATACATTGATGTGCGGCTGGACACGGGCTGGGATGTGTACCAGTATTACGTAACGGCGGATGGAGCGCAGCAGAAGAAGATCGAGACGTACCAGGGGGTATACCGGATCTATCTGGCGGCGTTTCTGATTTTGCTGGGAGCGAGTCTGCTGTATGGTCTTTGGAATATGAGACGAAGGAATAAGAATAAAAACCAGTAAGGAGAGATATAAATCATGGAGAAGAATTTAGCAAAGACTTACGATCCGAAGGATTTTGAGGATCGCATTTATGAGATGTGGGAGTCGAACGGTGCATTCCACGCGGAAGTGGATCCCGATAAAAAGCCGTTCACCATCGTGATGCCGCCTCCTAATATCACAGGTCAGCTTCACATGGGACATGCGCTGGATCAGACTTTGCAGGATGTTTTGACGCGGTTTAAACGTCTGCAGGGCTACAGTGCTTTGTGGCTGCCGGGAAGCGATCATGCCAGCATCGCGACAGAGGTAAAGGTAGTAGACCGGATCCGCAAGGAAGAGGGCCTGGAGAAAGAAGATCTGGGAAGAGAGGAATTCTTAAAGAGAGCCTGGGACTGGAAGAAAGAGTTCGGCGGCAAGATCACCAAGCAGTGCCGCAAACTGGGCGATTCCTGCGACTGGAGCAGAGAGCGCTTCACCATGGACGAGGGCTGCAACAAAGCGGTCAATCACTTCTTCGTAAAGCTGTACCGCAAGGGTCTGATCTATAAAGGCAACCGTCTCATCAACTGGTGTCCAGAATGCGGGACTTCCCTTTCGGATGCCGAGGTAGAGCACGAAGATAAGAACGGCATGTACTGGTATTTCCGCTATCCGGCTGCTGACGGAGGCGAAGGTGTTGTAGTGGCTACTTCCCGTCCGGAAACCATGTTCGGCGATGTGGCTATCGCAGTACATCCGGATGATGAAAGATACAAGGATCTGGTAGGCAAGAACGTGATCCTTCCGCTGGTAGGCAGGGAGATCCCGGTGATCGCTGACCCGTATCCGGATCCGGAGAAGGGGACAGGTGCTGTTAAGATCACGCCGGCTCACGATCCTAACGATTTCGAAGTAGGACAGCGTCACGATCTTGAGAATCTTTCCTGCATCGACTTTGACGCCAGGATGAATGGCCTTGCCGGCAAGTATGAGGGAATGGATCGCTACGAGTGCCGAAAGGCATGGGTCAAGGATCTGGATGAAGCCGGATACCTGATCAAAACAGAGGAAAAAGTCATTCCGGTAGGGGAATGTTACAGATGCCACACGGTCGTTGAGCCGATGCTTTCCGATCAGTGGTTCGTCAAGATGGAAGAACTTGCAAAGCCTGCGATCGAGGCTGCAAAGAGCGGCGCACTGACTCATGTGCCGGAGCGTTTTGAAAAGACATATCTCCACTGGCTGGAAGAAATCCGTGACTGGTGTATCTCCCGTCAGCTGTGGTGGGGCCACCGGATCCCGGCATACTACTGCCAGGATTGCGGGGAGCTTATGGTAGAAGAAACGGCACCGCACAAGTGCAGCAAGTGCGGAAGCACCAACATCAAACAGGATGAGGATGTACTGGACACCTGGTTCTCCTCCGCGCTGTGGCCGTTCTCCACATTAGGCTGGCCGGAAGAGACGGAAGATCTGAAATACTTCTATCCGACGGATGTGCTGGTAACGGGCTACGACATCATCTTTTTCTGGGTCGTAAGGATGGTGTTCTCCGCACTGGAAACCACAGGCGAAGTGCCGTTCCACCATGTATATGTGCACGGCCTGGTGCGTGACGCGCAGGGTCGCAAGATGAGCAAATCCCTGGGCAACGGGATCGACCCGTTGGAGATCATCGATCAGTACGGTGCGGATGCGCTGCGGTTTATGCTGACCACGGGCATCACACCGGGAAATGACATGAGATTCAAGACGGACAAGCTGGAATCCGCCAGAAACTTTGCCAATAAACTGTGGAACGCATCCAGGTTCGTTATCATGAACCTGCAGGACGAAGACGGCAATTTCCGCCAGATGGCAGATCTGACAGATCTGGATAAGGCCGCGCTTCAGGATGAGGACAAGTGGATCATTTCCAGAGTTAACGATGCTACAAAATACATCACAGAAACCATGGAGAAATACGACCTGGCACTGGCCGGGCAGAGAGCATATGATCTGATCTGGAACGAGTTCTGCGACTGGTACATCGAGATCGTCAAGGGCAGACTGTACGGCGACGATGAAGAGGATAAAAAGGTTGCCAGAGCAGTCCTGGTCAAAGTCCTGAAGGATATGCTCCGTCTGCTCCACCCGTTCATGCCGTATATCACAGAAGAGATCTGGACATATCTGCCGAAGGGTGAAGCTGACGCGGACAATCCGAAGGGCTTCCTCATCAAGGAACACTGGCCTGTATACAGCAAGGATCTCTGCTTCCCTCAGGAGGCTGAGAAGCTGGAAATGGCAATGAACATCATCAAGAGCATCCGTAACATCCGTGCAGAGGCTGATGCGGCTCCGAGCAAGGCGCTGCGCGCTGTCATCCTGTGCGGCGAAGGCAGAGAAAACGTAGTCAAGGCCGGCGAGCGTTACATCAAGAAACTGGCCAACATCACGGAGATCAGCTTCATCGCAAGCAAGGAGGATGTACCGGAAGAGGTGATGTCTGCAGTCGTTCCCGGTGCTGAGATCTTCATCCCGCTGGATGACATCATGGATTATGAAGCCGAGCTGGATCGCCTGCAGAAGGAAAAGAAGAAGCTGGAAGGCGAAGTGAAGCGGGTCAAAGGCAAGCTTTCCAACGAAGGCTTTGTCAGCAAGGCGCCGCAGAAGGTCGTGGAGGAAGAGAAGGCAAAGCAGGTAAAATACGAAGAAATGCTGGCCAAGGTATGCGACCGCCTGGCCATCGTAGAAAAGAAAGTAAAATAAATGATCATAGACAGAATACACGAATTTAACAGATTTGGGATGGTTCTGGGGCTTGACCGGATGGAGGAGCTTCTCCGCCGTCTGGGGAACCCACAGGACGATCTAAAAGTGATCCACGTGGCGGGAACCAACGGCAAGGGATCCGTCTCCAAGTACCTTGAGGAGGGGCTTAGCGCCTGTGGGTACAAGATGGGGCTTTACACGTCGCCTTATATCGAAACGTTCAACGAGCGGATCCGGTATGACGGAGCGGATATTTCCGATGAGGATCTGGAATACTACGGACAGAAGGTGGTTTCGGCTGCGGAAGCCATGGTGGCGGACGGGCTGGATTCTCCCACGGAATTCGAGGTGGTGACGGCCATCGCTTTCCTGTATTTTGCGGGCAGGCAGGCGGATATCATCATCCTGGAAGTGGGGCTTGGAGGTATCGGCGATTCCACCAATGTGGTGAAGCGCCCGCTGGCGAGCGTCATCACGTCCATTTCATATGATCACATGGCGCAGCTGGGCAGCAGCCTGGCAGAGATCGCGGTCAACAAGGCGGGGATCATCAAGACAGGCTGTCCGGTGATCGCTAACGTGCCTCAGCGAGATGCTGCAAAGATCATTGCGCGCAAGGCGTATGCCATGGGAAGCCGGTTATATGACATTTCGGGCATCCATGCGGCAGTATTCGATGAGACGCCGTTCTCGCAGAAGGTGAGCATGGGGCTTTATGAGAAGAGCTACAGTGACGTGGAGATTTCCATGGTCGGGCGTCATCAGGCGGAAAATCTGAAAACAGCGCTGGCAACTTTGGAGATCCTGCGCAAGTCAGGTGCAGTCAAGCTGGACCGCGAAGCCCTGTATGAGGGGCTGAAGCGGGCCAGGCA
>JABLTO010045497.1_pt1 | contig 11436 bp, 7 predicted proteins | sample 7160091 | NCBI WGS metagenome assembly JABLTO01 (sample SAMN14651225, study PRJNA627086) | human gut metagenome | isolation source: feces | host: Homo sapiens
TACATCGACTATTACAACAATCGCCGAATCAAATTAAAACTAAACGGCCTGAGCCCTGTGCAATACAGGATTCAGACCGTTGGGGCCGCTTAATTCGTTTTTTGTCTAACTTTTGGGGTTCATATCATTTTGCTCCGGACGGGCTTTTTGTTTGCAACTTTCCCATAAAAGATGCAAAAAAGGCTGTGATGTGGTACAATAAAAGATAGATTTTGTTGAAAGAAAGGAACCTTTGGATGCAGCTGTTTGAACTGGTCAGCCCGCGGCTGTTCCGCCCGCTGGCGGGGCCCAACCGGGCGTTTTATGCGGAGCTGCTGCTCCTGCTGTGGGAGGAGTGCCGCCACACGGCGGATTACTCCATCTCCCGGGCAGAAGCGGTGAGCCGGGCCGAGGACTACTTTGCGGCACTGGCAAAGCCGCTGGCACTGGATGCCGATGACGCGGGCGACGAAGCCGAACAGCCCACCCGGGATCCCCATACCCTTGCGCTGGGCTTTCTGCTCCGTCTGCGCCGCACCGGCTGGCTGGAAGAGCAGCCCGGCAGCTATGAGGAAGAGCCTGCCCTTGCCTTTGTGCCTGAGGTGGCCCCCCTGCTGGAGGCGCTGGAGGAGATCCTGAACCCGCGCGTTGTCACCTACACCGGCAAGCTGTACAAGGCCTGGCAGCTGCTGCAGAACATCGGGGAGGAAAAGAGCCCCTATGAGAATGTTCTGCGGGAGGTGGCCTCTGATCTGGAAGCACTGAACAAGTCCCTGCGGGCGCTGAACGCATCCATCGGGCATTATATCGACCGGCTCACCCGCAACCGCACCCCGCAGGAGGTGCTGGAGCTCTTCGACCAGTACGAGGAAAAAGTGGTGGCCGCCGCCTACCACCGCTTCAAGACCAGCGATAATCTGTTCAACTACCGCGCTTATCTGGAAGAGGAGCTGGACGACTGCGAGGCAGAGCACCTGCCCCGGCTGGCGCTGGATTACGCCCGGGTGGAGCGCTGCGCCCCCGGCGAGGCCACCCCTGCCGTGCGTGCCCTCATCCAGAAGCTGCGGGATTCGCTGGAAGAGATGAGCACCCTGATGCGCCAGATCGACCAGAGCCACATCCGCTACCGCAAGCGGGCCGTGCAGCGGGCTCAGTTCCTGCTGCTGAGCGACCGCTCCTCGCAGGGCAGTGTCACCGCCCTGCTCCGCCGCTATGCTGAGGAGATCAAAACGCCCGATCAGCTGTTCGCGCCGGATGACGGCCCGGTGGCAAAGCACCTGCACCTCTACCCGGCGGCGGTGTTCGGGGCAAAGCCCCTCTACCCGCCCGCCGCGCCTCGCAGCGAAACGCCGCTGGCCCCGGTGCGGCAGGTCGGGCTGGACGAGGAGCAGCTGCGCAAAGAACAGCAGCTGCTGCTGGACTACGCCCGGATGGCCGTGACCGAGGAGAACGTGGGCCTGCTGGCAAAACAGGCCCTTGCCGCCCGCAGTGCGGTGGCTGCCTCCACGCTGGCGGAGGAATACCCCCGCGATTTTGCCCGCATCATCGGCCTGCACACCTATTCGCAGTCGCCGCGCCGGGCTTACGATATCACCCTTACCGGAAACTGGGTCGAACGGGGCGGCTTCCGGTTTGAAGAGTTTATTCTGACACCCCGCAGGGAGGACGCTGACCATGGCCGAACCGAATAAAATGCTGGAAGAGACCGCAAACTATCTGCTCAACCACTGCTTTGTGCTGGGCGGCGTGGAGGATCAGCGGGCAAAATACCTCTATGTGCAGGATCATCTGCCCGAGATGCGGGCCGTGTTCGCGCCGCTGGGCTATGCGGTAACGCTTTACCCGGCTCCGCTGCAGGCGGCGGCGCTGGTCAACGAGCACGAGGGCAGCCAGGCCCGGCTGCTGAAGTACGAGAGCATCCTGCTGCTGGTGCTCCGCCTGCTCTACCTGCAAAAGCGGGAGAGCCTTGCCGCCAGCGCCGATCAGGTGCTGGTCACGGTGGAAGAGGTGCAGACAGAGCTGCAGAAGATGAACCTGCCCCGGCGGCTGGACCAGCGCACGCTGGAGGAACTGATGCGCACCCTGCGCAGGTATAATCTGGCCCGCCCGGTGGGGCGGCTGACCGGTCTGGACAGCCGTATCGAGGTGTTCCCCACCGTGCTGCTGGCCCTGCCGGACGCAGACCTTGCCGATGCCGCCGCCGAGAGCAGCCGCACCCGGGAGGAACTGGCCCTCTACGAGCGGCCTGACGGAGATGCCAGCGGGGAGGAAGAAGAATGATCGAATTAAAGCGCCTGAAGCTTATCAACTGGCACAACTTTGAAAATGTCACCTTTGATTGTGCTCGTCTGACCTATATGATCGGTGTCAACGCGGTGGGCAAGACCACCATTCTGGATGCCATCCGCTACTGCCTGACCACCAACCGCAATTTCAATGCGCTGGGCAATAAAAAGAGCGGCCGCACCCTGCAGGGTTCGGTGCACGCAAAGCAGCGCGGCGAGAACGCCTACCGCCGCCCGGGCCGCACGGTGGCATATATCGGTGCCGAGTTCTGGGATACCGTCAAGCGGACCAGCTTCGTCATCGCTGTCCGGGTGGAATCCGAGGGCCCCATGCAGGAGCTTCACCCCGGCGACCAGACCTGGTACATCTCCGAGGACGGCATCACGCTGGAAAAGCTGCCCTTCCTTGATCCGCGCACCGGTGCCCCCAGCGCCAAGGAGGACTTCAAACCCGCCGTGGGCCGCCTGTCCTACACCCGCAGCCCCAGCGAGGCCCGGGACCGCATCTGCCGTGCCCTGGGCATCGGACGGGCTTCCAGCCCGCTGGGCAAAAAGTTCAATGAAGTGTTCCAGATGGGCACCAGCATGGACGAGATCCCCAACTTCCGGGAGTTCCTGTACCAGTACATCCTGCCCCAGCCTGAGCTGGATCTGGAAGCGCTGCAGGGCGACCGGGTGGAGCTGGAAAACCTCCACGCCGTTCTGGCCGAGGCCCAGACCCGTGCCGCCGCGCTGGAACAGATCGTGGCGTATGGCCGGGAAGCTGCTGCCAAAGAGACGGATGCCCTTGTCAACCGGGGTGCGGCCCTGCTGGCCCGCGCCGAAGCGGATGCCGGTGAGGATGCCTCCTGGCAGAGCCATCTGGACGCAGGCCGCCGCCAGCTGGCCGACCTGAACGCAAAATACGAGGCCGCCAAGAACGCCGAAGCCGAAGCCCGCCGGGCCTATCTGGCGGCCCACGGTGCGGCCGGTGACAGCGGCGCGGGCCGGGCGCTGGATGCCCTGACCGAGGAGCTGGCCCGGAAAAAAAGCGCGCTGGATGCAGCGGCCCGGACAAGGAACAGTCTGGAAGCGACGGCAGATACCATCACCGGCCTGCTGACCCAGCTGAACCGCAGCGGCTTTGCGGTGGAGAAGGAGCTCTGGCCCCAGCGTCTGACAGCGGAACAGCTCCCCGCCCTGACCGAGGCCCTGGCCCGCATCGAAAAGCCGCTGGAAGAGCAGTATTTCGCTGCCCGGCAGGCTTCGGCGGATCTGGCAAAAGAGCAGGAGGGCCTGCGGGCCGAGCTGAACGCCGTGTCCGGCGGCAAGTGGGTCTACCCCCACGGCGATGCCGCCACCAAAGTGCGGGATGCCGTGAATGCCGAGCTGAAAAGCCGCGGCATGACAGCGGATGCGAAGATCTTCTGTGAGCTGCTGACCGTGGCTGATGAGAGCTGGCAGGACTGTGTGGAAGCCTGCCTGGGCGACCGTCGGTTCGATATCCTTGTGCCGCCTGCCCATTATGCCGCCGCTAAGAGCGCCTTTGTGGCGCTGGGCGACCGGGTGGGGCCCATCAGCCTGCTGGATACCCCGGGCATCCGCAAGGCGGACCGCCATGCGGAGACGGCCCCCGCCGACAGCCTTGCCGCCCAGGTCACCAGCGAGAATCCGCTGGCCGCACAGTATGCGGACACCATCCTGCGCCGCATCGTCTGCTGCGACACCCCCGATACCCTGGAGCATTTCCCCGACAGCGCCACCCGGGACCTGCTGCGCCACCATCCCTTCCGGCTGGAACGCCTGCGCAGGCCCCAGCGCTATATCGGCCTGGATGCCCGCAGGGAGCGTGCCGACGCGCTGGAAGCACAGCTTGCCGCCCAGGCTGACCGCTGTCGCGAAGCCGCCCAGACCGAAAAGACCCTGAAATCTGCCTACGACCAGTACCAGAACGTCCTGCGGGGCCATGCGATGGAACAGCTGGCCGAACTCTGGGCCAGCCGGGCCGCGCTGGATGCCGCCCGTGCCGACTACGCCGCGCAGGAGCAGAAGCTGGCGGACTGCCGCGAGAACCCCATGCTGCAGCAGCTCTACCGCGAGGAAGAAGCCCGGGAAGCTGCATGGGAAACTGCCCGCAAGGCCGTGGAGCAGGTGGGCGGCGATATCCGCATCTGCGAAAAGCAGATCGCATCCTGCGAGGCAGAGCAGGGTAAGGCGGTGGAGACCGCCGCACAGAGCCGGGAGGCGGCAGAGGCATTCTTTGCACAGCACCCGCTGCTGGAGCCTCTGGCACAGGAGCGCAAAAAGGGCCTGATGACGGGCGGGCGCACGGCCCGTGCTGCCGCACAGACTGCCGAAAAGGCACAGATCAGGCTGGACGATGCCCTGCGGGCTTATCTCACTTCCACGCTGGAACCCGCCCAGAGGGATTACAACGAGCACTACGTCTGCGATTATCCGCTGGGTCTGGCCGGAGTGGAGCAGTACCGCGCCCAGCACGACAGCCTTGTCCGCATTGATCTGGAACGCTACGCCGCCCGGCTGGAGCAGGCACAGCGGGACTGCAAGGACCGCTTCCGCAAGGACATTTTGTTCCGCATGAAGGATGATATCTTCAACGCCCGCCGCCAGTTCCGGGAGCTGAACAAGGTGATGGAGCAGCTGACCTACGGCGAGGAAGTCTACCGTTTTGAGCTGGAACCCAGCCGTGACCCCCAGCTGGCCGCCTTCTATCAGGTCATTGTGGACAAGGGCAACCAGCAGATGACCGATGGCGACTCGCTGGACAACCTTGCCGCCACCGCCGACCCCGTCTACGAGCGGCAGGTGGACGCGCTGATGGAAAAGATCATGGCTGATGTGGACGAGAACACCCGGGCCCGGCAGGAGGGCCGCACCACCTCCGGTGCCACCCTCTCGGATTATGTGGACTACCGCACCTATCTGGACTATGACATCAAGGTGACCAACACTGTCTCAGGCCAGCAGGCCTATCTTTCCCGCGTCAGCCGCGATTCCTCCGGCGGCGAGAACCAGGCTCCCTTCTATGTGGCCATCTGCGCCAGCCTGCTGCAGATCTACCAGAAGAGCGAGAACAGCATCCGCCTTGTCCTGCTGGACGAGGCCTTCAGCAAGATGACCAGTGACCGCATCCGCCCCATGATGGAGCTGTTCCGCCGCCTGCAGCTGCAGGTTCTGCTCATCTCCACCGTGGAAAAGAGCACGGCCATCCAGCCCTACTGCGACATTACCTATTCCATCGTGCGCCACGGCGATGCCAACGCCATTGCGCCGTTCTACCGGGCCGGCACCCTTGCCGATGCCCCGGAAAAGGAGACTGAATATGAATAACACCCTTGCAAACATCTGGCTCTTTGCCACCCACTGGACCAAGCTGGATGCTTTTGATACCGAGGAAGAGCTCAACGATGAACTGGAGCTGCTCCAGCGCCAGAGCCTGCCCACCAAAGTCCGTCAGGTCACGGACAAGGAAGGCAGGGAACAGTTCCTCCTTTACGTCAAACAGGCCGACCGCGATTACGCCCGCTATTGCACCGGCTGGCGGCCCGGCGGGATGATGTGATCCACCCCTGCAAAAAGGAGAATCTATGTCAAAACAGAAAATCCAACTTTCGGATCACTTTGATTATTCACGGCTGATCCGTTTTGTGCTGCCCTGCATCGGCACCATGCTGTTTACTTCCATTTACGGCATTGTGGACGGCCTGTGCGTCTCAAATTTTGTGGGCAAAACGGCCTTTGCGGCAGTCAATCTCATCATGCCCGTGCCCATGCTGGTGGGCACAGTGGGCTTTATGCTGGGCACCGGCGGCAGCGCCATTGTGGGCATCACGCTGGGTGAGGGCGATAAAGCCCGTGCCGACCGCTATTTCAGCCTGTTTATGTCAACGGCGCTGATCGCCGGCATCGTGCTGTCCGTGCTGGGGATGCTGCTGCTCCGGCCGGTGGCCCTGATGCTGGGTGCAGAAGGCGAGATGCTGGACTACGCCCTGCGCTATGGCCGGGTGCTGATGCTCAGCCTGCCCACCTTTATCCTGCAGAATATGTTCCAGAGCTTTTTTGTCACCGCCGAAAAGCCGCATCTGGGCTTTTATTTCACGGTGGGCGCGGGCTGCACCAACATGGTGCTGGATGTGCTGCTGGTGGGCATCCTGCACTGGAGCGTGGAGGGTGCCGCCATTGCCACCATGCTCAGCCAGGTGGTGGGCGGCCTGCTGCCGGTGTTCTACTTCCTCAACCGGAAAAACACCAGCCTGCTCCACCTCTGCCGCCCGCAGTTTGAGGCCGGTGTGCTGCTGAAAGCCTGTGTGAACGGCTCCTCTGAGCTGATGACCAACCTTTCTATGTCGCTGGTGAACATCCTGTACAACTATCAGCTGCTCCGCTTTGCGGGCGAGGATGGCGTGGCCGCCTATGGTGTGATCATGTACGCGTCCTTCCTGTTCGTGGCGGTGTTTGTGGGCTACGCCGTGGGCAGTGCGCCCATCGTCAGCTACCACTATGGTGCCAATAACCGCAAAGAGGTCAACAACCTCTACCGCAAGAGCCTGAAGCTCATCGGTGTGGTTGCGGTGGTGATGACCATCGGCTCCATGTTCATCATCCCCCATGTGGCCCGCTTCTTTGTGGGCTATGATGAAAACCTGCTCATTCTGACCACCCGGGCCTTCCGGCTCTATGGCCTGAGCTTCCTCATCATGGGCTTCAACGTCTATGCGTCCTCCTTCTTCACGGCCCTGGGCGACGGTGTGACCAGTGCACTCATCTCGTTCCTGCGCACCCTGCTGTTCCAGGTGGCGGCGGTTCTGCTGCTGCCGTTCCTGCTGGGCATTGATGGCATCTGGCTGGCCGTGACAGCCGCCGAGCTGGCCGCTTTGCTGGTCAGCATCGGCATGTTCATCACCAGAGACCAGCAGTTCCATTACCGCAAGGCGGAATAACCGCAAACAAAGAAAGGACCCTCGGCGGGTCCTTTCTTTGTTCAGAATGTAAACTCCACGAACGCGCAGTTTTTGATGCCTGCCGCCGCGTACTCCTCGTTGGTCATATCGTAAAAATAGGACTGCACCACCCGGGCAATGCCGTTGTGGGCCACCAGCAGGTAGGTCTTGTCGGTGTCGGCCCGGAGCTCGTCCAGCAGGTTGTAGATGCGCTGGGCCAGCTGCATCATGCTCTCGCCGCCGGAGTAGCGGTCGGCAAAGTGGGTCTTGGAGATGCGGAACTCCTCGCCGTCCCGGGGCGTGCCCTCGTAGCGGCCAAAGCACTGCTCCCGGAGCCGGGGCTCACACCGGGCAGGAATGCCGGTGGCCTCTGCAATGGCCCGGGCGGTGTCGGCGGCGCGGGACAGGGGAGAGTACAGGATCTCATCGATGCGGAGACCGCTGGTCCGGAGCTTTTCGCCCAGCTCCCGGGCCTGGGCGCGGCCTTTTTCGGTCAGGGGGCTGTCGGTCATGCCGCAGATCTTGTTTTCCACGTTCCACACGGTCTCGCCGTGGCGGGTGAAATAGACCTTGTGCGCCGCCTTGGCCAGCCTGTGATCCAGCAGGGTGACGGTGCTGCCCTCGTTGATGTCCAGCCGGGTCAGCTCGGCATCCGGGTAGGGGAGAACCCGCTGCGTGCCGTCGGCAGCCTCCAGCAGGACATCACAGAGCACGGGCTGGCCCTCGGGCAGCTCCTCGCAGCCATAAAGCTGTTCCTCAATGCGCAGAACGCGGTAATTTTTTTCTTCCATCCTCTTCGACCTCTTTCGGGCAGATTGTTTCTTACATTATAAAACGGCAGCGGGGCCCCGTCAACGCTTGACAGCCCCGTGTGCCGCCTGATAAACTAGGCGCAAGGGATAAAAACGCCAAAAGGAGAGAAAAAGTTGAACATTACAGAACTGCGGTATCTCGTCGCCATCATGGAATGCGGATCTGTGAGTGCGGCGGCAAAGCGGCTGTATGCCGCTCAGCCCAACGTGAGCAAGGCGCTGAAAAATCTGGAAGAAGAATACCATCTCCGCATTTTTGAGCGGTCATCCACCGGCATGATCCCCACGGAGCAGGGGCGGCACTTCATCGAGCAGGCCGAGCGGGTGCTGCGGGAGGTGGACAGGCTGGACCGGAGCGTGCAGGAGGAGCAGGAGCGCTGCGCCGAACTGCGGGTAATGATCCCCCACGCCACCTATGCCTCCTATGCGGCGGTGGATTATCTGGAGAAGGCGGCTTCCATTGAGCGGCTCCACATCCACATCCGGGAGGGCGGCTCCATGGAGGCACTGGATCATGTCCTGCGGCAGGGGTATCATCTGGCTCTGCTGCGGTACGCCGTGGAGGATGACGAGCACTATACCCATTACTGCGCCCGGCGGGGCCTGAAAATGGAACCCATTATGGATTTTGAATACAGTCTGCTGACCAACCGGGACGGCCCGCTGGCCCGGAAGGCGATCCGCGACCTGTCTGAGCTGGACAAGTATATGGAGATCCTCCACGATGATTTCCAGCTGCCCGGCGAGGAGGGCGGCGACGGTGTGCGCTGGCATGTCAACCCGGAGCGCCGCATCCATGTGTATGAGCGGTGCAGCCAGTTCTCGATCCTGCAGCGGCTGCCCACGGCCTACATGTGGGCATCGCCCATGCCCCGCAGGGCACTGGAGCAGTACCATCTGGTGCTGAAGAAGTGCCCGGCCCAGCGCCAGCAGATGCGGGATGTGCTGGTCTACCCGGACAAGGGCCGCCTGCGCCCCGAGGAGCAGGCCTTTGTGGATCTGCTCCACAAGGAAGCGGCTTCCACCGTGAAATAAAGGGGCTTTCCGGCTAAGGCACGGCAAAGGTTGCTTCCTTTGAAATTGACAGAAAAACCAATAAATGGATGTAAAACCGGGCGAAAATAAGCGCTCGGTTTTATTTTTGCTGATAAATGGTCAAAAAATAAACGGAAAAGCGGCAAAAATTCTTTGCAGCTATATCGGAAACGATATGACCCCATGCCGGAAAGATATTTCTCTGCTGGAAAAAAGTGTGCTACCATGAGGCCAGAAAAGAGCCCCGGGTATGCGGCAGAATGGGGCCGCGGCCGGCAGGGGCAAAAAGGAGGTTTCTGGTATGATTAGTTTCCTGCTCTGTCTTGCGATCCTGGTGGGCGGATACTTCGTCTATGGCAAGATCGTGGACAATACCTTCGGCCCGGACGACCGTGAAACGCCTGCTGTGCGCATTAACGACGGCGTGGACTATGTCGTGATGCCCCAGTGGAAGCTGTTCCTCGTCCAGCTGCTGAACATTGCGGGCCTTGGCCCCATCTTTGGCGCCATGCAGGGTGCTCTGTGGGGCCCCGTGGTGTTCCTGTGGATCACCTTCGGCACCATCTTTGCCGGTGGTGTGCATGACTACTTCTCCGGCATGATGAGTGAGCGCAATGACGGCGCTTCCATCGCGGAGATCACCGGCAAATACTTAGGCCCCGTGATGCAGAACGTGATGCGTGTGTTCTCTGTTGTGCTGCTGATCATGGTGGGCACCGTGTTTGCCGTCGGCCCTGCCGGTCTGATCGTTGAGCTGTGCAGCCAGAGCGGCGCATCCGGCGTGATGACTTCGCTGCTGTTCTGGCTGGTCATCATTCTGACCTACTACTTCATCGCGACCTTTATCTCCATCGATGCGGTCATCGGCAAGATCTACCCCGTGTTCGGCATCTGCCTGATTATCATGGCCATCGGTGTCATCTTTGGCATCTTCACCAACCCGGCTTATATCATCCCTGAGATCTGGGATCACTTCGGCAGCATGCACCCGTCGGGCACGCCCATCTGGAGCTTTATGTTCATCACGGTTGCCTGCGGCGCGATCTCCGGCTTCCACTCCACCCAGTCGCCTCTGATGGCCCGCTGCATGAAGAGTGAGAAGCAGGGCCACTTTGTGTTCTATGGTGCCATGGTCTGCGAGGGTGTCATTGCCCTGATCTGGGCCGCTGCAGGCTGCTCTCTGTACGAGGTTACCGATGGCCTGAACACCGGTCTGGCACAGGCACTGGCAATGGGTCAGTCCAAGGCCATCTATGATGTCTGCTCCAAGACCATGGGCGGCGTGGGCATCGCACTGGCTATGATCGGCGTGGTCGTCTGCCCCATCACCTCCGGCGATACCGCCTTCCGTTCCGCCCGCCTGACCCTGGCCGACTGGTTCAAGATCGATCAGGACAGCTACGGCAACCGCCTGAAGCTCTGCATCCCCGTGCTGGGCGTGGGCGCTTTCCTGGGCATCGGCAACGCGCTGGGCTTCATCAATTACACCGTGATCTGGCGCTACTTCAGCTGGACCAACCAGACACTGGCGATGATCGTTCTGTGGGCCGCTTCCATGTACCTGTTCAAGGAGAAGAAGAACTACTGGATCACCGCAGTGCCCGCTACCTTTATGAGCGCTGTGTCCGCTACTTACTTCGTGCTGGCTCCCGAGTGCCTGGGCGGCCTGCTGAACCATAAGACTGCTGAGGGCGCTATCGTCTATAACACCGCAGTTGCTTACCCGGTGGGCATCCTCTTTGCGATCGCCATGCTGGCGCTGTTCCTCTATGCAACCAAAAAGCAGACGGTGAAAAAGACTGCATAATTGACATTTCCCCCTCTTCATCCATCCCGATACCCATTCGCAACCGCAAAAGCCGCCTGCCGGGCCGTTCGGCAGGCGGCTTTTGCTTGTGCAGAGAAACAACGAATTGCGGCAAAAAGAACAGGAATGCAGACAAGATGCACAAAAATATGCCAAAAAGTTTGGCAGGGTGCACTGAAAACGGAAAAACACCCGCTGAAACGATTTCGGAAAAGAAGTTTTGCCGAGGATACGTTAAAAAATATTTGCCGGGATTCCCGGGAACGGCTGACTTATATAGTTTTTGATATAAGGGCCATTCTGGAAGGATATTACCAGACTTATGAAGATTGTGTTAACATAGGGCCAAGGAATGGCCGTGACGGGGCAGAATGGGGCTCCGGGCACGGACGATAAAAGGAGGTTTCTGGTATGATTAGTTTCTTACTCTGTCTGGCGCTCCTGATCATCGGCTACTTTGTCTATGGCAAGATCGTTGACAATACGTTCGGACCGGACGACCGCGAAACTCCTGCTGTGCGCATCAACGATGGCGTTGACTACGTTGTGATGCCCCAGTGGAAGCTGTTCCTCGTCCA
>JABLTO010123795.1_pt1 | contig 11435 bp, 8 predicted proteins | sample 7160091 | NCBI WGS metagenome assembly JABLTO01 (sample SAMN14651225, study PRJNA627086) | human gut metagenome | isolation source: feces | host: Homo sapiens
CACTTGGAGACGGCGCTGGACGACGCCTTCATTGCCAGCTGACTTCATTCAGCCGGAGCCTGCAAATAATTTTGCGCATAAATCTTGACGGAACCGGGAGGTGCGGGAGGTTTGACGGTTACTAAATTCCGGTATATATCGTTTGTTTGGTCTTCCTCCTGACATAATAAATCACCCCATCTATTAGATAGTATATCATACTGTCTAACAAATGGAGTGCAGTTCAGTTGCCGTGCATATTCATTATAAAGGCTTTGGTGCTCTAATGCGGCAGAGTGGAGCTAAAACTCCGGCAAGGTGGGGTTAAAACTCCGTGCAGATGGAGCTCTCGTAGCGATTTATGGAGTATCTTTGTCACTTCATATCAGAATCCACCATATTTACTCATAAACTCTGCAAAGCTCTGTAAATTCTTATCCTTATCCGCCAGAATAACGTTCTGCTGACCGCCAATGCGGTCAAGCGGCCATGCCACATTGATGTCAGGATCATTCCACAGAATACCGTCATCGTATTCGCCATAAAATTTCTCTGAACACTTATAAGAGACAATCGAGTGCTCCAATACCAGATAGCCATGAGCGCAGCCGGCCGGAACCAGAATTTCGTTATGTTTCTCACCAATCAGATCAAATGCAAGCCATTCCTTAAACGTTGGGCTGTCCTTGCGCAAATCGACTACAACATCCCATACATGACCCCAGATGCAGCGCACAAGCTTCGGCTGCTGCATCTCACGCTGAAAATGGAGTGCGCGGATTACGCCCTTGTGGCTGGTTGTATAAAACACCTCTGCAAGGTCGTGGTGAATGCCATTTGCTTCAAAGACCTCCTTAGAATAGTCTTTGGTGAAGCAGCCACGGATATCATCCGCATTGAACGGCGTAACCTCAATCAGACCCGGAATTTTCGTTTCATGAAATTCAAACTTTTGAATCATTCTTATTTCTCCATTTCTCTCCACCATGCAGCAGTGCGGCGGCATCCCTCCGCAAAACTGATTTCTGCCCTAAAACCGGTGTCATGTTCCGTTGCCGAACAATCAAATTTAGCAAGCGGCAAATCAACACCTGTGAACGGAATATCGCCGAATTGGAATTCCAACTCCGGTGCAATAGCGCTCTGCATCTCCAAAAGGAACTCGCGCAGCGGACGAGCTGTAGAACTGCCAATCAAATACTCATGGAAAGGATTTCCGTTTTCACCGATCAGGCGAAATGCACGTGCTACGTCATCAATGTATACGAAATCGTAATTCTGTGTACCGGCAGTAAATTGCGGAGCCTCACCACAGATACACTTCTGTATCGTCGTATTAACCATACGCGGACTGCGTTCTCCTACACCATAGGCGTTAGTAATCTCCGGCCAGATTAAATCGATACCGATCTTCGCGGCTACAGACATACACATAATATGTGCGATTACTTTGCCTCCGCCATAAATATAGCCGAGGCCAGGCTTGTTGCCCTGCGTATACGCCGCAGCCATGGTTTCATGCTCCATGATGCTGCCTGCGCACAGGAAGCGCTGACAACCAATCTCTTTGGCTGCATTCAGCGCATCTACTGTCCACTGCGCATTCTGCAGCTGTAAAGCTGTATCTGCACGAGCCGGTCCGGCAGAACCTGCCCATGCAAAATGATAGAACACATCATAGTCCGACTCATCCAGCAATCCCGGCAGAGTTTTCATATTAGAGAGCTCGCACGATACAATCTGCAAATTTGCGTGATCCGGCAGATTATCTCGATGATCGTTATGAACAACTGCACAGACGCTTACGCCATTGTTCAAAAGTTCTTTCACTACTGCGCTACCGACAAAACCGTTTGCCCCGGTTACGATTGCGTGTGTCATGCGTGCACCTCCATATATGTTTTAATCTCTCTGCTCATTTCCTCCGGAATATCGCCGTTTGCGCACCATACGTGCGTCCACTCAACGGTTTTTGCAATTGCCTCGTCAATATGCCAGTGCGGTTTCCATCCAAAGGTGTGCTTGATCTTAGAGCAGTCGAGCTTGAGGAAATTAGCCTCGTGCGGGCCTCCGACAAAATGATTTTCCCAGCGTGCGTTCTCGCCCCAGGTACGGCAGAACAGGTCGGCAAGTTCACCGGTCGTTACACAGTCGCACTCATCCGGGCCGACATTATACCAGCCCGCGTAGCTCTTATCTTCATACTGGCGCTGCGCGATCATCAGATAAGCAAACAGCGGCTCGAGAACATGCTGATACGGGCGCGTTGAGTGCGGATTGCGGACGATGATCGGCTTATCAGCCGTTACAGCACGAATACAGTCCGGGATAATACGGTCATTTGCAAAATCGCCGCCGCCGATAACATTGCCCGCTCGAGCGGTAGAGATTGCCGGTGCATTTTCTTCAGAGAAAAAGCTGTTTTTGTAGCTGTGCGTTACCAGTTCCGAGCAGGATTTGGAGTTGGAATAGGGGTCAAAGCCGTCAAGCGGCTCGTTTTCACGGTATCCCCACTCCCATTCGTTATTGTGATAAACCTTGTCCGTTGTTACATTCAGAACCGAGCGCACGCAATCACTCTGCCGCACACACTCGAGGATATTTACCGTACCCATCACGTTGGTCTCATAGGTGTACACCGGATCCTTATAGCTGTCGCGCACAATCGGTTGCGCCGCCAGATGCAGAACGATTTCCGGCTTCGCCTCATCAAAGGCGCGTTTCAGCGACGCCATATCTCGAATATCGCCAATCACCGAATGCATTTTATCCTCTACACCAGCCAGAGAAAACAGGTTCGGCTCAGTCGGTGCAGGGAGCGAATAGCCGGTGACTTCTGCGCCAGCGTCAATCAGAATACGGCAGAGCCACGAGCCCTTAAAGCCGGTGTGCCCGGTCACAAACACACGCTTGCCGCGGTAAAAAGACAGATCAGTCATCAATCAGCCCACACTTTCCACGGAGCCTGTCCCTGTGCCCAGAGCTTCTCCAGCGTCTCCTTCTCACGCACCGTATCCATGCACTGCCAGAACCCCTCGTGCTTATACGCCATCAGCTGACCCAGCTTCGCAACGGTTTCGAGTGGCGTCTTTTCGAGCACCGTGCTGTCGCCCTCAATGTAGTCGATAAACTCCGGCTGGCATACCATAAATCCAATATTGATCATGTTGCCGTCGCCCTGCGTCTTTTCCCGGAATTCCTTGACGTAGCCGTCAGAACTGATGTCCAGAACGCCAAATCTCTGACCTGCGTTATAAGCCGACATAGTGACCATTTTGCCGTGCGATTTATGGAATTTTACAAGCTCGGTGATATTCAGATTGGATACGCCGTCACCGTAGGTCAGCATGAACGGCTCGTTGCCGATGTAATCCTTAACGCGCTTGACGCGGCCGCCCGTCATAGTGTTCAGACCGGTGTCAACGACCGTCACCTTCCACGGCTCAGAAACATTGTGATGAACGATCATCTCGTTCTTGCCATTGGTAAAATCATATGTAATATCGGAGGTATGCAGGAAGTAATCTGCAAAATACTCCTTGATCACGTGCTGCTTGTAACCGGCGCAGATGATAAACTCGTTAAAGCCATGCGCACCGTACAGCTTCATGATGTGCCATAAGATCGGCATACCGCCAAGTTCAACCATCGGCTTGGGTTTGAACTGGCTTTCTTCAGAAATGCGAGTGCCGAAGCCACCCGCTAAAATTATAACTTTCATAAACTCACTGTTTCTTTCTAAAATAATGATAGAGTCCTCGGGGAATGCTGTAGAACACACGGCCAACGTTCAGCAACACTGGATGTGATGCATATTTATCCTTCACCTTTTCTTTAAGCGTTTTTCGATCAAACAATGCGTAATACACTGCTTTTTTCCACTTGGGGCCACGCAACGCGGCCATTCCAACAGAACAATCTAAAGCATTTGTGCAACCATTTCTAATCCAGTATTCCTCAACCGAGATAGTCTTCCCTAAAAAAAGATCATCTTCAAAGGTAGTACCTGAAAACATCATCAGATCCGTAGGCTTTGCATTCGCAAGAAAATATTCCAATGGCCAAGATAAATCAGCATTTCTAAACGGAATTCTATAAATAATATCTCCATATATAGCTATGAAGTCTTCCAAGAAGTCTAATGCGCCGCTTTGAGCATAATGCACAGGTAACATTTGAATATAGGTTTTTTCTTTCTCTTCAAAAACCGGTTTACAAAAATCTTCTTTCACTTCATAACCAATGCAAGATGGTTCTTGAGCTGAAAACAGCATCTCCCGAATTGGCCCTTGTAAAATCGGAGAGTAATCAAAATAAGTCAATATTTGAAAGTTATTAGCTTTGCTATTTTCAATAGCCACCTGATTATTCAAGTGCAAATAAAATGTATCTATTTTGCAACCAAGCAATTTACCCAATAGGCTTTCAGTTCGACCACTATAGCCAATATCAAAAAAACAGTCACATTCTCCAATTTTTTCAGAAAAATACTGTTTCATTGTATTTCGATATTCGTTTATCTTGAATCGGCTATAAAAAACATCAATATATAGCTGAAGAAATTTTAAAAAGCTATTCTTATTTTCAAATGTATCGTTAAAATCTACACCATGCGCATTACAAACTTCTTCTGCTTGTGCATATTTACTCTCTTCTATAATTGGACGCAAAAGCTCAATAATGTCTTTGGGTGAATTCTTTTTAAAACTGATCGTCGATTCTATTGTAAAAATATCTTCTGGTATACATACCATTAGTGGAATTAAAGCTTTTCGAGATACATATAAATAGCTTGTATCAAGTTGACGTTTACCGAGATATGGTTGTAATTTTTCGAATGCCTGTTTCATCAGGAAGCCATCTCTAGCAATAAAATGAATGCAGTTATAACCTTTACTGATTGCACTTTCATATAACCAACGAACCATTGCGAACAAGTATGGACCAAGCAATGCATATCCAAGTTTATGTGGATTTAGGTCAAAATCCGTCAAAATATTATGATTATAAAATGGATTATCATATATATTATTTGCAATTGTTCCCTGAATCAGTCGGTTTCCAAGAAAATTCAGTCCTGCTACACTATCTGCAATAATACGTGAATTGAAGCATCTTGAGAAAAAATCGCTTCCGATTATTGACTGCTCAGAGCCTTTCCATACATCATAAGCCTTTGGAATATGCATAGTTTTGATTCCTAGCTTTTGGGGAATCTCGTTGTCCGAGTATTCATTATCACCAACGTGAAGTAAATTTTCAGGAGATATCCTCAATTCTCTCAACACATGTTTGTATAGAGAGCCTTTATGTTTTGTCTTTCGAAATTCGGAAGATACAAATACCTTTTGTATTTCTGTGTATCCATTTTTCTCTAGTAACTCTTCAATTACGGTCGTAGGCAGATACATGTCAGAAATACAAATAATTTTCTTCCCAGAAGAAATCGCTTGTTGATATACCTCATATCCATATTTCCTTCGTTTGCAATATTGCTGTTCAAGACTAATTTCCAGTTTTTTGAGTCGAATGCAAATATCTTCATTCAGATTATATATGCATTCCATTTTCTCGTATATCTCGTCAAGCGTTACATCTTCATATGAATTTTTACAGAATGCTTCTCTTCTAGCTTCTTCTTCTGAGAATTTTCGCCAACTGCAAAAGTCAATTTGCAATTGAACATTTAGAATCTCGTTGAGACTTTGACTCATCAGCATAAATAGATCATCTGGAGTCAAAAGAGGTCGAATAATTAATGTATCAAAAACATCAAAGCTCACATACTCAATATTTTCGTCTTGAATATCTTTAGTTATATAGTCTGAAAATGGGGTAAAATCCGTTTGATATTGATAAAAATAATTGTCATTTGCTGATGGTAGTTCAGCCTTCTTCTCACCGAAAGACTCTAATAAATATTTTTTCAACGCTCGTTTTTTATAAGATGTAATTTTTAATTGAGCAACATTGCGACACCATATACAAAACATACGATGTTTCCAATTTCTCAGATTAATTTGATACTTTTTTAATCCGCACTTTTCTTGGATTTTCTCCATAAATTCGAACACAGAGATGATATTTTCAATATTCCCTCGCACAATATTTATATTTGGCACATTTGCCGTATATGCATCATTACGTTTATAGTAATAATATTGACACATTTGTGTGCTCACCAAATGTGTACTTAACGAAAAAAATACCGTCGAATAAGCTAAATCATCACACATAATTACCTTCTTTGTTAAAAGCGAAAGTAATGGAAGTGCTCGTTCTATCAAATCACGTCGATATAATTTATTCCATACCAGGTGCCAATAATAACATAAACCTTCTTGAGTCCAAAACGTATGCGATATTTCTTCACCCACTAAATCAACTTTTTTAATGAATTGTGGCACCAAATTCTCATAACACATCTTACCCGACTGAAATTCTAAAACGACATTTCCAGCAGCAATGTCAGAATTACTCTCCAGTGCACATTTTAGAAGTGCACGATAAAAGTCTAAAGAAACACGATCATCACTATCAATAAATGCAATATAATCGCCTGTAGAAGCAGCAATTCCCTTTAGTCGGCCATGAAACAAACCAACATTATCCGCTAATGTAACTAACTTAATTCTCCGCTCTGGATAAGCTATTCGGTAATCTTTTACTATTTCCTGAATATTTCCTTCTGATGCATTATCAACAACTATAAATTCAATGTTTTGATATGATTGATTCAGAACGCTATCAAAACATCGTTCTACATATTTTTCCGTATTATATACGGTCGTAATTACCGAAATAAGAGGAAATTCATTTTTCATTACTCAAATTCCTTTCAACCTCTCAAATATTGACTGATGTATTTTAATAATTCCCATCCGATTATATTCCATCTATACCACCGTTGCTTCCGCATAGGTAAAAATGCAATAGTACCATACGGCCAGAACAGCTCCCGTGCATTCCCATTATTATTCCCCTGAAATTTTCTATAAAAACGGGCTGGAATCGAATATCCCCCCAACAACATCACTTGGCTTTCATCTGCCAACGAGTATCTATTACTGTCCATCACATCATCATCGAATAAAAAGTGACCATATGTCAATACTTCCTCTTTCGTTGGTCGAACCATAAATCTATGCATAGCCCGTCGGGTCATCTTTAAGGCTTTTTCTCGATTGAAATATTCTTGTATTTCAGGAAGCTGTTTTAAAGTGTAATTGAGAATACTCTCGACTTGAATATTTATTAAATCCACTGAATCATTGGCAGGAACAGGCAAGAGAAATGGCTCAAAATGTCCAGAACGCTCTTGATATGACAATGTCATTCCGTGTGGAGCCGACAAAATGCATTCAAAAAGATTGTTGCAGAATAAGGCCTTATCTCTTATTCGTCCTTGGCTGTTGAAGTACCAAGATAAATATATTCCATCGCACGGATCATTTGGTTGAGTATATAGTCCAAAATAGAATCCCATCAGTGTGCCAGAATAACCTGCCGACTTCAGCAGTTGTCGTAGGGATCGCTGCATAGATCCACTCCAACCGCTATCTACAATAGCCACCACATCTTGCTCCATTAAGCCCTCTTGCCGCAAGTAACCAATAGTAGGGATATATGCTTTTTTTGATTCCATAAATACAGCTGCTCGGTATATTTCATTATTTCTCAGACGACCTGTAAAGTCAAAAATCTCTTTTTGGGATAAAATTCTTGTCGTATCTGCAGTATGTATACCCAACTCTCTAAGTATCGACTGCTTCGTTGATTCTGATATTGGTACTCGACTTAATATAGAGGCAATGCTCACATGGTATCCACCTAAAGATAATAAATCATAGGCTTCCTCACCAATCAAATGATATGTCGGCAGTCGCAGTGAATTTCTCGAGCAATAGAGATACCTACATGTAATTGGTAGGTTAAGTTTATCGATAATAAGAGTTGCAATTTTAAACAAAGTGTAACCATCTCGAGCTAAAAAATAAAGTTTTTTTACACCTCGACACATTGCCTCATCAAGTGCCCATCGCACAAAATTAAAAATTACAGGCCCGGTAGTTTCCGTACTGCATCCTATCAATGTTTCTTTTGTAGTTTTATCTATCACTCACTTGCCATCTCCGCTTCTTAATCTTTTCTAAGCATCCAATCGGAATAAGGCCTACTACCATCGGTTTTATCACATATGGCCATGCTTTCGGCAGCAATTCTAAGCTTCGAAATCGCATGTATCGTGTTTTGACTTCATTCCAGCGATAGCGAGTTTTTTTTCGGACGCCTCTACCGGGTAAAGTATATGTCAGTAACACTTCTTGCAAGTTAAAGCCCGTATATCCCATCTGATATAGCCGTAACAACAAATCATAATCTTCGCATCCATCGCATCGATGGTCTGCACAATATCCACCAATTGCATATAACGGTTCTACCCGAAACAACAATGCCGGATGCAGATATGGCTGTACAAAAAGAAAATCGTGTACCGTTGGATGCTCTGGTAAAATACGCTGCCCAACCAGTTCTCCATCTTGTAACAGGTTGGCATTACACCCTACAAATGCTTTGTCAGAGTACTCATACAAGGCTATCAACTGTTTTTCTAGCCTTTCCGGCACTGACCAATCATCGTCATCCATACGCGCAATATAATTTCCCTGCGCTTTATTCAGACACCGGTTCAATTTTTCTGCTAATGAATTTGCCCCATCCCCCGAAACAAGACAGATGCGTTTGTCTTGATGTTGACAATTTTGCAGGTATCTCTTTGCAGCATTTGTAGAACCGTTTTCACAAATCAAGAATTCGAAATTGGAATATGTCTGGTCTAAAATGGAGTTTACTGATCGTTTAAGCAAAAATAAATCCTCTCTCTGATATCTAACCCCCATAATAACCGAGACCAATGGTTCTTTAGCTCTCTTCATATCGATCACAAATCTCCTGAGTTCTTCCCACCATCTGCACCTGTCCATGTTCCAGCCAAACCACGCGGTCGCACATCTCACGGATCTGCTCCATGCTGTGCGATACAAACAGCACGGTCGTGCCGCCGCTCATAAGCTCTAGCATGCGCTTACGGCTTTTTTCCTGAAAGTTTGCGTCACCGACAGCAAGAATTTCGTCCACAATGAGAATCTGTGGATTAACAACCGTCGCAATCGAAAACGCCAAACGCATCAGCATACCGGATGAATAGTTGCGAATCGGCACATCAATGAACTCACCTAGTTCGGAAAATGCAACAATTTCGTCGTACTTTGACTTCAAAAAATCTTCCGTATAACCGAGAATCGCGCCATTGAGAAAAATATTCTCGCGTCCGGTCAAATCATGGTCGAAACCCGATCCCAGCTCCAGCATCGGCACGATGTTGCCTCTGCAGGTCACAGAGCCTTCTGTCGGCTTAAGAATGCCCGAAATGACTTTTAGAATCGTGCTTTTGCCTGCGCCGTTGTGGCCAATAATGCCAACAACCTCGCCGCGATACACATCGAACGATACATCCTTCAGCGCCCAGAATTCTGAGGTCTCGTACTTGCCGCTCAGCTTGCGTGTTACGAACTCCTTCAGCGACATGATTTTATCGTCCGTCAGCCGAAAGCGCATCGAAACATTTTGTACCTCAATAATTTTTCGCTTTTGAAGTTCTGCAACTTTTTCCTTCTGCTCATGGAGCAGCTTTTCATTTTTGCTCATTTTCACACCTTATAAATAGAGGACAAAATTGTCCTGCGATTTTTTGAACGTGAATGCACCCACAGCAAGCATTCCTAGCGCAATAAGCGCGCACTGCACATACATGAACGGTTCAGGCGAAAGACCGTCAATGACGCATGAACGCAGAAACGTTACATAGAAGTACAGCGGATTCATTTTAACGATCATTTGAATACTGTCCGGCAGAGCACTAATCGGGTAAAAAATAGGGGTCAAATACATCCAAATCGTCGTCAATACACCCCAAAGAAACTGAATATCCCGAAAAAACACCATTGCCGATGCGAGCAGCATACCCAGTCCGAGACAGAACAGTGCCAGGCAGATCAGCGGGAACGGCAGCAGAAAATACGTTTTATTCGGCAGCAGACCCGAAAAAATCGCCACCGCTGCGAGCGGGATGAGCGAAATCAGCATATTGATAAGCGACGACATAATGCGCGTCAGCGGATAAATATACTTCGGCACATATACTTTTTTAATGAGGTCAGCATTACCTACAATAGATGTAAGCGCCATGCCGCATGCCTCAGAGAAGTAATTGAAGACAACGTTACCGCAAAGCAGATAAACCGGAAAGTATGGAATATCAAACTTAAACATATTGGAGAACACAACATACTGCACGATCATGTTCAAAAGCGGATTGAGAAAACTCCAGAACACGCCAAGAATTGAACGCTTATACTTGGCCTTGAAATCGCGGTCAACCAGCTGCTTAATCAGGAAGCGATACCGCCTCAGGGCAATCATCGCATTGAGAATAAAGCTTTTCTTGCCGGTCTTGTGCTTGTGAAGCAACATCAGCAGCAGCGCCGCGAGAATTACCGCGCCAGCAGCTGCAAACTGCCAGTAATGCAGGCCGGTCCAGATGTAGTCACGACCGGTAGCCGAGAACGTCAGTTCACCGTCTACAGCCTGTCCGTTGATGTACATCTGACCATTTTCAAGCGAAGCATCGGTTTTCATAACTGGCGTGAGCGCGTCACCGGCTACCGCATCTGGCGAGGTAATGCGCAGTGCCAACGGCACATTGTAAAGCGTTTCCAGTGCCGGGAAGTCAAACGTCGTAACCTGACCTTCCGTAATCTGGTCTGCCTGTAAGTTTTGGTCAAGCAGGACTTCCTGCGTTGCCAGGTTCACAAGCTGCACGTTTACCGTGCCGTGATTGATGCGGTTGAACACGCCCCACTGCACAGAAAGATGCTCGAAAATCTGAATTTTCGGCGTGAACTGCTGTTCCACAACCGAACCTGCTGTCAACTCAACCGTCGCAGCGTTCGCTACCGGCATCTCAATATTACCGCGCGAGTCGCGGAAACGAAGCTGCTCTCCAGCAAGAAAATAAAACGCCACCGCGAGCACCATGTACGCGACGAAAACAATCGAAAAAATCTTCTCCAGTTCCCTGGTCGAGAACCCCTGCTGTGTTTTTGACATGAATTTATACAACCTTATCCTTAATCTGCTTTGGGTTCCTCCACCCACTTCTTAAACGTCTGATGCGTCACGCCGAGCCGTCTTCCGGCCTCTCTGAGCGAAATCTCGCCGCGCTGCCACTGCTGCTTCAGCGTCTCGAACTCAGTGCCGCGCCCCTTCGGCTTGCGGCCGATATGCACGCCTTTCATCTTCGCCGCACGAATGCCTTCGCTCTGCTTTTGACGGCGCTGCTCGCGCTCCTTGAGGATAGTCGCATCGAAAACCTCAAACATCAAGTCGCTCAGAAA
>JABLTO010105845.1_pt1 | contig 11422 bp, 4 predicted proteins | sample 7160091 | NCBI WGS metagenome assembly JABLTO01 (sample SAMN14651225, study PRJNA627086) | human gut metagenome | isolation source: feces | host: Homo sapiens
CATTTTTTTCATTCTGTCCTCAAATTTTTCAGGCAATCTCATACTTATCCCCTTTTTCTTTTTTACTATAACAATAGTATAAATTAAATTTTAATTCGTGTCAATATAAAAGACAAAAAAGTGGTGACCAATGATCGCCACTACGAAGTTTTGCAGAAAATTCAAGTATAAAAAAACAACTGCCATAAAGGCAGTTGTTTAAAAGAGTTCAAATTGTGATTAGCAATTTTCTGAGAAATACTTAATTGTTCTAACCATCTGTGATGTGTATGAGTTTTCGTTATCATACCATGAAACAACTTGTACTTCGTAAAGACCGTCACCGATTTCAGCAACCATTGTTTGTGTTGAATCGAATAGTGAACCGTATCTCATACCAACGATATCTGATGAAACGATTTCATCTGTGTTGTAACCGAATGATTCGTTTGAAGCAGCCTTCATAGCAGCGTTGATACCGTCAACTGTAACGTCACCCTTAACAACAGCTGTAAGGATTGTTGTTGAACCTGTTGGAGTTGGAACTCTCTGAGCGCTGCCGATAAGCTTACCGTTTAGTTCAGGAATAACAAGACCGATAGCCTTTGCAGCACCTGTTGAGTTAGGAACGATGTTTACAGCAGCAGCTCTTGATCTTCTTAGGTCACCCTTTCTTTGAGGACCGTCAAGAGTCATTTGGTCACCTGTGTAAGCGTGAATTGTGCACATGATACCTGACTGAATTGGAGCGTACTTGTTAAGTGCGTCTGCCATAGGAGCCAAGCAGTTTGTTGTACAAGAAGCAGCTGAAATGATGTTGTCGCCCTTCTTTAGTGTTTCGTGGTTTACGTTGTAAACAATTGTTGGTAGGTCGTTGCCTGCAGGAGCTGAAATAACAACTTTCTTAGCACCGGCATTGATATGAGCCTGAGCCTTTTCCTTTGATGTATAGAAACCTGAGCATTCAAGAACTACGTCTACGTCAAGGTCGCCCCATGGACAATTATTTGCATCAGGAAAAGCGTAGATTTTGATTTCCTTACCATCAACTGTGATTGAATCTTCACCTGCTGAAACTGTATCAGCCTTTTCATACTTACCTTGTGATGAATCATACTTTAGTAGATGAGCAAGCATCTTTGGGCTTGTAAGGTCGTTGATAGCAACAACTTCATAACCCTCTGCGCCGAACATCTGTCTGAATGCAAGACGTCCAATACGTCCGAATCCGTTAATCGCAACTTTAACTGCCATTTTAAATTCCTCCTAAAAAATATATATATTTTTTTATCTTTGAGTGAGCATAGTATATGCCCATTTATATATATTTTACATCAAATTTATAAAATATACAAGCCTATATGTTAAATTTATATCATTTTAATGATTAATTCTTCCTTTTGCACAAAAAGCAGCCTATTTATATCAGTTTTATATATAATTTTTTTAAACAAAATGAACTGCTGTGAAAATTCACAGCAGTTCATAATTATTTTATTCTATTTCTTCGTTGTCAACTTCTTCGCCGTCGATAGTAATATTAATATCTTTATACATACTCATACCTGTACCGGCAGGAATAAGTTTACCGATGATAACATTTTCCTTTAGACCAAGAAGCGGGTCAACCTTACCCTTAATAGCTGCATCTGTAAGAACCTTTGTAGTTTCCTGGAATGATGCGGCTGAAAGGAATGATTCGGTTGCAAGAGAAGCCTTAGTGATACCAAGAAGTACAGGAGATGCAGTTGCAAATTCAGTACCGCCCTTTTCCTTAACTCTCTCGTTTGCCTCTTCAAGTTCAAACTTATCAACAAGTGAACCGATAAGAAGATCAGTTTCGCCTGCCTCTTCAACTCTAACCTTACGCAACATTTGACGTGTGATAACTTCGACGTGCTTATCGTTAATATCAACACCCTGCATACGGTATGTTCTCTGAACTTCACGCGCGATATAAACCTGAACGGCATGAGGACCTCTGATATGAAGAATATCATTAGGGTTTACAGAACCCATTGTAAGTTCGTCACCCGCCTCAATAACGTCACCGTCATGAACTTTAATACTTGAACCGTATGGAATTGTATAAGTCTTAGCTTCACCTGTCTGGTCATTGGCAACTGTAACTTCTCTCTTACGCTTTGATTCTGTTACAGTAATTGTACCGCCGATTTCTGAGATTATAGCAAGACCCTTTGGACGTCTTGCCTCGAAAAGTTCCTCGACACGAGGAAGACCCTGTGTAATATCGCTGCCTGACGCAACACCGCCGGCGTGGAAAGTACGCATTGTAAGCTGTGTACCCGGTTCACCGATTGACTGTGCGGCAATAATACCAACTGCCTCACCGACATTAACAAGTTCACCTGTAGCAAGGTTTGTACCGTAACATTTAGCACAAACACCGATTTTTGACTTACAAGTAAGTACGCTTCTGATATATACTTTTTCGATACCGGCATTAACAATATTATTAGCCTGTACGTCTGTTATAAGTTCACCGTTCTTTGCAAGAACTTCGCCTGTTTCAGGGTGAATAACATCCTGCATAGCTGTACGGCCGACGATACGGTCATATAGCGGTTCGATACTTTCTTTACCGTCAGTGATTTCAGTTACCCATTCGCCTTCATCAGTACCGCAGTCGATTTCACGAACGATAACATCCTGTGATACGTCAACAAGACGACGAGTAAGGTAACCTGAGTCGGCTGTTCTAAGAGCTGTATCTGTAAGACCTTTACGCGCACCGTGTGATGAAATGAAGTATTCAAGTACATTAAGACCTTCTCGGAAGTTAGCACGGATAGGAATTTCGACTGTTCTACCCTGTGTATCCGCCATAAGTCCACGCATAGCTGCAAGCTGACGAATTTGGTTAACACTCCCACGGGCACCTGAGTCAGCCATCATAAATATTGGGTTGAACTCACCAAGGTGTTCCATCATGGCGTCTGTGACATCAGATGAAGCCTTTGCCCAAATTTTAATTGTCTGTTGATAACGTTCTTCATTTGTAAGAAGACCCATCTGATACTTCTGCATAATTCCTTCGACTTGCTTTTCAGCGTCAGCAAGGATAACTTGTTTCTTTTCAGGAACTTCGATATCTGATACGGCAACAGTTATAGCACCTCTTGTAGAATACTTATAACCTGTGGCCTTAATCTTATCAAGCACTTCGGCTGTTTCTGAAGTACCGCAAACTCTGATACACTTATCAATAATTTTACCAAGCTGTTTCTTACCTACAACAAAGTCGATTTCAAGGTCAAATTCATTTTCAGGATTTGATCTGTCAATATAACCGATATGCTGAGGAATATTATTATTGAATATAATTCTACCGACAGTTGTACCGATAAGTTTTGACTTTTCTACTCCGTTAATCTTCTTTGTAACTTCAACAAGAATTCTTTCGTGCAGAGTTACTTCGTGATTATAATAAGCAAGAAGTGCCTCATCAAATGTAGTATACTTCTTTATTACAAGTTTCTTAGCCTCACTTATTAATTTCTTTAGTGAAATTTGAAGTGATTTATTCGGTAATACCAAAGTTACAGGATTTGCGTGAATTTCTGTTTCATTCATTGCAACTTCCGGCAACTCTCTCATATATTTAAGAGCCTCTCTTACATCAGTAAAGCTCTTGATTGGTTCTTCTTCATTGTATATAACAACGTTTTCTTCCTGTTCCATATCAGAAAGTCTTTCGATTAATACATTGATTTTAGGTTCATCATCAAGAATTGTATCAATAATTCTGTCATAATGTTCCTTTTGAATTGTCAGGTAGTAAGAACCCAAAATCATATCCTGTGTAGGAACCGTTACAGGGTGTCCGTCCTGCGGTTTAAGCAAGTTATTTGCTGAAAGCATTAGGAAACGTGCCTCGGCCTGTGCCTCCGGTGAAAGAGGAACGTGGATAGCCATCTGGTCACCGTCGAAGTCGGCGTTATAAGCCGTACATACAAGCGGATGAAGTTTTAGAGCACGTCCTTCAACAAGTTTTGGCTCAAATGCTTGAATACCAAGTCTGTGAAGTGTAGGCGCACGGTTTAGAAGTACAGGATGCTCCTTAATTACATCCTCAAGAACGTCCCAAACCTCCGGCTTTGTTCTCTCAACCATTCTCTTTGCACTCTTTATATTATGTGCAAGTCCGCGAGATACAAGTTCTTTCATTACGAAAGGCTTAAACAATTCGATAGCCATTTCTTTTGGCACACCGCACTGATAAATCTTCATTTCCGGACCTACAACGATAACGCTACGACCTGAGTAGTCAACACGCTTACCAAGCAAGTTTTGACGGAAACGTCCCTGCTTACCTTTAAGCATATCCGAAAGTGATTTTAGCGGTCTGTTACCCGGTCCTGTTACAGTTCTTCCGCGACGACCGTTATTGATAAGTGCGTCAACAGCCTCTTGTAACATACGTTTTTCGTTTCTGATAATAATATCAGGAGCGCCAAGTTCAAGAAGTCTTTTTAAACGATTGTTTCTGTTTATAACTCGTCTGTAAAGGTCGTTAAGGTCAGACGTTGCAAAACGTCCGCCGTCAAGCTGTACCATAGGTCTAAGTTCCGGCGGAATTACCGGAATAACAGTCATAATCATCCATTCAGGTCTGTTACCCGAAAGTCTGAATGCCTCTACAATTTCAAGTCTTTTAATAATTCTTGCTTTCTTTTGTCCTTGTGTAGCGTCAAGCTCTTCCTTTAATTCTCTTGAAAGTTCTTCAAGATCAATTCTTTCAAGCAAAGTCTTGATAGCCTCTGCACCCATACCTGCTTTGAACTTATCTCCATACTTTTCATATGCCTCACGATATTCAGCCTCTGAAAGAATCTGATTTTGCATAAGATTTGAAGTACCCGGATCAGTTACAATATATGATGCAAAGTAAAGTACCTTTTCAAGCTGTCTTGGAGAAAGGTCAATGATAAGTCCCATTGATGACGGAACACCTTTGAAATACCAAATATGTGAAACAGGAGTTGCAAGAGCAATATGTCCCATTCTTTCACGTCTTACTTTTGCTTTTGTTACTTCAACTCCGCAGCGTTCGCAGACCTTTCCTTTAAATCTGATTTTCTTATATTTACCACAGTGACACTCCCAATCCTTTGTAGGACCGAAAATCTTTTCACAGAATAATCCGTCCTTTTCAGGCTTAAGAGTACGGTAGTTTATGGTTTCAGGCTTTAAAACTTCACCGTGTGACCAACTTAGTATTGTCTCGGGAGAAGCTAAACCGATTTTAATTGCCTCAAAGCTGTTAAATTCTAACATCTAAAAACCTCCATAGTCTATTCACACGTCATGATTATATTTCGTCGTCATCGCCGAAATCAATATCATCAGAATCATCAACGCCGAAATCATCTTCGTCTGAATCATCCAAAACCATACTTGCATCATCAAGATCATTTTCATCAAAAGTATCTGTAATTCCGTCCTTGTCCTCCATTGTTTGTACAAGTTCTTCGCTTACAACACCTTCGTCCTCATCTTCAAATGATGCGTCAAGGTCGATTTCTTCCATATTATGATTAAGAATCTTAATATCAAGTGCAAGTGACTGAAGTTCCTTAACAAGTACCTTAAATGATTCAGGAATACCTGACTTAGGAATATTTTCACCCTTAACGATTGCCTCGTATGTCTTAACACGACCGACAATATCGTCAGATTTAACTGTCAGGATTTCCTGCAATGTATAAGCGGCACCGTAAGCCTCCAAAGCCCAAACTTCCATTTCACCGAAACGCTGACCGCCGAACTGAGCTTTACCGCCCAAAGGCTGTTGAGTAACAAGTGAGTAAGGACCTGTTGAACGTGCGTGAATCTTATCATCAACAAGATGGTGAAGTTTCAAGTAATACATGACGCCGACTGTAACAGGGTTATCAAACTTTTCACCCGTACGTCCGTCATATACGACTGACTTAAAGTCAGGTCTTAAACCTGCCTCTTTAAATGCAAGTTTTATATCTTCGTCCTGTGCACCGTCAAATACAGGAGTTGCAAGTTTAATAAATCTTCCTTCTCTTGCCTTTGACTTAGCGTCAATTATATTTTGTCTGAAATTATCGTCAATAATTGTATTTTCAAGCTGTTCACGAGTCTTTAAGCTTAGACATCTGTATGCGTAGCCCAAGTGCATTTCAAGCACCTGACCGATATTCATACGAGAAGGCACGCCCAAAGGGTTAAGAACGATTTGCAATGGTGTACCGTCTTCAAGAAATGGCATATCTTCCTGCGGCAATACTCTTGAAACGACACCCTTATTACCGTGACGGCCTGCCATCTTATCGCCGACAGAAATCTTTCTCTTTTGAGCGATAACACAACGTACAACTTCATTTACGCCCGGTGACAATTCATCGCCGTTTTCTCTTGTGAACTTCTTAACATCTATAATTATACCCTGTTCACCGTGTGGAACACGAAGTGATGTATCTCTTACTTCTCTTGCCTTTTCACCGAAAATTGCACGAAGAAGTCTTTCTTCTGCTGTAAGCTCTGTTTCACCCTTAGGTGTAACTTTACCTACAAGAATATCACCTGCGTGTACTTCCGCACCTATTCTGATAATACCCTGTTCGTCAAGGTCCTTTAGAGTATCTTCCGATACGTTAGGAATATCTCTTGTAATTTCTTCAGGGCCAAGTTTTGTATCACGTGCTTCACATTCATATTCTTCAACGTGAATTGATGTGAATACGTCGTTTTTAACAAGTTCTTCACTGATAAGAACAGCGTCCTCGTAGTTATAACCTTCCCAAGTCATAAATCCGATAAGAATATTCTTACCAAGTGCAAGTTCACCGTTATCCATAGCAGGACCGTCGGCGATTATGTCGTTTCTCTTAACTCTTTCGCCCTCTTTAACGATAGGTCTGTAGTTGATACAACAGCTTTGGTTTGAACGTGCAAACTTAATAAGTTTGTGCGTATGTCTGATACCGCTGTCACCCTTAATTACGATTTGGTCTGCGGCAACTTTTTCAACTACACCGTCTTCCTTTGTAAGTACGGCACTACCGGAGTCTTTAGCTATCTTATGTTCGATACCTGTACCGACGATAGGAGAATCCGTTGTCAAAAGAGGCACTGCCTGACACTGCATGTTAGAACCCATAAGTGCTCTGTTAGCGTCATCGTTTTCAAGGAATGGGATACAAGCCGTAACAACCGATACAAGCTGTCTTGGCGAAATATCCATATAGTCAATTCTTGATCCCGGTACTTCCAAGATTTCATCTCTGTAACGGGCAGAAACCTTTTTATCTATAAAACGTCCTTCCTCATCAAGAGGTTCGTTCGCCTGTGCGATTACAAATTCATCTTCGGTATCGGCTGTCATATAAACGATTTCATCTGTTACACGACCTGTTTCCTTATCAACTTTTCTGTAAGGTGCCTCAATAAATCCGTATTGATTAATCTTTGCGAATGTTGCAAGTGATGTAATCAAACCGATGTTAGGACCTTCAGGAGTTTCGATAGGACACATTCTGCCGTAGTGAGAATAGTGAATATCACGAACTTCAAATCCGGCTCTTTCTCTTGAAAGACCGCCCGGACCAAGTGCTGAAATTCTTCTCTTATGACGAAGTTCGGCAAGAGGGTTGTTCTGGTCCATAAACTGTGACAACTGTGATGAACCGAAAAATTCGTTTATTGTCGCGATTATCGGTCTTATATTAATTAATGATGTAGGTGTTATAATTTCAAGTTCCTGTGTTGACATTCTTTCTCTTACTGTTCTTTCCATACGAGCAAGACCAATTCTGAATTGGTTTTGAAGAAGTTCACCGACACAACGAACACGTCTGTTTCCAAGGTGGTCAATGTCATCAACAGTACCTATACCGTTAGCAAGGTTTAGACAATAGTTTACAGACGCAAACATATCGTCGATAATTATATGCTTAGGAGCAAGTTCATCAATTCTTGCCCATAGCTGTTCCTTGATTTCATCTTCTGTTTCGGCATTCTCAATTATTTCTTCAATAATTGCTTTTCTAACCTTTTTAACAGGAAAATCTTCAACTTCAAAGTCAACATACTCGTCAAGGTAAACCATATTGTTAGAGAATACTCTTACCTTTTTACCTTCAACAAGCAATTCAACCTGATTTACACCTGCTCTTTCGATTTGCATAGCCAAATCCGCACTTATTGCGTCACCCTCATTAGCGATTATTTCGCCTGTTCTCGGGTCTGCAACAGGTTCTGCAAGTGTTTTGCCTTTAATTCTTGCCGAAATAGCAAGCTTTTTATTAAATTTATATCTTCCGACCTTAGCAAGATCATATCTTCTCGGATCGAAGAACATATTCATTATAAGTGATTCTGCATTTTCTACGTTAAGAGGTTCACCCGGACGAAGTCTTTTATAAATTTCAAGAAGTCCTTCTTCTCTTGATTCCGTAGTATCTTTTTCAAATGTTGCAAGAAGTCTTATATCCTCACCGAATACGTCAAGTATTTCGGCATTTGAACCAAGTCCCATTGCTCTTAAAAGAACTGTTACCGGCAGTTTTCTTGTTCTGTCTATTCTTACCGAGAAAACATCGTTTGAATCTGTTTCATATTCAAGCCATGCACCTCTGTAAGGAATAACTGTTGAACTGTAAAGCGGTTTACCTGTCTTATCACGTTCAAATTCGTAATAAATACCCGGTGAACGTACAAGCTGGCTGACAATTACACGTTCAGCACCGTTAATAACGAATGTTCCCTGCTCTGTCATTAGAGGGAAATCGCCCATAAATATTTCCTGTTCCTTAATTTCGCCTGTTTCAGTGTTGATAAGTCTTACGCTTACTCTCAAAGGAGCGGCATACTTTGTATCCCTTTCCTTACATTCTTCAACGCTGTACTTTGAATTGTAATCCAATCTGTAATCAAAAAATTCAAGTACAAGCTTACCGGCGTGGTCTGTTATAGGAGAAATATCGTGGAATATTTCCTTTAGACCTTCTTCAAGAAACCACTTATAGGAGTCTTTCTGTACCTCTATAAGATTAGGCATATCCAAAACTTCTTTAATTTTCGAATAGCTTAGACGCACATTTTTTCCTACTTCTACTTCATGCACCATTTTCTTAAATCACCTCATCATCATAATAGTAGTTTAAGTATTTTTCCTTTTATCCTAAATTTCTCTCCAAAAAATTGGGGTTGCATTTTGTATATATTCATGCTATAATACATACAATGATAATGTGAAATTTATTGGATAGTATCCCGATTTTAAGTCTAAGATACAGTTTATTATATTATCACAAATAATACGGTATGTCAAGGGGCATACCGTATTATTTTAGAATTTTTTTCATAAATCTTTGCATTTTGACCCAAACTGATATATAATATATAAATAAGGCTGACAACAGTTTTTCATCAGCCCAAATAACTTATATGGAGAGATTTTTAGTTATGCTTAAATTTAGTTGTAATATTGATTATATCCCCGTATCGGTGGATTTTATAGAAAATTATATGCCTGAGGCAAACGGTGCTTATGTTAAAGTATACCTGCTTGCACTGTCTCTTGCGGTTTACGGATATGAAATGTCCGCAAGCAGTATTGCAAGTCAGCTTAATTTGCTTGAAAGCGATGTTATAAACGCATTTGACTATTGGAATAAAAAAGGTGCTTTGAAATATGATAAAGACAGCGGAAATATCAGTTTTTCCGCTAAAGAAGAAAATATAAACGTAAGCATTTTCACAAGACAAACCGAGCCTATTCAAAATACAGAAAGCAGTCCAAGTAAAAAGAGTATAGACCAAGTTTCAAATGCTATGACTCAAAATAAAGAACTTGCCGATTTATGCTTACTTGCACAGGAAATACTTGGTAAAACACTTACAAACAGTGAAATTGAAACACTTTATTATTTTTATGATGAACTTCAGCTTTCACCGGAGGTTATAACAATATTGCTTGAATATTGTGTTTCAAACGGCAAAAAAAATATGAACTATATCGAAAAAGTAGCTATATCGTGGAATAAAAACGGTATATTCACTATAGACGCTGCCGATAAATTCATAACCGCAGAAAAAGAGAAAAACGGCTATGCTTATAAAATCAGAAAACTTTTCGGTATTGAAAACAGAAACCTTTCAAAAACAGAAGAAACTTATCTAAAAACGTGGCACGATAAATTTTTGATGGATGAAGATATGGTTGAACTTGCATATGAGTATTGCATTATGCAGACAACAAAACTCTCGTTTCCATATATCAACTCAATTTTAAAACGTTGGCACGAACTTAATATTCATAATGTTGCCGACGCAAAGAAAGACCACGAAGATTTTAAGACAAAAAATAAATCTCAAAAAGATTTGAGCGTTTATGATGATAATAATATTAATTATGATGAACTTGAAGAAATAATGCGTGATAAGATGTAAAGGAGATTGAAATTCAATCTCCTTTTTTAATGTTTTTGTATTGACAAACTCTTTTTTGTATAATATAATAATATAGTTACTAAAACACAGATGAAATATGTGTGTAACGCATTTTATACAGTATTGTAATAATGCTGACGTAGCTCAGTAGGCAGAGCACTTCATTGGTAATGAAGAGGTCGGCGGTTCGACTCCGCTCGTTAGCTCCAAGAAATTGTCCCCGAATTTGGCTATATAGCTTTGTTTGGGGGCTTTTTGTTTATTGTTATACTTAACAAATATGTTGATTATGTGTTATAATTTAGATAATAAAGGAACGGATTTGACGTTCCGCAGATAACTAAATATTTTCAGTCGCTCATTTTGCGGAATGGGCGACTATTTTTTATGGTTTTTAGTAATTCAATTAATAATGCTGTTATAGCTATTGTCAATATCATTTGTATATAATTCATAAAAACACCCCCTTTTTGAGAGTGTCGGAACAGTTGTCGTCTTTCTATTATTATCAAGGTTGTTTATACAACTAACAATATTATATCACGATATCACATACTATACATATAATATAATACAATTATAAACAAAAATTAATTTTTCTATATTCTCCATATACCTTTTTTCTATATATTCTATAAATAATTGTTGATTTATGTTCAAAATATGATATAATAAAAAACCACATTTTTCTGTTATATGATATATATAACTTTACAAATAACAGTAATGCCAATGCATCGTTCCTTACTTCTGTAAGTGCTAATGCTTTTCAAAATTCCGTACAATGCAATGTAGCTACAATGATGCCAGATATAATGGACGCACAACCTTCATTGGCGGAAGTACAACCGGGAGGAACTATCACATTAGAATGTGCATACAGTTTGCAAGATACTGCAAACCCTATAACTGTACAAGTCGGTCCGTTAATGAGTATAACAAACGAAGTAAACGCACAAATGACATTTAGTTTTAAAAACAATTGATAATACAAACA
>JABLTO010019332.1_pt1 | contig 11419 bp, 1 predicted proteins | sample 7160091 | NCBI WGS metagenome assembly JABLTO01 (sample SAMN14651225, study PRJNA627086) | human gut metagenome | isolation source: feces | host: Homo sapiens
CGGCAGGTGAGCCCGGGGGACAACGACCTGGCGGCCCAGCGCCCTGACCTGGCCGCCCAGTGGCACCCCACCAAAAACGGGGACCTCACCCCCCGGGACGTGGTGGCCGGCAGCCACCGGAAGGTCTGGTGGCAATGCCCCAAGGGGCATGAATGGCAGGCGATCATCACCTCCCGGGCCAACAACGGGGCCGGCTGCCCGGTATGCGCCGGAAAAACGGTGGCACCTGGGGAGAACGACCTGGCCACCCTCCGCCCCGACCTGGCCCGGCAATGGGACCAAGAAAGGAACGGAACCCTCACGCCGGACCAGGTCTCCCCTTACAGCAACCGGAAGGTCTGGTGGCGGTGCAGGTTGGGGCACGGCTGGCAAACCGCTGTCAGCGCCCGGACTTGGGGAAGCGACTGCCCCTACTGCGCCGGGCGGAAGGCCTTCCCGGGGTTCAATGACCTGGCCACCAAGGACCCCCTGGTGGCCGCGGAGTGGGACCCCGGGCTCAACGGGAACCTCACCCCCCAGATGGTCACCGTGGGCAGCCACAAAAAGGTCTGGTGGCGGTGTGCCCAGGGGCATGTGTGGAAGGCCGTGATGTACTCCCGCACGGGGCCCAAGCGCTGCGGCTGCCCGGTGTGCGCCGGGAAGGTGCGGCAGCGAGGCAGGGGACAGCAGCATGTCCCCACAGTGAAGGTTTGAAACCTGAAGAAAGAGGAGGAATCACAATGAAACGATTACGAAAGAGAATGCTGAGCATTCTTCTTGTATTGGCTATGGCTTTTTCGTTGATGCCTGTGACTGTGTTTGCAGCAGCGGAACCGCCAGACGAGGGTAGCTTATCAGAATGGGTTAAAGAAACAATACAAGGCCTTGAGGGAAACGGTTACAAAAAACATGGACCATTCCAAATTAAAGGTAGTGACCTTTACCAATACACATTCGACAAGAGCGATTATGATGATGAAGGCGCATTAGAGCAGGATTCCGTTTACATCATTCTGCCGGGAAAAAGTGCGAAAAATACTAAGATTCCTGATTACAGATCTAGTCAGGACAGCCAACCATGGGCAGACGCAAAACCCTCCGCGGTTTACATCGCCGACGGTGTTACTGGCATCGGCGCACATGCGTTTGATACTGTGACTACCCTTACTACGCTGGAGATAGAAAATCCACAGACATTAACCTATGTAGGGAAATACGCTTTCAACGGCTGTGACAAGTTGACTGGGTTCACCAGCGAAGCACCTTTGGATCTGTCTGGGGTAACTAAACTGGGGGAGTACGCCTTCAACAGCTGTGAGCGGTTGCAGTATGTCAAGTTGGGCAATGGCTTGGCCGAGGTCCCCCAGTACGCCTTCAACTACGCTGGTCTGCGGGATATCGAGATCCCTGCCAGCGTAACGAGCATCGGCGACTACGCCTTCGCCAACAACAACTTCAGCGAGGCCGGCGAGCTGGTCCTGCCCGAGAGGCTGGAGGCCATCGGAAGCCACGCCTTCTACCGCAACCTAGCCACCGGGGCCACCTCCGGCTTCACCTCCATCACCATCCCCTCCACGGTCAAAACCATCGGGGAGTATGCCTTCTATAACCACCGCCGGCTGGAGACGGTGACGGTGGACGCCACGGCGGCCGACGGTTTTAAACAGCCCGGCCACGCCGCCTTCGGCACTGCCCCCACCGACGGCTCCTACTCTGAGACGGTGGATATCACCGTGGACGACATTACTTATGAGAATGTGAGCACTGGCACCCAGTTCCTGACCGAGGACGAGGACACTGCGGACCTCTTTGTCAGCGGGGAAAACTGCTTCCTGGGCGATCTGGAGCCGCTGAAGTTCGACCGCACCCAGCCGGCCACCTGTACGGAGGACGGTTATGACCGCTATACGCTGACGATTAAAAATGTTACGACGGATGGGAAGCCTGTCACAATGAACGTGGATTTCCCCATCGAGAAGCTGGGCCACGACTATGAGCGGCAGGAGGATACCCGCCCGGCTACCTGCGAAAAGCCAGAATACATTGTTGAGCTCTGCATAAACGAGGTCAATAGGAAAGTCCCCGAGGGCAGCTGCGTGGCCCCGGAGCGCCTGACCGCAGTGGAGAACAGCACACCTCTGGGCCATGACTATGACGTAAGCAGTGCGGAAAACCAGTCCATCTCCAGCGAGAGTGATGGCGACGCCGTGATCACCTATACCTGTACCCGTGAAAAGGAAGGTCTGCACGACGGCGAGCACCCGGCTTCCTTCTCCTGGAAGATCAGCAAGACCACGCTGACCGCAGGCACCGACTTCACGCTGAATGATCTTGCCTCCAGCCTGCCTACCCCGACGGGTGTGGACCACTCGATCTCTGCCAAGCTGGAGTGGGCGGAAGAAAACCCCTCGGCTCTGCTGACGGAGGGCTCTCACAACTACAAGGTAAAGCTGGTGGTCACCGGCACCTCCACCGACGTGTTCCCTGCGTATGCGGATGCTGAGTTCACCATCCGGGTCCAGGTGAACAAGGTCAAGCTGGACTTCTCCAAAATGGCATTTCAAAACACCACCCGCTTTATCGGGCTGACCAACGAGGACTTCTCCTACAGCGGAAACCCCGAGGGAACGACCTATGTCAAAACGGAGTACAGCACGGATGAGGGGAAGTCCTGGTCGGAAAATGCCCCTTCTGAAGCTGTCGGTGCCAGCGGGGGCCAGTATCTGGTCCGGGTGATCTTCTCCTATCCGGGAGCCCAGTATCTGCTGGACACAACAGACAACAGTCTGCTGCCGACGGAGGGCTACACTTTGGCCGCCGGTGAGGATGCAAACACTGCCACCGTCACGGGGCCCTACATTGTACGAAATCTGACTGCCGAGGACCTGAGCGTAACGCCGGTTCAGAACCTGGTCTATAACAAAGCCGATCAGGACACCATCCGGGTGGAGGGCGTGCCCGAGGACGCGAAGGTGACTGCCACTTGGATGGAGGGCAACCAGGAGCAGACGGACACCGAGACCGCAACCTCCACCACGGTGACCATCGCCGGCATCACCAACGCGGGCACATACCCCGTCACCATCAAGGTGGAGCACCAGTCGTTTGCAGATGGCATCGTGACTTTCAAGGCTGTCAACGGCACGATCGCCAAAAAGGTGGTAACGACCCCTGTCGCTAATGCCAATCTGCAGGAGTACACCCCCGGTCTGACCCAGACCGGCGTACCTGACAGCAAAGATTCGGACGTCTACACCGTGGAGGGGAACACCGCCACCGACGCCGGCGAGCACACCGCCACGGCAAAGCTGGAGGACTCGGCAAACTATAAATGGTCCACCGGCGACCAAAACGAGACTGGCACAGTAACGATCACCTACACCATCCCCAAGCGGCGGGTAACGGAGCCTAAAATCTATACGACTACATATACTTACGACAAGACCGCCAAAACCCCGTTGAGCGGCATCAACGATGCGTTGGCACTCGGCTATAACGAGGAAACCGGCACCCTGACCGCCACCTACGAGAATGAGATCGTCTTTACCGCTACCAACGCCAAGAAGACCGACGCAGCTAAATATGAGGTGACGGTCTCCCTGAACAACACGGATACCCAGAAAAACTATGTGTGGTCCACCGGCGGCGATGCCGACTTGACGCTGAACTGGGAGATCACCCCCAAGCAGATCGCCGCGCCCACCGTGACGGTGAGCAACGCCACCTACACCGCCCAGCCCTATGCGGCGACAAATATCACCTGTGCACAGCACGAGCTGCTGTCTCTGGGGGACAACCACACCTACTACACCTCAAGCGGCCTTGGAGATACCCCGCTAAACTACGTTCCGACGAATGCCGGCAGCTACAAGGTGGAAATCAACTTTGCCTTCCCCGAGGGCGAGAAGCCCAGCAACTACGACATCACGGGAACCACCCGGTATTCGTTTGAGATCACCAAGGCGTCCCTGACTGTCACCAACCCCACAAATCTCACCTACACCTACACCGGCGCGGCCCAGGCCATCGACGGCGTCACGGTGAGCGGCCTGATCAGCCCGGATACCGAAGCTGCGTATACGCTGACCTACACCAGCCAGACCTGGGAAGAGACTTCCGAAGGGGAAGGCAGCTGGTCCACCAGTACGACGAACCACTCCGACGGCGTCAAGCTCACTAACGTGGGCAAGTATCTGATTACCCCGGTCATCGAATCCAAGAACTATACGGCTGAGATCACTCCCTACGAGGTCACCATCACCGAAGCCACGCAGACCATCCAGCTGACGCCGGATGACGCCAGCAAGGATGACTGGAGTGCAGAAAACAACACGATGACCAAGACCCTGGGCGACGCTGCTTTCTCCGTCACCGGCCAGGGCTACGTGGGCGAGAATGCGACGAGCGCCCAGATCACCTACGAGAGCTCCGACCCTGACACCGCCAGCGTGGATGCCAATACCGGCAAGGTGACCCTCCACAAGGCGACGGCAGAGGGCGCATCGGTGACCATCACCGTCAAGGCCGAGGCGGATGACAGCGGCAACTACGGCGACGACACCGCCACCTACACCCTGACGGTGAACAAGGCCACGCCGACCATCAATATCGAGGGGTACAAGCAGGATGATGGAAGCTACAGCTACACCACATCTTACGATGGCCAGCCTATTGACAGCTATGACAAGGCCACCCTCACCGGCGCGGGCAACGGCGCGGTGGAGCCCACCGGCGATCTGGTCTACACCTTCTACAAGGATGCGGATTGCAAGAACAAGGTCGAGGACGGCGGCGGGACGGACAACAATGTCCCCATCGCCGTGGGCACCTACTATCTGAAGATCACCTACGGCGGCGACAGCAACTACACTCCCGCCGAGGAAAAGGTCATCACCGTCAGCGTGACCGAGGCTGAAGTGGGTAATGTGACCGTTGAGAATTACGAGGCGGTTTACAACGGCAAGGATAACTCCCTCTCTGGCAGCGTCACTGCCGTGGCGGGCTTTAATGAGGGTGAGTACACCGTAAAGTACGCCCAAAGCGAGACCCAGCCCGCCGCGGACGCGGACGTCTGGAAAGATGACATCACCGTCAAGAACGTCTCCGACAGCACCGGCGCGAAGGACCCCGGCAACCACTACTGGTACATGGTCACCATCACCGACGGCAACTACGCCCCCAAGATCGGCGAGATCCAGGTGACCATCACCCCGGCGGAGCTGACGGTGAACAATGTGCCAGACAGCTTCACCAAGCCCTACGACGGTGATATCGCAGTGGAAAATCTGCCTGAGATCACTGTCACTGCTACGGGCGTGGAGAATGAAACCATTTCTGTGACTGTTGCTACAGGCACCTACAAAGATAAGAATGCGGGAGAAGACAAGGACGTCACCATCAATCTCATTCTGAGCGGCATTACTGAGTGGGGCAATTACAAGTATAATGGCTCTGCTCTAAATGAAGGCAAGCTCACCGTCACAAAGACTGGCGCTGGCACCATCACTCAGAAGGAGATCACCGTCACTGGTATCTCCGCGGTAGGCCGCGTGTACGACGGTACAGATCAGGTGACCCTCACCAGCAAGCCCGAGACCACAGATGCGGTTGAGGGCGACGACCTGACGCTGACCCTGGCCGAAAAGGCCACCGGCACCGTGCAGAACAGCACAGCGGAGGCAAATGACGCCGCCAATGTGGGTAACGGCAAAAAAGTGGATGTGTCGAGTAATGTCATCACCCTAAGTGGCGACGACGCCAACAACTACAAAGTGGTCGGAGTCAGAACTGAGGCTGGTGGCGACATCACCGTAACCATCACCCAGCGCCCCGTAACCCTGGAATTCGTGGGCATTGACGGCGAACGCGTCATCACCAAGCCCTACACCGGCAAGCCGGTGGATGTGGCTGTAGAGGCTGCCAAAAATCAAGGCGAAAATGTCGGCTTTGTGGGCGATGACACCCTGAATGCGGACGACGTGGCCTACACCTACACGCCGGTTGACCCGACTACCGGCACGAACCACACCGCCGTGGGCGACTACACCGTCACCGCCGCACTGACGGACAACCCGACCGGGAACTATAACAACTACGAGTTGAACTTCCCGACGCAGGCTACCCTTCGCATCACCAACACCACCGACGTGTCTGTCGAGGCTAAGGACTACACCGGCGCATACACCGGCAAGACCCACGACGTGACGGGCCGGTGGGAATTCGACGGCTATGTAGACGGCACAGTGCAGACTGTGCAGTTTATCAAGAAGAATACTACCGACACGACGGCCCCCGAGGCCAGCAACGATGCGTGGCGGACCGTCGAGTTTGTGAACGTCTCCCAGTCCGGCAAATACTGGTGGAAGGTTACCGCGCCCAGCCATGAAGCCGTGGTGGGCACGGAGCCGGTGAACATCAAAATCACCCCGGTGGCGCTCACTGTTACGCCCACGCTGACCAGCGAGAAGGTCTATGACGGCGACACCAACGTGGACGGCACCATCACCGGCACGGTGAACGGCACCGTCAACGGCGAGACCATCACCGCCACCGCCGGGACCACCAGCTATGACAAGGCCGACGCGGGCGAGCGCACCATCACCATACCCTACACCCTGACCGGTGAGGATGGCACGGACCTGTCCAACTACACCTATGGCGGCAATGCCATCCCGGACGATGGGCAGATCGAGGTAACGGAAGAGGGCAAGATCACCCCCAAGGAGATCACCGTCACTATCCGGAACAAGACCAAGACCTACGATGGCCAGGCACCCACTGTGACATCCGACAAGGACGATGACTGGACGGTGGCGGAGGGTGCCATCGTAAACGACGATGGCCTTGGCGTCACCCTGACCGTGGAGGAAAGTGGAGCCGCTGTGGGCACCTACCACATCACCGGCAAGGCGGACAACGGCAACTACAAGGTCACCTTTGCGGGTGAGTATAGTCAAAACAACTACGGCGTCTACACCGTCACTGCCCGGCCCATCTCTGTACAAATCGGCAACGCTTCCGGCATCTACGGCGACACGCCGGATATGAGCTGCGGCGAGAACAAGATCGAGCTGACAGATACCACAGACGATGGCAATGGCATTGTGGCTGATGAGAACATCTACACCGTCCTCACCGGCCTGACCCTCACCACCACCGCCGACAACACCAGCGATGTGGGCAACGGCTACACCATTTCCGCCAAGAGCGGGAACAATCAGTATGGCAACTACCAGGTGACCTTCACCAACGGCACCTACACCGTGAAGCAGCGGCCCGTTACCATCACCATCGCGGACAAGAGTAGTGCGTATGGCTGTGCACTTGAAGAGCTGACTTGGGATGACGCCTATACCGACGATGGCGATAAAGCGGGCATCGTCAACGAGGACAACCTGGGCATCCAGCTGACCACCACGGCCAGCGCAAGTGCGAATGTGGGGAGCTATCCTATCAGCGGTAAGGCTACCAACGAAGCGGTGGCTGCCAACTACGCTATCACTTGGGTGGGAGAGAATGGTGGCTGGTCTGAGAGCGACCAGAGTACGGCTGATTCTACCAAGGCTACCTACACTATCACCAAGGCGAGTCTGACCATCGCATTCACCAATGAAAGTGTCAACGTGTCTATGGGTGGTACAATAGACAATCCGCTTGGCTTTACCAATACCAGCAGCGAGGAAGAACTCTCGGTCAAGCCAGAGGACGTGCAGGTAAAATACGAGTCCAGCAACACAGATGTCGCCACCGTGAACGAAACCACCGGGGAAGTGACCATCGTCGGTACTGGCGATGCCACCATTACCGCAACCGTTACAAATGGTGGGCAGAACTTCGAAGCTGATTCGACTGACAGCTACGTTATCCACGTTGCAGGAGCCAGCACCGGCATCCAGGTGCAAGCTGTACCCAACACAGGTTTGACTTACAACGGTGCCATGCAGGAGCTCCTCAATGACTATACCGTGAGCCCCCAAACTGCTGAGGTAACATTCGAGGTGGAGGCGCAAACGGAGGGAGACCAGTGTGAGATCAACGAAGATGGTATGCCCACGGCGCAGGATGCTGGAACTTATCGGGTCAGCTGGACAGCCAAGCAGAGTGGCTATGCGGATGTCACCGGTTGGGTGGACGTCACCATTGCGAAAGCTGCGCCCAGTACCGGGTTCAGTAACAAAACGGTGCAAACCGAATATGCGGAGCACAAACTCTATGACAGCACGCAGGATACATGGCTGAATCAGGCTGAAGATTATGCGGGTAACATTACCTATCTGAGCAACAACACGCAGGTGGCCAAGGTGACCGAAAACAATCTCAAAAAGATTCAGATCTTCGGCACAGGTGATGCTACAATCAGTGCACAGTTTGCAGAAACGGACAACTTCAATGCCCAGACGGTGTCCTTTACGCTGACGGTAACTGTGGCTGGCACGAAGATTGACTATACTGTGAGTGACTATGAGGTTACCTATAACGGCCAGCCCCACGGAGCGGATATTACTGTGAATAATCCCTCCACATACACCATCATGTATAGCAATAACCAAGGCACCAGTTATGAGTTAACCGATTCTCCCGTGATCACCGATGTGAAGGACGGCCCCCTGACCATCTACTTCCAGATCCAGGCGGATGGGTATGCATCCGTTACTGGCACCCAGACCGTCACCGTAACCCCCAAGGAGATTACGGAAGATATGGTCTCCGGCATTGCAGAGTCCTACACTTACACCGGTAAGCAAATCACCCCGGAGAGCGAGCTTGTCATGGATGGGAACACCCGCCTGACCAAGGGAACGGACTATACCGTTTCCTACGGTACGAACATAACCGTTGGTCCCGGCAGCGATGAAACGCTTACCGACGGCGGTGGTTGGGTTAAGATTACCGGTACAGGCAATTACTCCGGGGCAGTGACGAAGTACTTCGCCATCACGGCGGTGGATAGCGGCAGCCTGACCGCTGCCCTGGACCGGTACTACGGTTTCTATAACGATGAGGAAACCAACCATGCCACAGTCCAGGTGCACCACAACATCTCCGGTCAGACTGGGCATGACGTGGACACCAGAGAGATTACCGTCACCGTTGCAGAAGGACCTGAAAACGGGGCAAAAATCAATGGGACGACAGTTACCTTTACACAGGTAGGTACCTACAAGCTTGCGGTAGAGGTAACGGGCACCCACAGCGGCAGCTTCACCCTGCTCTATGCGCTGCTGCCTGCCACCAGCGGGGATGGCCTGATCCTGACAGTGGATGGGGAGGACACCCCGGCGGTGTCCACCTACGGCGAAAAGGTGAACGGGAACATCTCTGTGACATCTGACGGCACGGCGCTGAATGCAGATGCCTACACACTGACCTACTCCTACCAGCCCTTCGCCGGAGACGGCGCTGTATCGGCGGGCACACCCTACGATGCCGCTGAGGTTTTTGGGGACGATATCCCCGCCGCAGGCCTGTATGTGATCACTGCCACGGCAAAGGAAGGGAGCGGTTACACTGGCACCGGTACCTTCGTGTTCCTGGTCCAGCAGAAGCATCTGGAAGACAGTATGATTACTGAGATTGCTGCAGAGACCTACACGGGCTCTGCACAGCAACCAGAACCGAAGGTGTCGTATTCCCCCAACGGTGAGGAACTGCTCTCTGCTGCAGACTATACTGTGTCTCACCACGACAACGTGAATGCGGGAGAAGCCCTGGCCATCGTTACCGCAAATAAGGATAGTAACAACTTCACAGGTTCTGCCCGGAAGGCATTTACTATCAACCCCAAGCCCATTACAGATGAAACGGTGACGATTGCGGAGATTGAAGACCAGTACTACACCGGCAACCCCGTAGTGCCCGACCTGACCATCACCGATGGCGGGTACACCCTTGTGCTGAATCACGACTACGAAGTGACCTGCGCGGATCAGGGTCCGGGCCAGGCCACGGTGACCATCACGGGTATTGGCAACTACACAAACCAGACGGAGAAGACCTTTACCATTATCGCCGAGTCCGAGCCTCAGCCCACGGATCAGTTTACCCTGACTGTGGAACCGGATGCGGAATGGACCTATGGCAGCGCGCCAGAAGACCTGGAGATCCAAGTCAAGTTCGGCGATACGGGCCTGACGCTGGGTGAGGACTATACGCTGACCGTGAATGGCGTCACGTATGATGGCACCGAGGACATGAGCCTGAACGATGCCGTTGCCTCCCTTAAGGCACTCAAGCCGGGCCAGTACAAGGTTACTGCCCAGGGGATTGGCGATGCGTTCAGCAAATCCAGCGATACGGCAGGCATTCAGGTCTTTAAAGTCAAGCCCACGGTCACGGTGACCGCTACCCCGGGGACGCTTTCCGGCAGCGGGGAAGTGACCCTGACCCTTACCGGCAGCAACCTACCAGCAGGAACGGACCTGACGCGGTTGTTGACGGCCACCCGCAATGGCACAACCCTGGATCTGTCCTCCCTCAACTGGACGCAGCAGGGGAACGTCTGGACCGCAAAGCTGGCGCTGCCCAACGCCGACGCCACGTATATCTTTACGCTGGCCTTTGCTGAGACAGACACCCATGCGGCAGCCAGCGACACGGCAACGGTTGTGACAGCCAAGCACACCAATTCCGGCGGCACCGTGGATCCCGATCCTGAGCCTGAACCCGAGCCCGAGCCCGACCCGGCACCCACCGACCCCGATGACACCGGCGTGTCTGACTGGCTGGATACCGACAACCACAAGGTCTACCTCAACGGGTATCCCGACGACTCCTTCCAGCCGGAGAAGGACATGACCCGTGCCGAGGCCGCCCAGATGTTCTACAACCTCCTGCGGGATCAGGACGTGGAGACCACCGTCTCCTTCACCGACGTGGCCGCGGATGCCTGGTACGCCACCGCCGTCAACGCCCTGGCCTCTTTGGAGATCGTCAACGGCGTGGGCGATGACCGGTTCTCCCCCGAGCGGACCATCACCCGGGCGGAGTTCACCACTATGGCCATGCGGTTCTGTGACGAGATCCCCGATGGGGAGAACATCTTCTCCGACGTGGACCAGGAGGACTGGTTCTACGAGTACGTGGTGGGCTCCATCCAGTATGGCTGGATCAACGGCTATCCCGACGGGACCTTCCGGCCCAACGACACCATCTCCCGGGCAGAGGTGACCACCATCACCAACCGGATGCTGGGCCGTGCCGCCGACGAGGCCTTCGTGGACCAGCACCAGGACAGCCTGCGGATCTTCACCGATCTGAAGGACACCCACTGGGCTTACTACCAGATCGTAGAGGCCACCAACGCCCACGAGTACACCAAGGACAACGGCACGGAAGACTGGACCAAGCTGGTCTGAGCCGGTTTCCGGCCCGCGACGGAGGAAATCCAAGAATAGAATCCGTTCTTATCCACACGGAGCAGCGGCGGGGCTGTTCAGCCCCG
>JABLTO010070902.1_pt1 | contig 11411 bp, 11 predicted proteins | sample 7160091 | NCBI WGS metagenome assembly JABLTO01 (sample SAMN14651225, study PRJNA627086) | human gut metagenome | isolation source: feces | host: Homo sapiens
CTTCATCCAATATATCCCCGTTCGACTTGCATGTGTTAGGCGCGCCGCCAGCGTTCGTCCTGAGCCAGGATCAAACTCTTAATAAATAGTATTCACACTACCTATTAAGGTAATTATGATCGTTTAATCCATAACCCAAGCTCTCGCTTGCGTTATTACTTGTGTTTTTAAGAGTACATTCTCTTAAGAATTTACAAGGACTCTCCATTGATTTCTCAATCAATTTCAAGTGAATGCTGTTCAATTTTCAAGGTGCGACTGCTGTTTTTCCGACAGCTTTTATATCATACCACAGCTCACTTCCCATGTCAATTGTTTTTTCCGGGTTTCTTTTCTTTTTTTGCTATTGAATTACCCGTACTAAAATGGTATATTTGTTTTGGATTTAACAATTTCCTTTCTTTCAATAAAATACAGGAGGAACGAAACATGTATGATGTTGCCGTTATCGGCTGCGGAATTGTGGGCGCTGCTGCCGCCTATGAATTGAGCCGGTATAACTGCCGTGTACTGGTGCTGGAGGCGAAAAACGATGTGGCCAATGTGACCACCAAAGCCAACAGCGCCATTCTTCACGCCGGTTACGACCCCGCACCCGGCAGCCTGATGGCCAAAACCAACGTGCGCGGCGTAAAGCTGGCCAAGGAGCTTTGTGAAAAGCTGGATGTCGAACGGGATGAGATCGGTTCCCTGGTGCTGGCCTTCAATGAGGAGGATGAGCGCCACCTGGAGATGCTGTACCGGCAGGGACTGGAAAACGGCGTTCCCGGTGTGGAGCTGCTGACCGCCGATGAGGTACATGCATTGGAGCCGAATGTGAGCGAAAAGGTGACCGCTGCGCTTTATGCGCCCTCCGCTGCTATTGTCAGCCCGTGGGAATTTGCCCTGGCGCTGGCCGAAACCGCGGTGGTGAACGGCTGCGAGGTACAGCTTTCCGCCCCCGTCACCGGCATTGACCGCATAGACGGCGGCTACCGCCTGCACACCCCCAAGGGGGATTTTGAGGCCCGCTACATTATAAATGCCGCCGGTCTGCACTGTGATAAGGTCCACGAGATGGTGGGCGGCACCGGCTTTACCGTGCACGGTGTGCGGGGCGAATACTATATTATGGATAAATCGCAGGGTAATGTGGTAAGTCATGTGATCTTCCAGTGCCCCAATGAAAAGGGCAAGGGCGTTCTGGTGGCTCCCACCGTTCACGGCAATCTGATCGTCGGGCCGAGCGCCGACGCCGTGGATGACGTGGAAAGCGTGGCCAATACTGCCTTCGGGCTGGAGGAAGTCCGCACCGCCGCCGCCAAGAGCATTCCCGACCTCAACTACCGGGAAAGCATCCGCAATTTCTCCGGGGTGCGCTGCTACACCCAGCAGGAGGACTTCATCATCGAGGAGTCCCGGCAGGCGCCCGGCTTTATCAACCTGGCGGGCATCCGTTCCCCCGGGCTTTCCGCCGCCCCCGCCATTGCGGAAATGGCCGTAGAGCTGCTGCGGGGCTGCGGGCTGCAAGCCGAAGCGAAGAAGGACTTTATCGATACCCGCCGCCGTACCGTATTCCATCGGCTTTCGGCCAAGGAAAAAGCGGCGCTTATTAAGGAAAATCCGCTGTACGGGCGGGTCATCTGCCGGTGCGAGACCGTCACCGAGGGAGAGATCATCGATGCGCTGCACCGTCCCATCGTCCCCACCTCCATCGATGCCATCAAGCGCCGCTGCAACGCCGGTATGGGCCGGTGTCAGGGCGGCTTCTGCGGCCCCCGTGTGCATGAGATCATCGCGCGGGAGCTGGGCGTGCCCAAGGAGCAGGTGCTGATGGATGAGGAAGGCAGCTGGCTGCTGTGCGGCCAGACCAAAACCGGCAAAGGAGGAGACCTCCAATGAAAAATTATGATGTGATCGTCATCGGCGGCGGGCCGGCCGGATTGGCCGCTGCCTGCTCCGCCTGCGAAAAGGGCGCCAAAAAGGTTCTGGTCATCGAGCGTGACAAGGAGCTTGGCGGCATCCTCAATCAGTGCATCCACAACGGCTTCGGCCTGCACCGCTTCAAGGAGGAGCTGACCGGCCCCGAATACGCCAGGCGCTTCATTAAGCTGCTGCAGGAAACAAAGGCCGAGGTGCTGCTGGACACCATGGTGGTGGAGATCACCGCCGACCGCCGGGTCTGCTGCATCAATACCGTGGACGGCTACCGGGAACTGAAGGCCGGCGCCGTAGTGCTGGCCATGGGCTGCCGGGAACGTACCCGCGGCGCCATCGCCATTCCGGGCGACCGTCCCGCCGGTATCTTTACCGCAGGGGCCGCGCAGCGCTATGTCAATATGGAGGGCTATATGGTCGGCCGCCGGGTGGTCATCCTCGGCTCCGGTGATATCGGTCTTATCATGGCGCGCCGCATGACGCTGGAGGGCGCCGAGGTGCTGGCCTGCGTGGAGCTTTGCCCCTATTCCAACGGCCTGAACCGTAATATCGTCCAGTGCCTCAATGACTACGATATCCCGCTGTACCTCTCCCACACCATCACCGACATCATCGGCCGGGAGCGTGTGGAGCAGGTGGTCATCAGCCGGGTGGACGAAAACCGCCGTCCCATCCCCGGTACCGAGCAGACCTTCGACTGCGATACCGTTCTGCTTTCGGTCGGCCTGATCCCCGAAAACGAGCTGACCCGCGGCGCCGGCATCCCCATGGATCGCCGCACCAACGGCGCTATCGTATATGAAAACATGGAGACCATGGCACCCGGCATCTTTGCCTGCGGCAATGTGGTTCACGTCCATGATCTGGTGGATTTTGTTTCCGCCGAAAGCGAAAAGGCCGGCGCCGCCGCTGCCCGCTATGCACTGGGCGAGGAGATCTCCGGCCGGTGCATCGAGCTGAAAAACGGCAACGCCGTCAACTACACCGTCCCCCAGCACATCCGGGTGGAGGGCGTGGAAAAGCTGTGCGAGGTCTTCTTCCGGGTCAATAATGTCTACCGGGACCGCATCATCACCGTGACCGATGAAGCCGGCCATCTGCTGTGCCGCTTCCCGCGGGAGCATATGGCCCCCGGCGAAATGGAAAAGATCGCCCTGCCCCGTCCCCTTTTGGAAAAGGCGGTCGGCAGCGTCACCGTTTCGGTCATCGCAAAGGAGGAGCTTACCCAATGAAACAGGAGCTTATCTGTATCGTTTGTCCCAAAGGCTGCCACCTGACCGCCGAGCAGACCGCCGAGGGCTGGCAGATCACCGGCTTCGGCTGTCCCCGCGGGCAGCAGTACGGTATTGCCGAGATGACCAACCCCACCCGTGTGGTCACCTCTACCGTCCGGATCACCGGCGGCGTTCACCCCCGCCTGCCGGTCAAAACCGACGGCCCCCTGCCCCGTTCGCTGGTGCGGGAAGCCGTCCGGATGCTGGATGCGGTGGAAATTTCGTCCCCGGTGTGCTGCGGCGATGTGATCCTGCCCGATATCGGCGGGACCGGCGTCAATTTTGTTGCCAGCCGCGATATGTAAAAAACCCACAAGTGGGGAGGAATGCGTCCTCCCCGTTCTTGTTGTTTTGACGGGTTTTTCGCTAAAAATCTGTTAACCTATATAAAATAGTATGCTTCCTTTTGATCTGCTGCAATTCTTATAATGATTTTGCTATGAAAAATTCCCTAAATTAAATCGATAAGGTATTGCACTTTCGGTCGAAAATGTACTATAATACCAAGGTAAGCGTTTTAATGGGGGCATAATAGGCCCTGCCGGGTCATTCCCGTTATGCCGCCATCTGCAGCGTTCCTGTTTTGCATCAGATCAAATGGAATACAAAACCGCAGGAGGGATTGCCATGAAAAAAACCGTAAAGTTCACCGAGACCGTATTGCGTGATGCCAACCAGTCGCTCATCGCCACCCGTATGGCGTTCGATGAGTTCGAGCCGATTCTGACTGAATTGGATAACGCCGGGTACTATTCGCTGGAGTGCTGGGGCGGCGCCACCTTTGACAGCTGCCTGCGCTACCTCAACGAAGATCCGTGGGAGCGCCTTCGCAAGATCAAAAAGGCCTGCCCCAAGACCCCGCTGCAGATGCTGCTGCGCGGCCAGAACCTGCTGGGCTATAAGCATTATCCCGATGATGTGGTGCGTATGTTCGTCCGCAAATCGGTGGAAAACGGCATTGATATCATCCGTATCTTCGATGCCCTCAATGATATCCGCAATATCGAAGTAGCCGTCGATGAGACCCTCAAGTGCGGCGCCATCGCCTCCGGCTGCATCTGCTATACCATCAGCCCCATCCACAATCTTGAAAGCTATGTCAAGCTGGCCAAGGAGATCGAGGCGCTGGGCGTTCAGTCCATCTGCGTCAAGGATATGGCCGGCATCATGAGCCCCAAGGAGGCCTTCGACCTTGTTACCGCCCTCAAGAAGGAGGTCAAGGTTCCCATCGTCATCCACACCCACAATACCACGGGCCTGGGCCCCATGACGCTGCTGAAGGCCGTAGAAGCCGGCGCCGATGTCATCGATACCGCCATCTCCTGCTTCTCCGGCGGCACCAGCCAGCCCCCCACGGAGACCCTTGTTTATGCCCTGCGTGAAATGGGCTACGAGATCTCCGTCAAGGAGGACGTTGCAAAGAAGATCAACGATTTCTTTAAGCCCGTCCGGGCAAAATACCTTGCTAACGGCCTGCTGAACCCCGTTGTAATGGGCAACGCCACCGATGCACTCATCTATCAGGTGCCGGGCGGCATGCTCTCCAACCTGGTTGCCCAGCTCACCGCGCAGAAGGCTTTGGATAAGCTGGATGCCGTGCTGCTGGAGGTCCCGAAGGTTCGTAAAGATCTTGGTTATCCTCCGCTCGTTACGCCCATGAGCCAGATGGTCGGTGTTCAGGCCACGGTGAATGTGCTGACCGGCGGACGCTATAAGAATGTTTCCAAAGAGATCAAAGCCTACGTCAAAGGCGAGTATGGCCGCGCTCCGGGCAAGATAGACCCCGAAGTACAGAAGCTGGTGCTGGGTGACGAAAAACCCATTACCCAGCGCTACGCCGACCTGCTGGAGCCCGGCTTTGAGAAAGCCAAGCGGGAGCTGGGCGAGCGTGCCCACAGCGATGAGGATGTTCTCTCCTACATTGCGTTCCCCGCGCAGGCGGAGGCTTTCTTTGAGAAGCGCGACCGCAAAGAGGACGATAACGAAATTCACTTTTCTATCCGTGAGGTAAAATAAAAGAAGAAGGAGGTAAAGACTGATGTTAGTACAAATGCTGACTGATCGTGTTGCACAGGGCGGCAGCTACAACCTGACCTTTGGTGAATCCCTTGTCATGTCCGGGATTGGTATTCTGGTTGTGTTTATGGAGCTGATCATCCTGGCGCTCATCGTTATGCTGATGGGTAAGATCATTCCCAAACTGACCGGAAAAAAAGGTAACGCGGCACCCGCTGCTAAAGCCGCTCCCGCTGCTGCGCCTGCCAAGGCTACTGCACCGGCGGCTGCCGTGCGTACTCTCGTTGCCGGCTACAATGTTCTGAAGCCCGTTCTGGCCCTGTGCGGCGTGGATGAGCCCACCGCTGCGATGGTAATGGCAATTACTGCCGATAAGCTGGGGACCCAGCCTTCCGAGCTGTCTTTCCGTGCGATCCGCGCCATCGAGCTGCCCGAGGATCTGGGCGGCCTGAAGCCCGAGGAGGCTGCCGAGCTGGTTTCCAAGTGTGCTGCCGATAACGGCTTCACCCTGGATACCGTCACCATCAAATCCATCAAAGCTTGCTAATTTTTTAGAGGAGGAAAACCAAAATGGCCAAGTATGTTGTTACTCTCAACGGGAAAAACTACGAAGTTGAAGTTGAGAAGAATACTGCGAAGATCACCAATACTTCCGCGGCTGCCGCACCTGCTGCTCCCGCACCCAAGGCTGCTCCTGCTCCCGCACCCGCAGCTGCCCCCGCCCCCGCTCCCGCTCCTGCTCCCGTAGCAGCTGCACCTGCCGGCGGCGCCAATGTCATTGCCCCCATGCCCGGCACCGTACTTAATGTTGTTGCCCCCGTTGGCACCGCTGTTAAGGCCGGCGACGTTATTCTGATTCTGGAAGCCATGAAGATGGAAAATGATATCGTTGCTCCCTGCGACGGTACCGTTGCTTCCGTTGCTGCCAAGGGCACTTCTGTGAATACCGATGATGTTCTGGCTACTCTTTCTTGATAGAGGGAGGACAATCTAAATGGACTTTTTTGGAATTATTGGCGAGACCTTTGCTCGCTCCGGCTTTGCTAATTTGAGCTGGCAGCAGGGCGTCATGCTGCTCATTTCCTTTGTGCTGCTGTATTGCGCCATCGTAAAGGGCTTTGAGCCGCTGCTGCTGCTGCCCATCGCTTTCGGTATGATGCTGGCCAACCTGCCCGATACCGGCATTATGCATGATGCCACCGAAGCTGCCACCCTTGCGGTCCGCAATGCTTCGGCCGCACTTGCCGCCGATCCGTCCAATCCGGAGCTTGTCACGGCGCTGGCGAAAGCCCAGTCCGACCTGGCAAGCGTTCATTGGTATGATTCCGGCGTGCTCAAGATCATTCACCGCGGTGTTAAGTCCTCCATCTTCCCCTGCCTCATCTTCATGGGCGTAGGCGCGATGACCGACTTCGGACCCCTGCTGGCGAACCCCGTTTCCCTGCTGCTCGGCGCTGCCGCCCAGCTGGGTATCTATGTAGCCTTTATCTTTGCCAATGCCATTACCGTAGGCGGGGAGCACCTGTTCACCGCTGCCCAGGCTGCGGCTATCGGTATCATCGGCGGCGCCGATGGTCCTACCGCTATCTTTGTTACCAATAAGCTGGCTCCCGAGCTGCTCTCTGCCATCGCAGTAGCTGCCTACTCCTACATGGCACTGATCCCGCTGATCCAGCCCCCCATCATGAAGGCTCTGACCACCAAGAAAGAGCGCGTCATCAAGATGGGCCAGCTGCGCAAGGTCTCCAAGGCGGAGAAGGTCATCTTCCCCATCATCGTTTCCTGCGTAGTTATCATGCTCATCCCCGATACCGCTGCTTTGATCGGTATGCTGATGCTGGGTAACCTGTTCCGTGAGGCCGGCTGCGTCGAGCGTCTTTCCGACACCGCCCAGAACGCCCTGTGCAACATCGTTACCATCATGCTGGGTACCACCGTTGGCGCTACCGCCGATGGACAGACCTTCCTTTCCCTGCAGACCATTGGTATCGTCGTAATGGGCCTGGCTGCCTTCTGCTTCTCCACCGCCGGTGGTGTTCTGCTGGGCAAGCTGCTGTGCGTCATTACCGGCGGCAAGATCAATCCTCTGATCGGTTCTGCCGGCGTTTCCGCCGTTCCTATGGCTGCCCGTGTATCCCAGGTTGAGGGCCGTAAGTACAACCCCACCAACTTCCTGCTGATGCACGCCATGGGCCCCAACGTAGCCGGTGTTATCGGTTCTGCTGTTGCTGCCGGTTTCCTGCTGCTGATGTTCAAGGCCTGATTTCTGCAATAAGCACACTTCAAAAGCCGTCCCTGCAAGGGGGCGGCTTTTCCTCTGCCCGAAGGCTGCCCCCCGCACAATCGGGCGGCACAGCTCCGCTGTTTGTCGGGCCGCCCCTGCGGGGCCGGCCCTCCCCCGCTGCGCTGCGCCGCCCTGCCCGCCTGCCCGTCAGTAGTTTTCCGCACGCCGCTGGAAATACGCCTGCGGGTGGCTGCAAACCGGGCAAACCTGCGGCGCCTGCCGCCCCACGGTGATGTGCCCGCAGTTCCGGCAGACCCATACCGTTGTGTCGTCCCCGCTTTGGAATACCTTGCCCTCCCGCACCGCACGCTCCAGCGTACGGTACCGCTGCTCGTGGCTCTGCTCGATGGCCGCCACCCCGCGAAACAGCTTTGCGATGTTGGGGAACCCCTCCTCCTCGGCGACCTTCGCAAAGCCCTCGTACATCTCCGCCCACTCGAAATGCTCTCCCTCAGCGGCATTTTTCAGGTTTTCGGCGGTCGCATGGATGCCGTCATTCAGCAGCTCGAACCAGATTTTTGCGTGCTGCTCCTCATTGAGTGCCGTAATGCGGAATACCTCCGCAATTTGGTTGTACCCGTCCTGCTGTGCCCTGTCGGCATAGTAGCTGTACTTGTTCCTCGCCTGCGACTCCCCCGCAAACGCCGTCCGCAGGTTCTCCTCGGTGCGGGTCCCCCGCAGCTTTTCCATCATGCTTTCCATATAAAATACCTCCTGCCGTAAGATACTCTCATCTTTGGCAGGAGGCTCTTTTTTATTCACTTTTGCAAAATGGCGCAACGCCCCGTCGGGCGGCACATCTGCGCTCCCCTCGGGGCTCCCTCCGGTCGCCCCTCGCACGCTGCGCTGCGCCGCCCTGTTCTGCGGTTTTCCGGCTCAATATTCCCGCAGCAGCGCGACCACCTTGCCCAAAATCAGCACCGAGTCCACGATGATGGGCTCCATGGTGCGGTTTTCCGGCTGCAGGCGGTAGTGCCCGTTTTCCTTGTAAAAGCGCTTCACGGTGGCTTCATCGTCCACCAGCGCCACCACGATCTCGCCGTTGCGGGCGGCCGGCGTGCGGTGCACGATGATGATATCCCCATTGAGAATACCGGCGTCGATCATCGACTCACCACGGACCCGCAGCGCAAACAATTCACCTGCCGGGTAGTGGCCGCCCTGGTAGGGCACATACCCCTCGATGTCCTCCACCGCCAAAATAGGCTGACCGGCGGTGACAACGCCCAGCAGCGGCACACGGGCGCTTTGCTGCTGCGGCAGCGAGATCGCACGGTTCATCTTGTCGCCTTTTTCAATGTAACCGGCGGTGGCCAGCTCGGTCAGATATTTGTGAACGGTGGAAGTGGATTTGATTTGCAGCGCAGCGCCGATCTCCCGCACCGTGGGCGGAATGCTGCTCTCTCTCTGGGTCAGATATTCCAGTACCTGGCGGGCTTTTTGGCTGATTTCCGGCATAGCATGACCTCCCTTTTTATTCCTATTTGCAGTATAGCACATATGTTCTTAAAATGCAAACATTTGTTTTGCTTTTTGCAAAAAAATTTTCTCGCCGCCTGTTCACAGTTTATTGGCAATTTTCTGCAAAAGTTTCACTTATTGTTCATATTCCCTTTACAACTTTTCCCGCGGGATGCTCTATAATGAAATCACAGCAAGGGAACAAAAGCCCCGCTGTAAACCTCCTCAAACCTCAAATTACAGTCAACACATTAACCTCTCTCTTACCTCTATCACACAATTTGTCACAAGCACAGAAAGACCGTCGCAGTGATGCGGCGGTTTTTCTGTTGGGCGGGCGCACCGCAGCGGGGGAGGGCCAGCCCCGCATGGGGCGGCCCGACAGATAGCGAAGGGGCGCCCGCATTGCCGCTATCTTATCCAAGTAAGGTACACCGCCAGCGCTGCCTGCACCGCCATGATGGCTGGCACGCCCCAACGGAACAAATTGTGCAGCGTCTTGTGGTGGAATACCCGCATCCCGCAGAACACCCCCACCGAGCCGCCCAGCGCCGCCGTCAGCATCAGCGTCCGTTCCCGGATGCGCCAGCGCTCGTGCTTTGCCTTATATTTATCGATCCCCATCATCGCAAAGCCCGCAATATTTATGATGATAAAATAGCACACCGGCCAGAACCCCGGCTGCCTTGCCCATTCGCTCCACATGGCACAGTCCTCCTTTTTTCTCCCCCATTATACTCCCCTTTCGGTCGCTTCGCCACCCCCAAATCCGGGGTTTGACACCCTTTCGCCGATGTTGTAAAATAATATTGAAATTCTCCCACAAAGGCGGTGCAAAGATGAAAAAGATCCTGCGTTTTTTGATCAGCCGGACCTTCTGGCTCTCGCTGCTGATCGTCGTGCAGCTTGGCATTTTCGCCATGATCCTGCTCAATATCAGCAGATTTTCCAACTACCTGTACCTTGCCTTTGTGCTGTTGAGCCTTGCCATTGTTATCTGGCTTGTCGCCAAGGACGATAACCCCTCCTATAAAATCACCTGGATCATCCTTATCATGACCCTGCCGGTTTTAGGCGGTGTTTTCTACCTTAAATTCGGCAATAAGACGCTGCCCCGCCACTACGGGGAAAGGATGGCAGCGCACCGCCGGCAGTTCCCCGCCCTGTATGAGCAGGCGCCCGGTGATACGGCGGCGCTGCTGGCCGAGCATCCCCGCTTCGGTGTGCAGACCGGCTATGTGCGCCGGGTCTCCGGCTATCCGGTCTACGGCGGTACCGCGGTGGAATACCTCCCCCTCGGTGAGGACTTTTTCCGGGCGCTGCAGGAGGAGCTGCCCCGTGCCAAAAGGTTTATCTTCCTCGAATACTTCATCCTTGAAAAGGGGCTGATGTGGGATACCGTTCTGGAGATCCTGAAGGAGCGTGCCGCAGCCGGCGTGGAGGTCTGCCTGATCTATGATGACTTCGGGTGCATCCAGCGCCTGCCCGCCTCCTACCCCAAAGAACTGGCCGCCTATAATATCAAAGCCTTCCCCTTTAACGCCATGCGCCCCTCCCTGGACCCCACCCTCAACTACCGTGACCACCGCAAGGTCTGCGTTATCGACGGCAAGGTGGGTATGACCGGCGGCGTCAATCTGGCGGATGAATATATCAACCGGGTCGAACGGTTCGGCCACTGGAAAGATACCGCCATTCTCATGCGCGGCTCCGCCGTCCGCAGCATGACCCGTATGTTCCTGCAGCAGTGGCTGTTCCAGTGCGGCAGCGATACCCTGAACCATCCCTATGAGGAATACCTGCTCTCCCCGCCGCAGCCGGCGACGGGCTATGTGCAGCCCTTCCCCGATACCCCCCTTGACCATTTTAACGTAGCCGAAAATGCCTACCAGCACCTGATCCAGCGTGCCAACCGCTTCGTTTACATCACCACCCCCTATCTCATTCTGGATAACGAATTCGTCACCACGCTGAAAACCACTGCGGAAAGCGGGGTGGATGTCCGCATCATTACCCCCGCGCACCCGGATAAGTGGTATGTCCACATGGTGAGCCGTTCCTATTATCAGACCCTCATCGAAAGCGGCGTTAAGGTTTACGAATACCAGCCCGGCTTCATCCACGCCAAAATGTGCCTTTGCGATGATGACGCCGCCATGGTCGGCACCGCCAATCTTGACTACCGCAGCCTGTATCTCCACTACGAAAACGGCGTGCTGCTGTACCAGACCCCCGCCATTACCGATATCCACCGGGATATCGAAATGACGCTGGAAAAGAGCCGCCTCATCACCATAGAGGAGCTCCGCAGCAAGCTGCGCGGCACCAGCGTGCTGTGCGCCCTGCTCAAGCTGCTTGCCCCCATTATGTAGCACCGCCCAGGGAACCGGGCCGCAGGCCACCCGCCGTTCCGGCGGGTATGCGGGCTTCGCCCGCATCGGCGGCTCCGCCGCCCGGCC
>JABLTO010057216.1_pt1 | contig 11394 bp, 6 predicted proteins | sample 7160091 | NCBI WGS metagenome assembly JABLTO01 (sample SAMN14651225, study PRJNA627086) | human gut metagenome | isolation source: feces | host: Homo sapiens
CCCTAAAAATACATACCATCTTTTTATGTTAATCTTAATAAAACTTTGTGTCAAGAACTCTTGAAGATCAGTAACAATTCAGTAATATAAATGGAATAAAACCGTAAAAAACATTCAGGCCTGCGCGCGCCCGGCGCGCGTGCTTTACGCGCCTGCAGGCGCATACTGCCGCGGCGCCCACACACTCTCACAGCGCCGCCGCAGGCCTCCGGCCAACGCCCCGCACCGCGCCTACACCATAGCCACAAAAAGCTCAAGCGCGGTCCGCGGCTCCGAAAGCCCCGACTTTATATTCCTGTCCACCTCATACGCCTTCATAAGTATATGGCGCAGCCGTGAAACCGTATACCGCTGAGCCAGCGGCAGAGATTTTTTTATACGGTATTCATGTATTCCTGTACGATCGTGCATCGCAGAAGTCGTGAGCCCGTCTGCCCGCATCTCATTCATGAGCAGCACTGTTTCAAACTGCGAGCATATGAGGCCCAGCAGTTTGAACTCTTTTTCTCCGTACGACAGCAGCGGCGTCAGGAGCGACAGCGCTTCGCCCTTTCTGCCGGCAGCAAGCGCTTCAGAAAACGCAAACACATCGCGCGCTTCATTTCCTGCTACAGTCTCTTCGACATCCTCCACAGTTATGCAGTCGCCGCTGTGAGCTATTATCTTTGAAATATCATTTATTAAATTATCTATCGTATAGTCTGATTCTTTATCAAAGTAGCCTGACATTTCAGCGATCATCGCCGGCACATCCATATCAAACTTTTTTCCGCCTGCGCGCAGATGTTTTGTTATGAATGCCTTGAGCTGCGTCATATCGAGCCTGTCAAACTCATAATCTGCGCCGTATTTCTGTATAGTCTTAAACAGCTTTCTTCTTTTATCCGGCTCGCGGCTTATAAGTATGAGCACCGTACTTTCAGGAAAATTACTGAAATATTCGATAAGCTCATCATTCTTATCCTGCTTTTCATCATCCTCTTCTTCATCCGCCTTGCTGTTTCTGCGTCCGCCTGCGTTAAAGTCATCGACTATAACGACGCGCTTTTCAGACATCATAGGCATAGTCTCGCACGCTGAGCGTATGTCAGCTGCCGTGCAGACCGCGCCGTCGAGCTTCATGAGATCGAACATTTCGACTACAGGGTCTACATATCGCTCTTTTACTTTATCTGCTGACCATCTTATGAGGTGATCCTCAGGACCGTAAAATATCATTATGTTTTTCAGCGTATCGTTTTTCAGATCCGCCTGTATGCGCCTGAATGCATGCTCTGCAGGCGCTTTCTTTTTATATGCCATATCAAGATCGTTTCCTTAACTGTATAAACTTTATATCATTTTACCGATTTCATTAAAATCATACGCATCATCACAATATAAGTCAACAGTTATCACTTCATCGTCCTTACCGTCATCCTGCGCCCCAGGCGCACCATGACTGCTCCGTCTATATCATTTCTGAACATCAGACTGCCCTGTTCTTCTATGCGTTCAAGCGCCTCAGGTGTCGGATGTCCGTACAGATTCCTTCCGACCTGTATGACGCTGACCGACGGTGCGACTGCGCTTAGAAAATCATCGCTGCTCGAATATTTGCTGCCGTGATGCGCTATTTTAAGTATGTCGGAATGCAGTCCGCCGACGCCCGGCGAGCCGCTCTGCTCCGGTATATTTCCATAAATTTCCACAAGCTTTTTCTCATATTCAGAATCGATATCCCCCGTAAAAAGCACGCTGCGTCCTTTATACTCAGCTTTTACTATAAGACTGAGCTTATTTTCATCCTCATTATCTTCAAGGATTTTCTCGTATTCACTGCGGCTGCCCGCAGCCGGCGCGAGAACGCGCAGCGTCACTCCTCCGCCGGCGTCCACGATATCCCCGGCCTTTAAAAACAGCATGTTTTCAGGCGGGACGCCTGTTTCCTCATATATTTTTTCCTTCATTGGCTCGTAGACAGCCGAAAGCGCCAGGCGCTTTATTTTTACTGCATTCTTAAGCGTCAGCAGTCCGCCGTAATGGTCCGTGTGCAGGTGGCTTATGACAGCCATATCTATCTCGCTGACTCCGTTTCCCAGAAAATACGGCATGAGCGTATCCATGCCTACATCCTTCTTTTCACTTCCGCCGCTGTCAAACATCAGATCAACGCCGCTTCCAGCTTTAATATGCGCACAGTCGCCTTGCCCGACGTCAACAAATATCACGTCTGAAAGCAGATAGTCAGCGTCAGCAGCAAAACCGCACCCGGCTGAAACAGATGCAGCAGCGAGCATTGGCACAACAACTATCTTTTTACCGTATAAAGCTGTGTTTTTAAAGCATGCGCATCCTGTTTCCGAGCACACAAAAAACAGTACCGCATAGTACATTATGAACACTCCTGCCGGCGGTGACGCCGAGTACCTGTACGACAGCGGAGTTCCCGCAAGCATATCATTCATCATCAGAAGGAACTTTATGAGCATTTCTTCCATATTTCCGCCAAACACAAAGGCCGGGCCGCCGATATACGCCAGCGGTATGATCAAGATCCCCAATGGAACTATGAGGCCTGCAATCGCTATGGCCGGTATGTTCAGGAATAAGCCGCCAAGCGATGTATAATGGAAATTTCTTACTGTAAGCGGCATCATGCCAAGCTGAAGCGCGACCATACCCGCCAGCGGCTCGGCCGCAAGTTTTACGACAGCGCCTTTTTTATCGCCTGCGGCGCGACAGATGCCGCGCGTTATCTGCTCCGCTTTCTTCAATACTATGCTCAGCGTCAGCACCGCCGCAAATGACAGCTGAAAACCGGACGAAAATATATTAGCAGGTCTGTATATAAGCAAAACGAGCGCACAGAACGCTATGCATGTCAGAAAATCATAACGCCGGTGTGTGACGCGTCCGACTATATGTACGATTATCATAAATACCGCCCGCACGACTGATGCTGAAAATCCGGCAAGCGCGGCATATACAACGAGCACAGCCATGACAGGGATATTTCCGCGCACTGTTGACGGTTTTCTCATAAGAACATTAAAAAGCCCGTAAACAAACCCTGCGTGAAGCCCTGACGCCGCAAGCAAATGCGCAAGCCCGTTCTGCTGAAATGATGTTTTAAGCTCATCATCCATAAAAGAATCATCGCCGAAAAGTATACCGAGAAGCATCTGCGCGCACCTGTCGTCAAGCTGCATCAATATCCGCTGCTCGTAATCATACTTGAATACAGCAATAATATTGAGTATACGGTACAGACCTCCCGGTCTGAGTCCTGATGATATGACCTGCTCAGCATCGACTCTCAGCGTTGCTCTTATATCCTTTGACAGCAGATAAAGACTGTAGTCAAACGCTCCGGGGTCTGACGCACCGTCGGGCCTGCTGACTTCACCTGTAGCTGAAACTCTGCGGCCTGTGAGCGCGGCAGCCTTCCTGCCGTCGATGCCGCTTATATAAACCATGAGCCTCTCAGGTCTTTCAAGGCTTATCACACTTTTGGCGCCGCTGTCTGCATCGCCGCCGTCTGCAGAAAACGAGTCTGCTTCCATTACCGCGGAGCACTTGTCATCTGCGCCGGTATTTACTAATATTATACGTCCGTTTACAAACACACTGCTGTTATATGCATCGTTAAACTGTGATACACGATGTTCGCACGAGTATCCCGCAGCCGCGCCAAGCGCAGAAAACACGACTGCAATGACAGCAAACTTAGTAATTGCGCGCTTCATTTCATCCTGCGCGGCCTCATTTCCATTAAAATCTTTGTTTTCTATTTTATTACAATTCAAGAGTAAAAAAAATAACAGGCAAAGCAGACACACAGCCATAGCCGCAAGAGCCGCTCTCTCAAGCGGCCCTGACGCCAGATGCTGTATCGCTGTACCTGCTCCGAATGCGGCCGCAGCCGCCGCAAGTGGTCTTCGTATCATATATGCGCAACATACGCACCCTCACCCTGCTACTGAGCTTTTTTGTAAAGATAAAGTCCTCTTCCGACCTTCTTTACTCCGTCTATTTTCTGTATTATCCTGTCTACATATAGGTCGATATCTGTATAGTTCATATTGAATCCCTTATGTTTGAGATATTTCAGTATAGTTATGAGGCGTATAGGATAATCGCACGGGTTCTTGAAATACGGATGTTTACATATAGCTGCTGCAAACTTTTCCTCATCAGGCAGCACCGGATCGGTATTATCAAACTCTCTAATCTTATCGTGCAGATTTTTTATTATAAAATCAAGGCTTTCAGTATTCTTTCCGTACTCCTTGAAAAGATTCTTCATTTCCTTGTAGAAATTAAGCTCTTCCCTCACATTTTCTGCATTGACCTCGACTCTTATGACTGCCTCGTCAGGATGCTCTTCCATTATTATGTCTACCGCGTCATCCGCGATCCTTCGCTCTCTTTCTTTTTCCGGAACGTTTCCGGGGTTATGGGTGTCGTCCATGTTTCCTCCTGTTTTACATTTTATTACAATTTACAGTTTTTGTCACTAACATTTTTGCCCTCAGGCAATATTATTCCTATTATATTTACCATGCGGCACTGTGTCAACGCCGCTGTTATCTTCTTATATACCCACTTCATCATATGTTCAGTCATGCGATCAGTTCATAAATGTCTCCGACGGCATAATTTTCCGCGTCACCGCGGCAGTATCCGGCGGTGTACGCCGGCAGCCCGAAGTAACGTAATTGTAATACGCAGAAAAATAATCGACTATGCCCAACAGAGGTTATTCATGGTATAATTAGAAGCATCGGTCATTTTGCGCCATGCGGCGCCGGAAAGCGGTATTTTTACTTGCTGCTTTTACTCGACCGGTATCAAAAGGTGATTTTTATGACAGACAGATCAGACAATGACAAGGAAAAATTAAGCCGTGACACCTTCAGTGGCGTCAACCGCAGCTGGGATGAGCTTCTTTCCGACATCCGCAAAGCTGATGATATAGAGATACACAGCTTTGAAGATCTCGGTCTTGACAACGACGGCATTGATTTTTCTTCTATTCCTGACGCTGACGAACGTCACGATGCGCATCATGGAAATGACGTCCACGATGCATCGTCAAATCGTCAGTCAGAGCCGAGATATGACGCTGCATCAGCCGCTGCAGGATACGGCAGTCATACAAGAAGCTACAAACGCGATGAATTTCCACATGTATCGGATATACCTGACACAAACGGCAGCGTTATGCCTGATACGCATGATGTTCATGATGCTCCTGAAGCAGACGATTTTCTTAAGGATCATCTTCCGCCGGAAGATGACGCTTACCATCCCGCATCAGATGATGTGCCTGCAGCTGATGCTTTAAAGAGCTCTTCTGAGCCTCCGGTACATCGCGGCCGTAAGGTAAACATAAACGATGTTGATGCCATGGATATGGCTCACAAATCAGCCGTTACCGAAGCGGGCAGAGCCGAAACGGAAGCTGAATCAGGCTCATGTCAGAGTCATGATCCTGCTGCCGGAAAACTGCCGGAGGCGTTCCCGCCTGCGGACGACACAACAGGGGATAACGATGATATGACAGAAAACACAGAACGCAGACCCGCTAAAAAGAAGCGGAAAAAGAAAAAGAAAACAGGCATGAGACGCCTGTTCGGACTTTTATTCAAGCTTTTCCTGCTGCTCATGGTGATATGTGCAGCATACGTAGGTTACGTTATACTTACTACACCTGAGATAGACACTTCAAACATCTATGAAAATATCTCACAGAGCTCTATCATATATGACGATAAGGGCGAAGTGCTTGAATCAGTCGCTACGTCTCAGAACCGTACAAACGTCGAATACAGTGAGATGCCGAAAAATCTCATAAACGCATTCGTAGCCGTAGAAGATAAAACGTTCTTCACGCATAAGGGCTTCAATGTCATACGTATATTCGGCGCTGTAAAGGACAGCGTACTGCGGCACAAGGATATCGGCGGAACGAGTACCATAACGCAGCAGCTTGCGCGAAACATCTATCTTACGCCGGAGAGATCCATGGCGCGTAAGATACGGGAAGCGTACTATACGATAATACTCGAAAAGCATCTTTCAAAAGAGCAGATCATAGAGGCATACCTGAATACGATAAACCTTGGTTTCGGAGCCTACGGCGTACAGACAGCGGCCCAGTCGTATTTTGGATGTGACGTTCAGGATCTGACCATAGCAGAATGCGCTACGCTCGCTTCGCTTCCGAAGAGCCCTGCAAATTACGCTCCGCTGAAACGATACGAGTCAGACAAGGTAGAGGCCGGTAACCCTGACATCCTCCTTGAGGACGGCGGATATGTCGTTGTTTACGATGATAACTACAAGAGCCGTCAGCAGCTCGTCCTTAAATTCATGAATGAACAGGGATATATCTCAGACGCTGAGTATCAGTCTGCTCTTGATGAAGATATCAGGGCTGAGCTCAAGCCTTCATCAATGAATACGTCAAAGGTATCATCGTATTTCGGTGATTACTGCGTAAGCGAAGTCATAGACGATCTCGTAAATGAGCTCAACATGGATGAAGAATCTGCTAAAAACCTTGTATATTCACAGGGAGTGCGCATATACAGTACACTTAATGTAGAAATGCAGAAGTCAGCTGAGGACGAATTCTCAAAGCTTTCTAACTTCCCGAGCGTTACAGGACTCAGAAAGCAGAGGGGCACGGGAAATATACTGAGCGATTCAGGAAACATCCTTCTGTACTCAAAGTCAACATACTTTAATGACGATGAAACATTTACACTTTCATCTGATGAATTCAAACGCGATCCGGACGGCAACCTTGTAATACTGGCCGGACACAGACTCAACATCTACTCTGTAACAGGCAAGGACGGTAAAAAGGTACCTCAGATAGAATTCAAAAACCTTTATACTGTAAAGGACGGCATATTCTACAGCATAAACGGCGGCTACTGGGCCGGCATAGATGAACAGTATCTTTCAAAAGATGGCGACGGCAACGCTGTTATCAGCAAGGAGTTCCTTGATAAAAATCCTGACTACTTCATCATGGGAGACAGTACCGTATCAATAGGTCCTGCTCACTACAAGCTGCATCAGGAAACTATACAGCCGCAGAGCGCTATGGTAGTCACTGACTATACAAACGGACAGATAAAGGTAATGGTCGGCGGACGCAGCCTTTCAGGCAGACTGCTCTACAACAGAGCTACAAAGACGCGTCAGCCCGGTTCGTCTATAAAGCCTCTTGCAGTATACGGACCTGCCATTCAGTCAGGCAAGGACCTCGGAACAGGCTGGACAGCCGGCAGTACGATCGAAGACTCTGAAAACATAGAAAACGGCAGGGTATGGCCTAAGAACGCATACTCAGGATACAAAGGCTGGGTAACTCTCAGGACGTGCGTTGAGCAGTCCATAAACGTCTGCTCTGTAAGACTTCTCAAGAGCATCGGCATAGACTACGCTGAGCAGTTCCTTGAAAAGAACGGCATAACTTCCGTAGTAAAATCAGGCGATGTAAACGATATGAACCTCGCTGCTATCGCCCTCGGCGGTATGACAAGGGGCATATCACCTATACAGATGGCAAGCGCATACGGAACGTTCCCTAACGGCGGCGTATATACAGAGCCTTGCTCTTATACAAAGGTCACTGACTCAAAGGGCAATGTGATACTCGAAAAAGATCCTGAAACTGCTCAGGTATTTGACGAAGGCGTTGCCTTCATCATGACTGATATCCTCCGGACTACTGTTACACACGGTATCGCCGGAAGAGCCGCTATAGGCACTCAGCCTGTAGGCGGCAAGACAGGTACTACTACTGACAACATGGATGCATGGTTCTGCGGATTTACGCCACAGTTCTCTGCCGCTCTGTGGATCGGTAATGACGTAAACATCGAGCTGTCAAAGGGTTCGAGCGCTGCAGCTGCTCTCTGGAGCAAGGTTATGAAGCGCGTATGCTCAGGCTATTCATACGGCTCATTCAGATCAAGACCTTCTGACGTATATGTAGGCTCTGACGGAGAATACTATATCAACGGAACAAAGAGGACGGGTCCTTCAGTCGGACAGAGCGAGGAAGAGGAAGAAGAACATGAGATCCTTACTGATGAAGAAGGAAAGTCTTACTACCTTGATGAAAACGGAAACAAGGTCTATGTAAATGACAGTAGTAATTCTTCTGAAAGCACAGACGGAAATACTGACGGCAACGGTACAGCTGAGCCGGGAACTTCCGATGGAAATCAGACTACGCCTTCTACCGGCGGCGATACTAACACCGGCGGAAGTTCCGGAGGAAATACCGGCGGCGGCACTCATACAGGCGGCAATACCGGCGGAGGTTCCTCAGAGCCTTCTCACAGCGGCGGTCAGACAACTCCGTCACAGCCATCAGGCGGCGGAAGTTCAGGCGGCAGCTCAGGTGGAAGCTCAGGACTTGTAAACGATCCGGCATAGCCTATGCCTTGATAACAAAACCAATTTGTTCATACTCTCCTTCCTTCTAAAAGGAAAGGTTAAAAAATATCCCGATGATACCATTCCGGTCATCATCGGGATATTTTTATTTATAAGATCTCCGTCAGTATTTTACTGAACTTATTTTGCCATAACTATCGTGAGGTCTGCCGCCTTATATATATCGTTCTACAGTAGCGGCGCAAACACACGCAGTACGCTTGCGAATGTCCAGAACAGGAAGCTCCTGGTACCTGTCGTTTCAAGAGTTACTTCTCTGCACTTTTCAAGCGTGTTGTTTATGTCAAATTCTGCCTGCTGAACTGCTTCATTTTTATAAACTATGCTTCCGCATTCATAATGCAGATAAAGGCTCCTGTAATCCATATTTACGGTCCCCATGACTGCTATCTCATCATCGGCAACCATAAGCTTTGAATGTACAAAGCCCGGAGTATACTCGTATATCCTTATGCCTGCCTTCAGAAGCTCGTGATAATATGATTTCGTAAGTATGTTTATGATCTTTTTATCCGGTATTCCCGGCACTATTATCGACACTTCTATACCGCTGCGGGCAGCGTGTTTTATGGCATGCAGAAGTTCGTTATCAGGTATGAAATACGGCGTCATTACCGCTATATGCCTTACTGCATTATTTATGACATCCATATACGCGTTTTCAGCAACGTTGCTTACCTGGTGAGGGCCGTCTCCGTATGGGATGACATATCCGTCTTTTTCAGGATCCGGTGCGCGTCCGCTGTCTATATCAAGATAACGGCTGAAGTTTTCCTTGCCGCCATGAACGCTGTTTGCCTGCCACATCTGGAGGAACATCATCGTGTAGCTGCGCACGGCGTCGCCTTTCATCATGAATGCATTATCCTTCCAGTGCCCGAAGCGCTCCGTTTTGTTTATATATTCATCGGCCAGGTTATATCCTCCGCTGAACACCGTTTTTCCGTCTATTACTGTTATCTTCCTGTGATCGCGGTTGTTGTAGTATGTAGAAAGGAACGGTCTTACCGTGGCAAACGACATTGCGCTTATACCAAGGCTCTCAAGTATTTTTACATAGTTTCTCGGCAGGGTTCCTATGCTTCCCATGTCATCGTACATAAATCTTACTTCTACGCCTTCCTCTACTTTCCTGGCAAGTATTTCCAGTATAGTATCCCAGAAAACACCCTCTTCGACGATGAAATATTCCATAAATATGAACGATTCTGCTTTTTCAAGCTCTTCTACCATTACAGGGAATATGTCGTCTCCAAGCGGATAATACTTAACTTCGGTATTATTGAACGCGGGCGCGCGCCCGCCCTTTTCCATGTAATCGGCTATCTTAGCGAAATCCGAGTCTTCTCTTCGTATGCTGTCCCTGACAGGAATACTCGTCTTCTGATACGCGTGTGTATCATCTACAGCCGCTCTCACTCTGTGAAACGCAAGATTTGCTCCTATATTAAAATGAGTGTACAGATAGAGCAAAGTTCCCATGACAGGCAATGCAGCCACTATTATCGCCCATGAAAGCTTGTATGATGAGCTCATCCTGCTGTTTATTATCCAGACTATAACTACAACGCTGAAGGCCGTACACGCTTCCATGAAGGCTTTTGAATAATCACCCATCCATTTAAACACAGAAAGCAGTATAAGCGCCTGCAGCAGCAGTATGATCCCGATCACGCCTATACGGCTGAATATCAGCCTTATAAGGGGTCTTCTTATTTTTTTTCTTGTTTCAGCTATATTTATATCTTTTATATGCTTCATCATCTCTGCCCTTTTACCCTTTTTAATTCTGTACGGCCGGTGACGGCCGCCGGTTTCTGTAATCATTCATATATTAAATATTGGTACTGTTATCAGTTTTTCTGCCATTTTACTATCGTTTCCGGATCCAACTGAGTTATTTCTGCTACACTGCTGTGGAATTTCCTGATGAACGATGCTGCGTGGACTACCATATCTCGCAGGTCCATGAACGGTGTAAATATAGTTTCATCATCTATCGTGAGCAGATGGGTCTTTCTGAGTTCTTCTACGTCATCCTCTGATATGAGTATGCCATCGAAGCTGCTCTGCCATTTATTTACTTTCTCATCTGATTCTTCAAGCTTCATGAAAAATTCTTCTATACGCAGATCTGACATATGGTCTACAAAATCAAGGCACAGCGCTTCAAAGTCGGTCCAGTATTCCATGTTTATCTCTCTGATGAGCTGGCGTATGGCATTTACAGTATCATCGTTGAGCTGCATAAAGTGGTATACGCGCGTGTATGAGGCGTGCTCTGCGTAACCTGAAAATACTTTGTCAAATATATGAGGCATTTGCTTTATCGACATGTTCTCGCTTATGTTATCTATGCTTTTTACGCTGTCATCCATCAGGTAGAGCAGCGATGCTTCGTAATGATCGAGAGTAACGTCTATGACCTTGCAGAACTGTAGCATTTTTTTACATTCGTAGTCGTATTTTTCTATATCGTTGTCGTGTTCTTTTTCGTCTGATGCGGCTTCCGCTTTTCTGAACGCTATCGCGTTCAGGAAAAGTCCTGCGAATATGACGCCGAGTATGCACTCGCTGGCTATGAGTACCGCTGCCTCGTCTGTTATCGGGGATATGTCGCCGAGTCCCAGAGTCGTGACCGTAGTCACGCTCAGGTAAATACATGAGAGCAGACTGTAGCCCATGCGCCCGAAGTCTATATAGCGCTCCGCAAGGGTGTAATATATCACTGCGTACACCGGTATGAGCATCATAAATATCCATCCCCACGGCAGTGTTCTGAATTTTCTGTGCTTTTCCTTGAGTCGTTCTTCCTTTTCTTTTTCAGAAATAGTCATTTTTTATTTTCTCTCCCGTTTTTTCGTTCTTTACTAATTTAACGGTGATGCAGCTACTGCCGCTGCCGGTAGCGGAAAATTCACATATGCGGGC
>JABLTO010250328.1_pt1 | contig 11384 bp, 11 predicted proteins | sample 7160091 | NCBI WGS metagenome assembly JABLTO01 (sample SAMN14651225, study PRJNA627086) | human gut metagenome | isolation source: feces | host: Homo sapiens
CAAACAAATTACAATTCATAAAAAGGAAGTGATAAAATATGGACATGTATCAAAAAAGAAAAATGAGACAAGAGAAAAATGTAAAAAAGAGTGAAGAACAAGAATTAAATAATAAAATGAATATTAACTGGTACCCACGGACATATGGCAAAGACCAAAAGGCAAATAATAGAAGAATTAAGATTAATAGATATTGTAGTAGAACTTGTAGATGCTCGTATTCCTATTGCAAGCAGAAATCCTGATATTACGGAAATTACTAAAAATAAAAAAAGAGTAATTATTTTAAATAAAAGTGATTTAGCAGATGAAAATGAAAGTAAAAAATGGGTTGACTATTTTGAAAAACAAGGTATTTCTGCTGTTATTACAGATTCTAATACTGGAAAAGGTGTACAAAATGTTATAAAAAAAGTAGAAAATTTAATGAGTGAAGAACTTACTAAAATGTCTGGCAAGGGAAGAATAGGAAAGTCTATAAGAATTATGGTATTAGGAATACCAAATGTGGGAAAATCTTCTTTTATAAATCGTATTGCTGGAAAAAGTTCTCTAATAGTTGGAAATAAGCCGGGTGTAACAAGAGCAAAACAATGGATTAGGGTAAATGATAAAATAGAATTACTAGATACACCAGGTGTTTTATGGCCGAAATTCGAAAGCGAGGAAGTTGCACTAAATTTAGCATATACAGGTTCTATAAAAGATGATGTTTTAGAAAAAGTAGAAGTTGCATACCAATTACTTAAATATTTATTAGAAAATTATAGAGAGAAATTAGAAAAAAGATATGGTTTAGATAGTGAAAATATAAATCAAATTCTTATGCAAGAACAACCAGAAAATTTTAATATTTATGAAGTAATGCAATTAATAGGAAAAAAACGTGGAGCGATAGTTTCTGGAGGAAATGTAGACGACGAAAAAGTTGCAAATATAATATTGGATGACTTTAGAAGCGGAAGAATTGGAAAAATAACATTAGAAAAGGTGAAATAAAATGGATGAAATTTTTATACCAATAAAAAATGAACAAGAAGTAAAATTAATGAACCCATTAGTGTGGGCTTATGTAGGTGATTGTATATATGAACTATATATAAGAACATTTTTAGTTAATACAACAAAAATGAAAGTACACGAACTGCATGTAAAAGCTTCTACATTTGTAAAGGCTTCTAGTCAAGCTGAAAGTTTAAAGAAAATTGAAAATGAATTAACGGAAGAAGAAAAAGATATTGCAAGAAGAACTAGAAATACACAAAATCATCATTTACCTAAAAATGCGAATCCTGCAGATTATATGTATGCAACTGCCTTTGAAGGTTTAATAGGATATTTGTATTTAACTAAAAATTTTAAAAGATTAAAAGAAATACTACAAAAAAGTTTATAATTTTCTTGCTATTTTTAAATTTGTAGTGTATTATTATATAGGAAAAATATGAGAAGGGAGCAAATATCCGTATGAAAAAAATGGTAATTAGTACAATATGTGTAATTTTTATAATGTTATTACCAGTTTGTTATGCAAATAATATTGTATTAAGTAGTAATTCAACAAATCAAAATAATACAAATGTTCAAACAAATAATGAAGCGCAAGGAACAGAACAAATAGTAGAAATTAAGAAAAAATCAGAAAAAAAACTTGAGGACTATAAGAAAGAATATGGTTCAGATGCGTATGGAATAGCAGCATATGTATTAAACGTAGTAAGAATATATAGTATACCATTTTGCTTTATAGGAATTGCAGTTGGAGCTATTTATCAATACGTAATTGGTATTCATAAATTAGACGAAAGAGACAAAGGTTTTACAATGATAATAAGCTTTGTAACGATATTGGTAATTGCACAAATATTACCACTTATATTTGCAATAGTTGTAAAAGGTTGGAGGGGTTAACAAATGAAAGTTTTATTTGCTGTAAGTAATGAAAATATTTCTGAATCAATAGTGAAAAAATATCAAAAAGATTATAAAGAAATAATATCATCAAAAAATGTATATTACTTTAATGCAATACAAAAAGAATTACAAAAGGATAATACTTATGATAGAATAGTTATAAGTGAAGATTTAGAACCATTCACTAATAATAATTACGATGCTATAGATAGATTCATTTTTGATAAATTAGATGCTATAAGTGATGAAGCTACAAACAGTAGAAGAAATGATACACCTATCATTTTAATATGTTCAGATAGAAGAGCTAAAGCAGAAGATATTTTGGTAAAATTATTTAGTATTGGAATTTATGATGCCGTACTTGGAAATGATAGAAGCATTGACCAAATTTGTAAATTAATAAGAAAACCAAGAACAAAAAAAGAAGCAAAGATATATTATAATATAGATACTGAAGATGTAAAATATGCACCAGAAAATGAAAACGAAGTTAGTGAAGTAGAAATTCAAAATATATTAAATTATTATAAAAAATTAGGAAGAGATGAAGAAAAATATGTTGAAGGTTTTGAGAGTATAGCATCTCAATATAATACAGAACAATTAAAAATTATAGCAAATGTTTTGCCAATAAATGTAAAAGCTGTTTTAGAAATGAGTTCTCCAACATATCAAAAGGTTATGACTGCATCTGTTAAAGGTTATATGAATAAAGAAAAAGCCAATAGTGGGTTGAGTATGAATTTTATTCCAGATAAAACTAAACCTACCGGTGGCAATATTATTGTACCATCTGCAGTTAATACAAAAAAAGTAAGAAAAGTAAAAACGGCAGAAGAAAAACCAACAGAAGTTAAAAAAGAACCAGAAAAAAATATTGAAATAGAACCAGAAGAAAAACCAGCACCAAAAAGAAGAGGGAGACCAAGAAAAAATCCTTTACCAGAGGATACAGAAGTAGTTACGCAAGAAACACCAAAAAGAAGAGGAAGACCAAAGAAAAATACTTTACCTGAAAAAGAAGAAGTAGTAGAAAATGAGCCAATTAGTTTATTTGATTTACCTGTTAATGATGAAAAAAACAACGAGGAAAATATATTACCTGGATTTGAGGAAAATATAAATGAAAAAAGTAGTAATAATGAAGTTGAAGATATTTTACCAGGAGTTGAAAATAGCTTTAACGAAGTTAAGCAACCTCAATACACTCCAAATACATATGGAACTTATAATAATATAGAAAATAATGTAGTAAAAGAATTAACAAATAATGATGATTTTGAATATGATCCAAACAGTGGAGTTCAAGGGTTATTAACAGGAAATAAAAAACTTGTATCTTTTGTTGGTACTAGTAAAAATGGAACATCATTTTTAGTAAATAATGTTGCTCAATTGATATCTTCATCTGGTATCAATACAGCTATATTAGATACTACGAAAAATAAAAATTCATTTTATATATTTACTCAAAATGAAGAACAACTAAGAAACAGAGCTTCTAATAGTATCCGAAGGTTACAAGTGGGTGCTGCAGAAGGTATAAAGGTTAACAATAGTTTAACAGTGTATACGGCTGTTCCAGATGAAGAAGTTGGAATTCAAAATTATAAAGAGGTTTTAAAAACTTTATTGGAAAATCATGATTTAGTATTAATTGATTGCGATTTTAACACAGGCTTTGGTTATTTTGCTGAATCACAGGAGATATATTTAGTTCAAAGTTTAGATGTATTAACAATACAACCTTTAACAGCATTTTTAAGAGATTTAAAAGCTAAGAACATACTTGGACAAGAAAAAATAAAAATAGTAATAAATAAAAATATGAAAGTAAGAGGTTTAACAGACAAAGCTATTATAGGAGGAATGTCTTTTTATAATGAACCATCAATGTCATTTATGACAGAGTTGTTTAATAGAGATAGTGTTAGATATTGTGTAATACCTTTTGAGGAACAAACATATTCAAAATACCTAGAAGGATTAGTAAATTGTAAAATATCATTAAGTGGATATTCAAAAATATTTATGCAAGCTTTAAAAGAGTTATCAAATATGGTATATCCATTGGTAGGTGGAAGAACAACAAAGTTAAGTAAAAAAAATACATATAAACCTGTGAATAATAGCTATAAATCAGCAACATTTTCACAAGGAATGAATGATACATTAAATCAAATGAAAAGAAATTATTAATATATTATAATTGAGGTGAGAAGCTTGCTTATTGTAGCAGTAATAGTAGTTTTAGTTTTAATAATAATAACACTAGTAATATATAATATGTCTATTCATAAAAAAGTAGTATCTTTTAGTAATTTAAATGATAAAATTAATAGTTTAAATATACTACAAAATTTTATGGATACAATCGGAGAAGATTCTTCTGTAGACAACAAATTATCAAAAATAAATAACATTATTCTTCAAAGATATGAACCGTTAAAATATTCTACAATTGTTGTTTTTGATGGTGCAGAATATGTTGTTAAAGCATCAAATGTTGACGAAAAGCATTGGGATACATTAACAAACTTATACAATGAGGAAATATTTAAAGATAGTATTTCTTCTGCAACTCCAAAATATGTTACTGTAGATAGAGAATCTGAAAAATTACCATATCAAAAAATGAAATTTGGAAGAGCAAAATCTGCAATGTTTTTTCCATTATTTATAGATAATGTATATATAGGATACTGGCTAATTGAAAGTGGAATAGCACATGCTTTTGATAATATAGATACAGCTGTTTTGGAAGTTATAAAAAATAATATTGTTAAAATATTAAAAACAGTAGAATATCAAAATACAGTTGAAAATATTGTTAGAGAAGATAAATATTCAGGATTAAAGACTGCAGAATATTTATATGGAGAAGGAAAAAAGAAAATAGATGTTTATAACGTTTCTGCTGTTTGTATGATGAAAATTGTTAATTTAGAAGAAATTAATGAATATGGTAGTAGAAATATTGGAAATAATGTAATTACAAAAGTAAGCAATATAATACAACAAAGTATATCTAATACGTATTTATTTGTTAGATATATGGGACCAAAATTTGTTATAGTGTTTACAGGAATACAAGCTGAAGATACAGAGGATTTCGTAAAAGATTTAAAACAACGAATAGAAAGATTAGAATTTAGCAAAAATGAAATAGATTATGAAAATAACAAGAAAGACACAATTTTAGTACCTAAACTTAATTTTGCAATAACAACATATTACAAAGGAACGTCTATGGATGCACTAACTAAAAAGCTAGAAGAATATATAGATTCAACTGGCGAGGAAAGTAATATAAATTTTGTATAAAAGGAGAGTAGATAGCAATGAATTTTGATGAAACAATGAACTTTAAAATAGAAAAAGAAAACAATGAAAGAGTTCAAGAAATTTTAAAAGAAGTGTATGAAGCTCTTGAAGAAAAGGGATATAACCCTATTAATCAAATTGTTGGATATATATTATCTGGAGACCCAACATATATAACAAGTTATAAAGATGCAAGAAGTAAAATAAGAACTATTGAAAGAGATGAATTACTTGAAAAAATGGTTCAAAAATATATAGGAATTGATGAAGCGTAATATGAGAATAATGTCAATAGATTATGGAGATGCAAGGGTAGGAATTGCAATTACCGATGCACTTGGAATAACAGCACAAGGATTAGAAACAATACAAAGAAATAATAGTGATAAAATAGTATTAAAAAGATTAGAAGAAATTATAAAAGAATATAAAGTTGGAACAATTGTAGTTGGAATGCCATATAATTTAAAAGGTGAAAAAACAGTAAGAGCAGAGAAAACGGAAAAATTCATACATAAATTAAAGTGTAAATTCAATACAATAAATATAGAAAATGTTGATGAAAGATTAACAACAGTTGAAGCACACAAAACAATGAATATGCTAAATATAAACAAACATAAAAAAAGAGATATTGTAGATACAATATCAGCTGTATACATTTTAGAAAATTTTATAAATAAAAAATAAAAATCTATTGTAAAGTTTAAAAAAATAGTATATCATATTGCAAATAACAAATAATATAAATATTGTTATTAATATTGTAGAAATACAATAAATATAAATTAGGAGGAAAATTAAATGAGTGAAGATGTAAACAATGTAGGAGAAGAATTAGATAACATAATAATATTAAACGATGAAGAAGGAAACGAAGTTAAATTTGAATTTTTAGACTTAATAGAATTAGATGGAGAAGAATTTGTAGTATTACTACCAACAGAAGACGAAGAAGACAACGAAGAAGTTGTAATACTTAAAGTTGAAGATTCTGAAGACGAAGATATGGAATCTTATGTAAGTGTTGATGATGAAGAAACATTAAACACAGTATTTGAAATGTTCAAAGAAAAATTCAAAGATGAATTTAACTTTGTAGATGAAGACTAATTTATATATATAGTGAAAATACAAATACGGAGAGAAAGAGGAGTAAATTTAAACACTGCTTAAAAGAGAAAAGAAGCCATAGGCTGAAAGCTTCTTAAGTAAGAATAAATTGAAGGTAGCTTTTTAGTAGATATACTGAGAAATATAAAATAGGTATATCCGGAATATGCCACGTTATAGGCTAAGAGATACAAATAAAAATAATTATTTGTAATTAAGGTGGTACCGTGAGAAACCCTCGCCCTTATATAGGCGAGGGTTTTATTTTGTTATTATAAAAGGAGGAAAATGAAAAATGAAAAATAGAAAATTAGAAAACACATACAATCCACAAGAATTTGAAGAAAAACTATATGAAAAATGGGAAGAAAAAGGCTATTTCAAACCAAGTATGAATAAAGAAAGCGAGGCATATTCAATAATGATGCCACCACCAAATGTAACAGGAAAATTACATATGGGTCATGCTTTAGATGGAACAATACAAGATATTTTAATACGTTATAAAAGAATGAATGGATTTAATACATTATGGCTACCAGGAACCGACCATGCAGCCATTGCTACAGAAGCAAAAGTTGTTGCGAAAATGAAAGAAGAAGGTCTTACAAAGGATGATTTAGGAAGAGATGGATTCTTAGAAAGAGCATGGGATTGGACACATGAGTATGGAGGAACAATTCAAAAACAACAAAGAAAAATTGGATGTTCATGTGATTGGGAAAGAAAAAGATTTACACTAGATGAAGGTTTATCAAAAGCTGTTCAAGAACAATTTATAAAATTATATGAAAAAGGCTTAATTTATAAAGGAAAAAGAATGATAAATTGGTGTCCAAATTGTCATACATCAATATCAGATGCAGAAGTAGAATATGAAGAAGAACCTTCACACTTATGGCATATTAGATACAAAATAACAGGAACAGATAAATATCTTACAGTTGCAACAACAAGACCAGAAACAATGCTAGGAGATACAGCTGTTGCAGTTCATCCAGATGATGAAAGATATAAAGATATAGTAGGAAAAACATGTATCTTACCAATAATGAATAAAGAAATACCAATTATAGCAGATAGATTTGTAGATAAAGAATTTGGAACAGGATGTGTAAAAATTACACCTGCACATGACCCTAATGATTATCAAGCAGGTTTATCACACGGATTAGAAATAATAGAAGTATTTGATGAAAGTTCTATAATGAACGATTTAGTTCCAGAATATAAGGGACTAAAATCAATAGAAGCAAGAAAATTAATAGTAGAAAAACTAAAAGAAATTGGAGCTTTAGTTGAAATAGAAGATTACAACCACAATGTTGGAAAATGTTATAGATGCCATACTACAATAGAACCAAGAATATCAGACCAATGGTTTGTTAGTATGAAAGAACTTGCAAAACCAGCAATAGAAGCAGTAAAAAATGATGACATAACATTTGTTCCAAAAAGATACGAAAAAAATTATTTCCACTGGATGGAAAATATACAAGATTGGTGTATATCACGTCAATTATGGTGGGGACATAGAATACCAGCGTATTATTGTCAAGATTGTGGAGAAATAAATGTTGCAAAAGAAAAACCGCATACCTGTAAAAAATGTGGTAGCGAAAATTTAAAACAAGATGAAGATACTTTAGATACATGGTTTAGTTCAGCTCTATGGCCATTTTCAACATTAGGTTGGCCAGAAGAAACAGAAGATTATAAAACATTTTTCCCAACTAATGTGTTAGTTACAGGTTACGATATAATAACATTCTGGGTTTCAAGGATGATAACATCAAGCTTAGAATTAACAGGAAAAAACCCATTCAAAGATATATTAATTCATGGAATAGTAAGAGATAGCCAAGGAAGAAAAATGTCAAAATCATTAGGAAATGGAATAGACCCAATAGAAATAATAGAAAAATATGGAGCAGATTCATTAAGGTTTTCATTAGTTCAAGGAACTACGCCAGGAAATGATATACGTTATATGCCAGAAAAATTAGACCAAGCATCTAATTTTGCAAACAAACTATGGAATGCATCAAAATTTGTTTTAATGAACTTAGAAGATTACGATGGAAATGTATATGAAGATAATTTATGTTATGAAGATAAATGGATTTTATCTAAATTAAACACATTAGTACAAGAAGTATCAAACAATATAGAAAAATACGATTTAGGAGTTGCTTCTCAAAAAATATATGATTTTATATGGAACGAATTTTGCGATTGGTATATAGAAATTGTAAAATTACGTTTATATGATAAAGAAAATAAAACAAGAAAATCAGCTCAATATGTATTAAATAAAGTATTATGTGATGCATTGAAACTATTACATCCAATAATGCCATTTATAACAGAAGAAATATATACAAAGCTATACAATGAAGATGAAAGCATAATGATTTCTAGTTGGCCAAAATATGAAAAAAAATACAACTTCAAAGATGAAGAACAAAAAATAGAAAAAATAAAAGAAATAATAATTGGAATAAGAAATATTAGAAATAATATGAATGTACATCCATCTAAAAAATCTAAATTGGTATTTGTAACAGAAGAATATAAAAATGTTATAGAAAATAGCAAAACATTCTTAGAAAAATTAGGGTTTGCTAATGAAATAATAGTACAAAACGATAAAGCTGGAATAGACTCAAATGCTATATCAATATTATTAGATGGAATAGAAACATATATACCATTTGAAGAATTAGTAGATTTAGAGGCAGAAAAACAACGTTTACAAGAAGAAAAACAAAAATTAATATATGAAGTAGAAAGATGCGAAAAAATGCTATCAAATCCAGGATTTGTAAACAAAGCACCAGAAGTAAAAGTAAATGCAGAAAAAGAAAAATTAGAAAAATATAAAGCAATGCTAGAAAATACAGAAGAAAGATTAAAAAACTTATAAAAATAAACACAAAAATCACCTTTAATTAATAAAATTATTTAGAGGTGATTTTTTTGAGTAAATTACAAAAATGGCAAATAGGTGCAACAGCATTCTGTTTAGTAATAGGAACTCTATTACATTTTACATATGAATTATCTGGTGGAAATACATTTGTAGCAGCATTTAGTGCAGTAAATGAAAGTACATGGGAACATTTAAAGCTAGTATTTTATCCAACATTTATATTTTCAATAATTGAGTACTTTTTTATTGGAAAAAGTACGAATAACTATAGTATAGCAAAAACAATAGCAATAATATTTGAAATGAGTTTTATAACAATTTTCTTTTATACATATACAGGAATAATTGGAACAAACTATGCATTTTTAGATATATCATCTTTTGTAGTAGCAATAATAGCAGGAGAATATATAGCATATAAAATTATGCTAGAACCACAAATAAAAAATAATGCAATAAAAATATTAGCAATAATAATACCAATACTACTTTTAATAGCTTTTGTAGTTGCAACATATAATCAACCAATGATAAATTTGTTCAAAGATCCAGTAACAGGAGGCTATGGAATTTAAAATATATATTGCTAAAATTCAAAAAATATTGTAAAATAATAAAAAAATTTGGAGGAGAAAAATTGAACGAAATAGAATTACAAAAAGAATATATAAAAAAAGTTGCACAAATAAATAAAGGAAAAAATCTAAAATACTGTATTTTAACAATGGGTTGCCAATTAAATGAGAACGATTCAGAAAAATTATGTGGTATGTTAGAAGATATGGGATATAGTAAAACAGATAAATTTGAAGATTCAAATTTTGCTATATTTAATACATGTTGTGTTAGAGAAAATGCAGAAGATAAATTGTTTGGAAATTTGGGAGAACTAAAAAGAGTAAAGGAAAACAAAAATACAATTATAGCAATAGGTGGATGTATGATGCAAGAAAAGCATATTACAGACAAAATAAAGAAAAGCTATAACTATGTAGATATAATTTTTGGAACACATACAATACATAAATTGCCACAAGATACCTATGAAATTTTAAATAATAGAAGAAAAATAGAAGACGTAATAGATATAGACGGAGAAGTTTATGAAGGTTTGCCAATAAAACGTTTCGATAATATAAAAGCTTCAGTAACTATTATGTATGGATGTAATAATTTTTGTAGTTATTGTATAGTTCCATATGTACGTGGAAGAGAAAGAAGTAGAAATCCACAAGACATAATAAATGAAGTACAAGAGTTAGCTAAAAAAGGTTATAAAGAAATTACTTTATTAGGTCAAAATGTTAACTCATATTTGGTTAGCGAAAAAAGAAATAATAAAGACTTAGAATACATAGTAAAAATAAACGAAAAAGAATTTAAAATTAATTCCTTTGCAACCTTACTAATTTCATGCAATGAAATTAAAGGAATAGAAAGAATACGTTTTGTATCTCCACATCCAAAAGATTTTACAGATGATGTAATAGAGGCGATTGCAAAATGTGATAAAGTATGTAAATTAGTACATTTACCGTTACAGTCTGGTAGTACAAGAATGTTAAAAATAATGAACAGAAAATACACAAAAGAACAATACTTAAATTTAGTAGAAAAAATGAAAGAAAAAATACCAAATGTAAAATTCTCAACAGACATAATAGTAGGATTTGCAGGGGAAACAGAAGATGATTTTGTAGATACATTAGAGGTAGTAAGAAAAGTAAAATATGAACAAGTTTATATGTTTATATATTCAATTAGAGTAGGAACACCAGGTGCAAAAATGGAAAATCAAGTACCAGATGAAATAAAACATAAACGTTTTGATAGACTGAAAAAATTAGTAGAAAGTCAAATAAAAGAAAATAACGATTTATATGTTGGAACAAAACAAAAAATATTAGTAGAAGGAACAAGTAAAAACAACGAAAAAATGCTAACAGGACGAACAGATAGTAATAAAGTAGTTATTTTTGAGGGGAATAAAGAACTAATAAATAAAATGGTAGAACTAGAAATAGAATCAGAACATATGTGGTATTTGAAAGGAAAAATATAAAGGGCCCGTCCACCAAACCGACAATTTGTCGGTTTG
>JABLTO010062886.1_pt1 | contig 11383 bp, 11 predicted proteins | sample 7160091 | NCBI WGS metagenome assembly JABLTO01 (sample SAMN14651225, study PRJNA627086) | human gut metagenome | isolation source: feces | host: Homo sapiens
ATTCCTTCGCTTTTTCACGGTCGCCTCCAGCGATCATATCCACCCAGCTGTCTGGAATATTCGGTCCTTGCGGGAAGATGTGTTCGATAGACCATACATACTGATTGCTGTTCGTCTTTCTCCAGAGGTCCTGCACATTTTCGCGAGTCATACCGCGCTTTGCCATCATGCATAGGATGAAACGGGTAGCGCCGCTGTTGTCGTCATACACAGGGCCACGCAGTTTCTCTTCAAAGAACTCGTCAGACGCAGAAACGGAAATTAGTGTATCACGCAGGTTGGAATAAATATCTGTGCCTCGATACTCGTTTTGTTCGATGGCTTCGATAAACGACATAAAGATACGGGTCAGATCACGAGTAGGCGGAGTATCAGTCAGATTACGACGGATGAAGAAGTTAACCAATAGCCTGCAGATTTTTACTACTTCCTCATCAGTTACGTTAAGTATCTCTTGATACTTGATCAGGTACATAACAAACAAATAGGACGGAGCACCTTGAACACGCTGCAGATCCAGATAGCTTTCACGCTGTTCGTCAGATAGGGTGTCCGTCTTGTTCAAAATGATGCCAGCATAGATCGCTGCATTTTCTGTCAACTCGTCAAGAGCAGCAGCAGGGTCCTTAGTAATGATCTTTTCGTAGATATCCAGCATGGTGGACCGAGTTGCTATCGTGCCGAGCGGGTACTGACGGTCACCTTGGAGAAAGGGAGCGTTGAGCGTTTTCCTAAAGGCGTTGTAGTTCTGCCTAAAGAAACGTTCTTGATCAGAGTATTCATCACCGAGATCAGACAGAATTTCGGTCCAACGCGAGGAGTAGTAATCAATGTCTCCATCGCCATTGACATCCAACCGGGCTAGAAGTAGGTTTTTGATGAGGTCGACGGACGTCAGAGGAGTACCTCTGTTGTTCAGCGACTCGAAAAGTGTGTATGCGTCGGCATGATTTGACACTTCAATCATAACGAGTATTGCAGAATTCACCTTATCGAGAATTCTGAACATTGATGGAATCTTATCAGAGGAGTCCTCCAGAACAGAGTTGATGCGTTTTTTGAAATAATTGTACGCTTTCTCAATTCTCCTAAGTCCGGCAAATTTCGGCATGGGACGCTTAGGTATGATGCCGATTTTAGCGAGGAGGCCCATGAAATCGTCGCGGTTGCTTCTTTGAACCTGAGGAACGACACGAATATCGGACTGCGTTTTCTTCAGCACCAGTTTACGTTTGAGCTGAAGAATATCTGACAGCTGGTCCTCATCCAAAGAATCTTTATACGAGTTCAGGGTGGTATAAAGCGCGGCAAGGAACAGACTGAGCGTAGTCAATCGTTGCTGTCCATCAACAACTTCAAATTTGGGTGCGTTGATTGCATCTGTAGCAGAGTTGATACAGATGATAGAGCCTAGGAAATAACCGTCGTCATTTTCTATAAGGTCATCAAACAGGGCCTCCCATTCTCTAGCGCCCCATGTATACTCACGCTGATACTTTGGTATTTCAAAGACTACCTTTGAATCTGGGTCAAACACCTGTGATATCGGATACTTGTTTACATTGATGTTGTTAATGTTCATCGCCATACCACCCTTTCATTATGGTCTTATTTTAGGCCTCATTACTTGTGAAGATTTATATTTTGATTTATCGCTCTGCTGGACGAAGGCTGAAAAACTACGTTGCTCATCAATTGATGGCACAAGAACCTCAATTGCATAAATCGGATCAAGCTTGCCGCTGACACGGACTTTTCCTGCCATCTTGCCGGGCATTTCCCGCCACCGCGCCAGAGCACCTTGCCACTTTCGTTTTAGTAGTATTGCTATGATTATTCTAAGATTGCGAGAATTCGCATAAATCCTCATTCTTTTTCGGTGTCGGTTCCAAAATATTTATCCAATGCTCGCTTACAGTATTGCTTGAGCATATTTTTATCCGCATCTGTCAGTTTACGAACGATACTCCTGTCTAACTGAATGGTGCCAAGGTATTTGGCGTGATGCATGAAACCCATATCCTCAAAGCGTTTGAATGGCATAGATAGTATGAGCCGTTCAACATCCTTCTCTGTATATGAGCCCTTTGTGAAGAGGCACTTTTTCTTTTCGGCAGGCAGTCCTTGCGCAATTCGGTCTTCATAAAATCCTGCAAAATCTTCAACTACCGCTTCCAACAGCGCATCGCCATCGTCACTCATATGATTCAGAAACGCCAAGATGAATACTGGCTTATAAGAGTAGCTCATTGTCATTCGACTTGCCATATCCATGAACATATCCTTTATGTTCGCAGCTGTGATGAGCTTCCAGCCAAACTGCGTGCAATATTCGGGGATACGGTCGGGATTGAAGTACTTGAATGTCTTATGTTCACTAATCGGGACTTCGAGATCGGCGATTATTTTACCGTCCCGAATATACTTGTCGATAGTTTCGCTCTGAGCACTGACCCTGCGAGTCAATTCAGCTTGTGAAATCATATCTTTGGCTTGTTCCTGCCAGTTAAACAGGTCAATAAGTTCATAGTCGATTGCGTGGATGGGGTAGTCGATTAGCGCATCTGGTTTTTCGCCGCGCTTGAACATTTCATTTTCCCATTTGATATTATGCTTCTTACCCAGTACCAAGCCGCCCGCAGTATATTGTGCCACATTAAATAGCCGGTGCAGGGAATAGGGGCAATTGAACATATTCGCATTGTCTACGAAGTCGAATACCATCAGGAATTCTTTGCCTTCGCAAGTTCTCATGCCGCGACCAAGTTGCTGCATATATATGGTCTTCGACATCGTTGGGCGAGCCATAAACAATACTTCAGTATGAGGACTATCCCAGCCTTCGTTGAGCAAATCGCAGGCGCATAGCACCTTGATGGTGCCATTTTCGTAATCATGGAGTATCTTCCTGCGTTCTGATGTTTTGGTGCTGCCGGATATGCTGCGAGCAGCGATACCTTTTTCCCGAAATGCTGCCTTCATCTTTTGAGCATGGTCAACGGACGTGCAGAATACTACTGTCGACTTATTCTTTACATATTCCAGATAAGTATCTACAATAAGCTGATTGCGCCCAGGGACTACTATTTTGGATTCCAAATCGAGTGAATTATACTTAAATCCATTGATTCGTACATCTCTCAGGTCGATATTGGTTTTAATTCGGATGCAGCGCACAGGGACTAAGATACCTTGTTCCACGGCATCTTCGATATCCAGTCGATGAGCAACCTTCTGGAACGTCTTGAGCAGGTCTTCTCCATCGGCACGCTCATCAGTAGCAGTTAATCCGAGTGTGAAGTTTGGTTTAAAGTAGGCAAGGATTTTCTGATATGTGTCCGCAGCCGCATGATGGCATTCATCAATGATGATATATCCGAACTGATATGGGTCAAAATCCTCCAGATTGCGTACAATGCTCTGAACACTGGCACATACATTAAATTGGTCGGACTCGTGAAATTCATCGACATATCGACCGCACGATTCTTCGGACCAGAATCTTTTGAAATTATCATAGCCCTGCAATACTAATTCTTTGGTATGCGCTAAGAACAGTGTTCGTTTATTGACTGCTTTGGCATCAAAAATACTTATCGCAGACTTACCAGAGCCAGTGGCTTCCTTTATCAGCGCGATGCTTTGACCCTCTACTCGCATCTGATGAAGATTTGTTAATGCTTCTTCCTGATGCTCACGCAAGGAAAAGATTTTGCCGCTCTGTTCCGGCAGGTTATCATCGATTGTCAGTAGCAGGGGAGAGGTACCAAAGAATGTTACCAATTCGTCCTTGATACGTTCAGGTGTCTTATTGAGCTGCGCATCCGTCCAGCGATACACCTTCCAGCCATCATGAACCATGCTATTTTGCTTCAGAAGGTCATCGATATATTTATCTTCCGACACCTTCGCCGGATTATGCCATGTCGTTCCGTCGATTTCTACAGCAACACGTCCGATATTGCTTTTGAAGGCAAAGTCAATCGTGCGATGTTTTCCGTATATATCGACAAATGGATATTGCAGATAGACATATTGACCTTTTTCTGGTCCAAAAACTTCACAGAAAAGCTGAATAAACTTTTCTTCAGCGCCGCTGTTTCCTGCATTGTTAGCTAATACGGTGGGCATAGTGCCACCTCCATATCATGAATTCTCTGGCGTTAATCCTCAGTGACGCTTTTGAGCAAAATTTTCTTATCGAATCCGCCGCGTTTTTCGCGCTTTTTTAGGCGTAATGATTCTAATTCATCAATCGTATAGCCACGTGCGATAGTAGCCGCATAAAGGACTTCGAGTAAGTCTGCCAGTTCCTCCAAATTTTTATCCGCATGGTATTCTGCGAGTTCTTCGTCGAGCTTGGCATCTACCATTTCAAGATATTTTTCGTCGGATAAGATTTCGATATCACAGGTTTTGTGATCGTTTTCGATGATTTCGGGGATTTTATCTCGAACGAGCTTATTATATATTTTTTGCATACATTACCTCAATAATCTTATCATTCAGTCCTAAATCAGCTGGCAGCCACTCCACGCTTCAGTGTTGCCTTTGTCAGCCATCGCGCCTCAGCGGCCTCTAACAGCTCAAGATTACCACGAATCAGCTGACACCAAAAGCAATCCATTAAAAGGTGAAAGGTCGGATAATCAAATCCGACGGTATCAATTAACACGTCGACTTTATTGTACGCTAAACCTCAAGGAAAATCAAACCATTTATCAGCTTCCACCCCTCAATCTTTACGTATTTCACAAATTCGCAAATTCGCAAGCAATGTTTTCTTGGCCAAAGCCTGCGAAAATCTCGTTATCCGGCAACCGGACAACTTGCTTGTTGGGATACTCCCAAACCCTTATCGATCATCACTTCGTGATGGCTGCGCGTTTCTTCGAAACACTAAAAAAACGGCCTGGACAGCAGTGCAATGACTGCTGCCCGGGCCGTTTCGTTATCTGTGGTCAATGCGTTTGTTCTTCTTTGAGATGTGCCTGTTCCTCCTCTTTCTGCTCTGCCTCATAAAGGGAAGTGATATTCCTTTGCGCAATCAGCATTTCCTGCGCCTCATTTTTTGCTTGACGGTATTCCGCGTATGCCTGCTTCTTCGCGGCAAGCACTTCTGCATATTCGGCGCTCAGAGTCTTTACCTTTGGAATTTGCTTTACGCCTAACTCATCGAAAGCAGCCTTAGCAGACTTATGGATAATAATTTCATCGCGGTGAGCCTCAAGAAACTTTTTGCTGTAACCGGCTCTGCGGTATTCCTCATAAACCGAGCGGGTCTTGGAATAGTTGATGATATGTTTTTTCAGTGCCGCGATTTCCGACAGCCGATTATCAGCCTTCTGAATAGAGGCAAGCAGGGCATCTCGCTGAGCGGTTATCTGCGCAACAGACTGGCTCAACTGCTCCATGCTTTCAATCTTGTGATCCCGTAGAAACAGCAGAGTTTTTGACATCTGTTTAAGGTTGTAAACCGAGGCCCAGCGACGGTACCCGGGTCCTTTGGATTGCAGCTTGCTCTGAATGTCAATGAGAAGATTAACCGCACGGCTTTGAGCAGGGAAGAGGTGTTTCCCTTTGGCTTTAGGTACTTGCTGCGATAGAAAATACGCACGCAGATCGGTCTCTGCATATCCGTTTTCCAGAGAGGACAGGCGGATAAAGCGCGACTGATTTTTACCCTTAACAGAAATGTGCTTCCCATATTTTATTTCATAACCTAGCGTTTGCAGCTCTTGCAGCAAGGCATCAAAGGACTCTGGACTTTTCTGCAGAATGGCATCAATGTCCTGCTGCAGAACATCTCGATTTTTCATGCGGCGCGGATACTCCGTCCGTTTCGTGCGCTCCCGGTAAGGCTTGGGGGTGATGACGGACAGCCCGTTCTCCAGACAGATCAAATCGCTGATTTTCTGAAGTGCAAAACTGGACAGCCAGAAGTTTTTGAACTTTCTGCTGCCGTCGATTGAGGTGGAATTATATATAATATGGTTATGAATATGCGCCCGGTCGGTATGCGTTGCAACAATAAATGCGTACCTGCCTTTGGTAAATCGAAGCGCAAGCTCACGCCCTAAACGGTTCGCTTCCTCCGGCGTAATCTCGCCCGGTTTAAAGGACTGACGAATTTGATAGGCAATTACTTCATGCTGCTGCCGGCGGCCGGTAATCTGCTCATATCGACGCTTTGACAGCAGAAACTCTTCATCAACGGTCAGCGGATCACATTGATACCCAGTGACCAGTCTGCCTTTCTCAGTTTTATCCGGATTTTTGGCATAATTCGTTCTGTCGCCCAGGCTGCGCGCAATGGTTTTGCCCTTACTGATGTGCATGGGGATCAGTCGTGTAGCGGCCAACGGCAGTCACTCCTTTCTGCATTTTCAATAAAAATAAAGACCGGAGACATTTTCATGCCTCCGATCTTACAGCGTATGCGGTATTACGAAAAAATGAATTTGGACAGCAGCCCGGTCAGCGTTTCCAGTCCAAGTGAAATGATTTCAGCGAACAGGATTGCCAGAAATACCAGAACTGCAAACCCGAAAACGATCGCAGCGAGGGCCCATGCGTGCTGAAAAAGCAGCGTGACAAGGCAGAGCCCCAACAGCAGATATAACAGTCCCGCTGCCAGCGTGGAGATGTGCAAAGCTATCGAATAAAAAATAGAAAATACGCTGACAACTGCCATAATCAGCAGCGCGATAATGCGGAAGGGAAGTTTAATCAGCCACATATCAAGACCTCCTGCGTGTTCTGATTACAGTCTATGATATGGATTTTCGCTTGTCAAGGATGTCGTTTTATAGGTGTTTACTTTAGCGTGGATAGAGGTGAAAGCAAGCTTATATTGTTGAGGTAAACAAGGGGAAACATACTGACAGAGGATATGCAGCGCGTTATCTTTGGCAGTGTCTGAATTGCAAAACCGCTTGTATCTCTACAAGCGGTTCAATGGTTTGTCATCTATTCATCTGTTGTACTGTCTCCGAACAAAATCCGCATATAATCACGGCGGGCATAGAGAATACGGTCAATAAAAACTTCGCTGTCGTAAGCACGGTAGAAGCTAATGTAATTGCCGCTTACAATAAAGCGATAATCGCTCTCTATATCCGCAATCGAAGATAGCTGAACTCCGGCCTGTGCATGGTTCTGCAAAATGCGGAGACTCTTTGTAATTCGACTTACGGTGGCCAATGCTGCGGATGGGTTCAGTAACTCTTCCTAGGCTTTGATTTCGAAAAGATCGTTCTGGGCTTCTTCGGATAAATGCAAATTATTCATTGACGATCCCGAGATTCTTCTCTACGGCTTCCAATGTCAGCCAGCCTTTCTCTTCGCCGGATTTTCGGCCTTTTGCAAGTTCGTTCATCAGCCGGAGAGTTGCCTCTGCCTTTTCAAAGTCCTTTATATCGAGAATTGCATATCTGCCGCGCCCGTTCTTTGTCAGAAAAACCGGAGCACCAACAGCCACATCGCGCAGCACATCGCTGTAATTTCGCAGATCGGAAATGGGTCTGATATTTGGCATATTGCGCAACTCCCTTCACCCATAGCATATCCCAATCTGCTGTAAAATTCAACCGCAGTTTTTACAACGCATGAATTTTATTGATTTCCAATTTGCCAAGCCCTTTTGCTAAGCCCTATCATCCGCCAAAAAGGCGGCCTCGGACTATACCGCTGCCGCCTTGCAAATAATTTAATGCCTAATATGGTGTTTGGAGACGGAGTCAGCCGCAGTCAGGTTATTACCAGAGGGCCTGTTTTACATAAACATCACGACCCAGCAATTGGATGATGCAGCCAAATGCTCCTGCGCGCCAGATACGAATTTTGTTTGCTTTCGCCGCAAACATACTCTCGCCAAGAACGTCATCGAAAATGCGGATTTCGGACGTCAACTCGCCAACCAGACGATAATGTGCGCCAATCGCTGTATCTTCGTTGCAAATGTATGCGTAATAACTGGAGCTGCTGCCAAAATCCAGCGAAACAATTTTCCAGTCCATCAAGTCATCAGTCAAACCGACTGCAAAAGGCGAACGGCGATCCGACTCTCCGATAGATGCCCGGGGAGCATCCTTGTAGCGGAGCACATTGCGCATCAAATGCTCCTTTTCGTTCCATTTACGGTTTGCTTCTTTGTAAAGCGCTAACATTTCGTTATCCATTACAGTTGTCCTTTCGTTTTATTGATAATTGTGTAATATGAGAATACAAAATTGTCTAAGTGACTCTTCAAAATCCTCATATATACTATATATATCTCGTCACATAAAATGTAGCGCTTCTTTCAGAGTTTTTACAGCTTGTTCATAATTTAATTCGCATTCAGCAGATAGAAGCGGCGCTTCAAGCACTTTTCACAACAGTAACACTACTGAATCACCGCCAGTCTTGCCAGAATTTCTTTCGCAGACAGCCAGATTTCCTCCAGCCGGTTCTGCAAATCCTGAATATCATCTGCATAAATGGAGTTGGTCGCGTTGGCGCGTTTTGCGTACTGATTGAGATTGTTGCTGCAATAGCGCAGCAGCGAGACCATTTTCTTGACGTCCTCCAGTTCTAGATTCACACAGTAGCCGTCCAGTGCCATTTTGCGGAGATAGGCGCTCTTGTTCTGGATCCCGACCTTCTGCATTTTCTGCTGCATTCGGTCCAGTTCATCCTGCGACATGACAAAGTGAACCCATTTGTTTCTCGGCTGCATGGAGCACCTCCTGTTGATTGCATGGTGGTAAACAGCAGGGAAGAAGCGCAGATGTTACCGTGCTTCCTCCTGCATCTTCTGTTTGTTCCGAGCACGCTTTGACGGCTTTTCCTTTTCAGCTTTGGTCTTTTTCGCCTGCAAATCAGCGAGGGCAGAGGGCGGCGCAAGCTCCGCTTCCTTCTGTTCGACAACAGTCCAGAACCGCTGACACTGTTCCCGCGACAGGCTAAGCGTTTCGTCCTCCATAAATCGGCAGGCAGCGTCCTTGACAGCCTGTATCGTTTCGGCCTGCTCGACCTCAGAAGTCCAGTAATGCAGCTCCGCCGCCGAGGTCAGAACAGGCTCCAGTCGGCGCAGCTCACTCTCTGGCATAGCCTCCCAGATGTCCTTGCCCTCGGAATGAATGGTAAAGCCTTCACCGTCATCGTGCTGCGATAAATGGAGTTTCAGCGTCATTGCTTCACCGGCAATTTCACAGGAAAAGGTGTGCTCTGCCATACGGGATAAGGGCATATATTCGGACCCGATGCACTCGATATGCTTCACATCCGCCGCCGTCAAATGCGCCCAGACATAATCCCGGTGCAGGTCTGCAAGGTGAAAGTCGATTTCTGTAATCATCTCCGAGGCGGTCGTGCGGATTTTATCCAGTGATGCCCTGAGCTCGGGCAGCTCTTTGCCGTGCGACCAGCCGGCCACATAGGCAAAGCTGTAATCGCCGGTATCAATTCCGTAGTGCTGACAGACGGTAAAGGCAACAGACTCCGCTTCGACCTCCTTGTGGTTTCGTGTAAGCCGCGTTTCTGACGGATTTGCTTTTGCGGACGAGCCGATGGAATGAAGCCTCTGATGCGCCATCTCGTGAATTGTGGTCTTGACAGTCTGCACCTGACTCATGCCCTCCTGAATGGCGATGCGATTTTCGACGACGTGAAAGTATCCTCTGGCGCCGTTCTCAATCTGTTCAAATTCAATGGGCACAGGACAGGCGCGCGTTAATGCTTCGAAAAACAGGTCGTACTGAGCGACATCGCCAGTCAGCTCGTTGACACCGATTGTCGGCAGCGGCTTTCCGTCTGTCTGGCTGACATCGAAAACATTGATCACCTTGAACGCAGGCATCAGAACCTCCTGTGTTTCCTTCGCATTGGTTCCGTCCGGATTTTTCACGATTCTGCCGGTAGCCGTATCGGTCTTGTCGACCTCTATTTTCTTCTTATAGGGCGCAGGAGCGAGAATGCGGATACCGTTTGCCCCTTTGCGTACCTGACGCCCAAACTGCCTTTTCCATGTGGTGTATCCGGCAACAAGCGTGGCATCCGGCTTCTGCATGGCAATCAGCAGGGTGTTATTCAGCGAATAATTATGGAACTTGGAAAGCGTTTTCAGATACTGCTTGAATTTTTCGCTCTCGAAAAGGGACTGAATACCTGCCTCCAGCTGGTCCGTAATGGCCTTTACCTTCTCAAGCTGCGAGGGATAGCTTCTCGGATCTGCGCTCATAAACATACCTCCCGTTTTTCCTTTTTAGGAGCGGAACGGGCATCGCTGTGCGGCCTGTTTGCGATCTCCTTTCGCTCCGCATGAATTCGTTCCAGCAGGGAATTCAGCTTTTCCTCTGCGACATCAGCAGCGCGGTTTTCGACCATTTCATAATCCATCGGAACGAAGCTCCTGTCCTGCCAGCCGAGATCCTGCAGGAGCATATCTCTGCACTGCTGAATGGTGATGTGCTTCAAATCAATATCGCCGCCGTCAATTTCGCTGAACTGCCGGTCGTAAACAGAGTAGTCCCAGCCGGTTTCAGTGGACTGAATGGAGAGATATTCGCGGTGCCCAATCTGCCAGGCGGCCTGGTTTGCCGTAATTTCCGGTTCGGGAGCGACTGTGCCGCCGCCGCGCTCCATCATCTCAGCGAACTCGCAGATGTGATAGACCCGGCCGGCAATTCTGGTGTGGTAATCATCAATATACACGCAGGGAGAAACAAAGTGTCTGCCCGCATAGTCGATCTGCATCTTGCCGCCGTCCGGGATACGGAACAGCTCGTTGTAGTCGCTGGTGATAAAACGGATGCTGTGATCGTGAGCATCCTCCGGATGCTCTTTTCGATAGGCGCGTCTGGCTTCCTTGATCTGCTCCAACGTGCGAAGTGCAACTTTGGAAACCACTTCACCTTTGAGCCCGATCTCCTGAAGCGCCATCACTCTGGCACAGGCGAGGGGATTGCGAATCGGATTTTCCAGCATTTCCTCATAGGTGATCAGACCGGTGTGCTGAGCAGCGCCGGTAGCTTTATCGAAGGTCTCATACGCAAACCCTGTCTGCGTGACCGTTTCCTTCAGATGCAGGTAGGACTCGTGATCCACCAGATAAAGGGCTTCTTTCTTTTCAAACATCAACGTAATCTTTCTCCTTTCGCAAAAAAACAGCAGCCAGGCACCGAAGTGCATGACTGCTATGTAAGGAACGGTATTCTGTTTTAGGTCTGTAAACTGGAAGTTAGCGATTTCTTTTTCCGGTATTCTCTGTCCCTCGGATTTCCTCATGATAGAAATAATCCACGATTACCGGATGTCCCTGCGGGACTCTGCCATAAGGCATTTCATTATCCACAAAGGGACAATCATACTTCTTAGCCATTTCCTCAGCTTTTACTTCAAG
>JABLTO010195456.1_pt1 | contig 11376 bp, 8 predicted proteins | sample 7160091 | NCBI WGS metagenome assembly JABLTO01 (sample SAMN14651225, study PRJNA627086) | human gut metagenome | isolation source: feces | host: Homo sapiens
CGGAACATTGGAGCATAATCTCATATTAGAAAGCATCTTAATTCCTTCGATGTAATCTTTCGCCACGTTCTTATTTCCACTTAAGATCATCCATCCAATTCTGAATCCTGCAATCATATGTGACTTGGACAGACCACTGAATGTTACACAGAACAGATCCGGTGCCAGAGATGCAATGGATACATGCTCTTCTCCATCCATAACCAGACGGTCATAAATCTCATCAGAAAAGATAATCAGCTGATGTTCTCTGGCAATATCTACAATCTGTTGAAGAACTTCCCTTGGATATAATGCCCCTGTAGGATTATTCGGGTTGATAAGTACAATCGCCTTGGTACGTTTGGTAATCTTTCTTCTGATATCATCCATATCAGGATACCACTCTGCCTGTTCGTCGCAGATATAATGAACTGCTTTGCCGCCTGCCAGAGTAGCACAGGCAGTCCACAATGGATAATCTGGTGATGGAATAAGAATCTCATCTCCATTGTCCAATAAAGCGGACATGCTCAAATTAATAAGTTCGCTGACACCATTTCCTGTATAAATATCATCTACAGAAACGTTCGGAATCTTTTTTAACTGCGCATACTGCATGATTGCTTTTCTGGCAGAAAATAAACCTTTGGCAGGAGAATATCCCTCACAGTCAGTAAGCTGGTCTCGCATATCATAGATAACTTCATCCGGTGTACGGAATCCAAAAGGTGCCGGATTTCCAATATTCAGCTTCAAAACCTGAGTTCCTGCTGCTTCCATTCTGGATGCTTCCTCAACTACCGGTCCTCTTACATCATATAAAACATTATTCAGCTTTGATGACTTTTTAAACTCCCGCACTGCGCTTTCCTCCGTTTCCTGACTCTCCAGGTTCTTTTTCTCTGGATCTTCTGTTTTCTTTATCATCTTTTCCTTTGGTTCAACATTAACTGTCTTTTCTTTCGTTCTTTCTGCTCCTTTTCCCACTGTTCGTACATTTTCGTCCAATAACCAGGACTCTTCTACTTGCAATGTCTCTGCAATAAAATGAAGAATCTCAGCTCTGGGAATTGTTTTTCCGCTTAAATACTGGCTTACATGGCTTTTTCCAAGTTTCACACCTTTTTCCTGCGCACATCTCACAAGGTCTATCTGTTTCATATTTTTATTATTCAACGCTTCTTTTAATCGATCTGCAAACATATATATCTGTAATCCTTTCAGCATTTATTTTTATTATATCTCGATGTATATCGGTTTTGTTTGAACTTTTTAACTAAATTGAACTTTTTTTATTCCAATCAAATTTATTGAACAAATTATAGCACGTATCCTTTATAATTACAAGATGTTTGTTCAATTTTAGCATTTTTATTTAATTGAACTATATGTCCGTGTCAGAAAGACGTTTTTTATGAAACATTTTGTATTCATACACAAAAGCAGGAAAATCATACGATTTTCCTGCTCTCAGCCATCTGAATATGGTTTTTTATTCTGCGTTCGGAACTACAATCTTACCTGCCACAGCACAGGAAGCTGCTGTTCTCGGAGATGCCAGATAAATTTGAACCTTGGATGTTCCCATACGACCCAGGAAGTTACGGTTATTCGTAGCCACTACACGTTCACCATCTGTAAGGATACCTCCTGTACGTCCACAGCACAGTCCACATCCAGGATGCGTAATAATAGCACCAGCCTCTGCCAGAGTATCCATAATGCCCATTTCCACTGCCTGTCTGTAGATCTTGCGGCTTGCAGGAGTTACAATAAGCTTCACGAAATCAGCTACTTTTTTGTCTTTCAGCACCTCTGCTGCCGCCTGCAGATCCTCCAGACGTCCGTTTGTACAGGATCCGATAAATACCTGATCGATTTCTGTACCTTCCAGTTCGCTTACATCCCTGATCTTATCAACCTGGGACGGGCATGCCATAACCGGAACGAAATCCTCAGCACGATAAGTAACTGTTTTCATATATTTAGCATCTCCGTCGCCTTTCAGGCTTTTCTGGAAGTCATTTAATTCGATTTCGCAGTATTCTGCAGTCTTTTCATCCGGTGTAAACAGTGCACACTTGGCGCCTGCCTCAATTGCCATGTTTGACATGGTCATACGACTTGCTACAGACATTTTTTCGATGGTGCTGCCTGTGAATTCCAGGGCACGATAAGTTGCCCCGTCAGCGCCCAGATCGCCGATAATACGAAGGATCACATCCTTTGACATTACATTCTCAGGAAGTTCGCCGTCAATAACAATCTTGATTGTTTCCGGAACCTTAATCCACATAGTTCCGGTTCCCAGAATACTTGCCATCTCTGTATATCCGATACCGGAAGAAAATGCACCTACACATCCGTATGTGGTAGTATGGCTGTCTGTACCGAACACAATGTTTCCAGGTTTCACGTAGCCCGCTTCTGTCATTAACTGATGACAGATTCCATCGCTTCTGTGTACATGTGTCATGCCATATTTCTTCGCAAATGCATCACCTGTATGGAAATGTCTTGTATCATCCAGCTGGCTTGCAGGCACAAGATGATCGTAGATCAGGATCACTTTTTCCGGATCCCAGAGCTTCGTAAAGCCCATTTCCTCGAATTTCTCTGCTACAAAAGGGATAAAGATATCATGGATCATCACTCTGTCCACATTGACAGTGACAATATCGCCCGGTCTTACACTTTTTCCCACATTATTTCTGATAATCTTTTCGATAACTGTCTCGCCCATCTGCTTCTCCTTTCCCTGTTTAATCCAGACCATTTAATTTACGCATGGCTTTTACCAGACCGCCGGCCTGGATAATGCTCATCAGATTCTCAGGCAGGGAAGCAATCGGATATGTTTTTCCATTGTAATCTACATGCTCATTCATCACTACTGTTACTTCATCGCCTTCTTTGATGTCATCATGAAGATCCGGCTGTTCAATAAGCAGAAGGCCGTTATTAATAGAATTACGGAAGAAAATTCTGGCAAAAGATTTCGCGATCACGCACTGAATGCCCAGTGCCTTGATGATCTCCGGCGCCTGCTCTCTGGATGATCCGCAGCCGAAATTCTTTCCCGCTACGATAATATCTCCTTTGGAAATCTGTCCTGCCAGTTCCGGGCGAAGAGGACTGAATCCATACTGTTTCATATCATCTATTGTTTTCAGTGCCAAATACTCTGTAGGAATAATGATATCTGTATCAATATCGTCTCCCAGTACCCACACCTTTCCTGTAAATTTTTCCATCGTATTTACCTCGTATTATGTATGTATTCCTTGCATTTTTTCACTCAAACAGATCAAGTACATATTCACGACCCGCTTTACTACGCGGCTCTGCACCAAATAACTGCTTCACAGTTTGATCCGGCAAAATGCCGGCCTTATACCTGGCTGGCCAGTGCGATCTTACCTGCAATGGCAGAAGCTGTAACAGTTGCAGCTGATCCCAGATATACCTTGGAGCTTGGATGTCCGGCACGTCCTTTGAAATTCCGTAACTGTGCCACAGTGGGGGGAAGTATTTATGGAAGATTTGGATTTTCTGATGTTCTTACCATGTTCCTGGGAATGGATACCTGGGTGGAACTGTACAATGGTGGACGTGTTCCGCTGACAGAATTCGTGAACATGAAGAAGGATAATGATATCCTTGTAAATATTATAGTCAGAAAAGAACCGCTTTTTATCTGCTACCAGAGTCAGAGAAATACGAAGACAGATTTTCCGGTACTGACCTGTACAGCATCCCTGATCGGAGAGGAAGTAAGAACAGTGATCGGTGCCAGACCGTATAAGGCAATGGTAGTGAAAGATGAGAAACAGATCCTGAAGAACTTTAAGAATATGACCAGGAACCAGCGTACCCAGGCGATTGCAGATTTTGCATCCTATGCAGCAGAGACAGTGCATGTTGATGGAAATATGCGCGGTTCAGCAGAATACAGGGCTCTTCTGGTGCGGGTTCTTACAAGGAGAGCGTGGGAAGCAGTAGGAGGAATGAAGAATGAATATTAATTTCTGGCTTAACGGTGTGAACCGTAACGCAGAGATCCAGCCGGATACACTGCTTATTGATTTTCTGCGTGAACAGGGTTGCTTCAGCGTAAAAAGAGGCTGTGAAACAGCCAACTGCGGCCTCTGTACGGTACTGATGGATGAACGCCCGGTGCTTTCCTGCAGTACACTTGCAGCTCGAATCGAAGGAAAGAAGATCGTAACCCTGGAAGGAATGCAGAGAGAAGCACAGGAGTTCGGAAGTTTCCTGGCCAATGAGGGAGCAGAGCAGTGTGGTTTCTGCAATCCGGGATTTATTATGAATGTGTTTGCAATGCTTGCTGAGATCAAAGACCCGACAGAGGAGCAGATCAAAGAATATCTGGCAGGAAATCTGTGCAGATGTTCCGGTTTTGTTTCTCAGACCAAGAGTATTCTGAAATTCCTTAAATATAAGAAAGCACAGGAGGAAGCATAAAGATGAAATATGTAAATCAACCTGTACGGAAAACTGATGCAATGTCACTGGTAACTGGAAAACCTGTTTATACAGATGACCTGGCACCAAAGGACTGCCTGATCGTCAAAGCATTGAGAAGCCCCCATGCCAATGCCTGGGTAGAAGACATTAAGACAGGCAATGCAGAGAAAGTGGCCGGCATTGCATGCATTCTTACCTATAAAGATGTACCGCAGAAGCGTTTTACCCTTGCAGGTCAGACTGCGCCGGAGATGAGTCCTGACGACAGACTGATCATTGACCGCCATGTGCGTTTCGTGGGAGATGTTGTTGCCCTTGTAGCCGGTGAGACAGAGGAAGCAGTAGATAAGGCCTTAAAGAGAATCCGCGTAAACTATCGTGTGGAAGCACCTGTCCTGGATATGCATAAGGCGAAGGATAACCCGATCCTTGTTCATCCGGAAGAGAACTGGAAGCTGAAAATCCCGCTTGGAGGAGATAATAAAAGAAATCTGTGTGCCACGGCAATGGAAGAACAGGGCGATGTAGACAAAGTCCTGTCAGAGTGTAAATACACAGTAGAACGCACTTATCATACAAAAGCCAACCAGCAGACCATGATGGAGACATTCCGTACAGCCTGCTATATGGATCATTTCGGCAGACTGATCGTATTGTCTTCTACTCAGATACCTTTCCATGTGAGAAGAATCGTGGGAAGAGCCCTGGATATCCCTGCTTCCAAAGTACGTGTCATCAAACCAAGGATCGGTGGCGGTTTCGGTGCGAAGCAGACTTCTGTTAGTGAAATTTATCCGGCGATCGTGACATGGAAAACAGGTCGCCCATCTAAGATGATCTTCTCCAGATATGAGTCCATGATCTGTTCTTCTCCACGTCATGAAATGGAGATCACAGTACGTGCAGGTGCAGATGAGAACGGTATTGTCAGAGCGATCGATGTACATACGCTGTCCAATACAGGCGCATATGGAGAGCACAGTTCTACAACTGTAGGTTTGAGCGGACACAAGTCTATTGCACTTTACAGACATACAGAAGCATACAGATTTTCTTTTGATGTTGTATATACAAATGTGCAGGCAGCAGGAGCATATCGTGGCTATGGCGCTACGCAGGGTATTTTCGCAGTGGAATCTGCAGTCAATGAACTTGCCCACAAGATGGGAATGGATCCTGTTAAGCTTAAAGAACTGAATATGCCTGTAGAGGGTGGCCCACTTCCGGGATATCATGATGTACCGTTTGCGCAGAGCTGTTCCATGGATCGCTGTATGGCACGCGCAAAGAAGATGATGGACTGGGATTCCAAATATCCACGCCGGGATATGGGTAACGGCAAAGTCCGCGGAGTTGGTGTTGCCATGGCAATGCAGGGATCTTCTATTGCAGGAGTTGATGTAGGCGGAGCTGACATTAAATTAAATGAAGACGGTTCTTATACACTTGCACTTGGATGTACGGACATGGGGACAGGCTGTGACACGATCATGGCACAGATTGCAGCAGACTGTCTGAATACACCGATGGATAATATTGTGGTATTCAGCGTAGATACCGATATTTCTCCATATGATTCCGGTTCTTATGCATCCTCCACAACTTATACAACAGGTGTGGCAGTTATGAAAGCATGTGAGGAACTGAAGAAAAGAATCTGCAAACTTGGCGCAGAGATGCTGGAAGTAGATGAGAAAAAAGTTGACTTCGATGGCTCTTATGTTTTCTATGATGAAACACTTGGTATGGATGCCACAGATTTGAGCAATGGAGAAAATAACACAGAAAATGCTTCTGCAGAGAACGGTTTTGACAGTGGAGATGTGAAATTTAACAGTTCAGCAGATGCAGAAAAGAAAGTATCGCTGGAAGATATCGCGCTGAAGAGCACATTCTTCAATAACATTGAACTTCAGGTAGTAAAACAGCATTCTTCACCGCTTTCACCGCCTCCGTTCATGGTTGGTATGGTAGAAGTTGAAGTTGACACAGAAACCGGAAATGTAGATGTTCTGGACTATGTGGCAGCAGTTGACTGTGGTACGCCAATCAATCCAAATCTTGCCCGTGTACAGACAGAGGGCGGTATTGCGCAGGGAATCGGTATGGCACTCAGTGAAGAGGTGCAGTATACAGACAGGGGAAAAATCCGCAATAACTCTTTCATGCAGTACAAGATTCCGACCAGACAGGATATCGGAAATATCCGAGTGGAATTTGAGAGCAGTTATGAGAAAACAGGTCCCTTTGGAGCGAAATCTATCGGAGAACTGGTTATTGATACTCCGTGCCCTGCACTGGCAGAAGCAATCTACAATGCAACCGGTGTACGTCTGACGGAATTACCCATGACACCGGAAAAGATTGCCATGGGTATTCTGAAAAAACAGGCAGAAGAGCAGGTGGACAGTTGAGAGAAGCGTGTCTTGCGTGTATAGGTTTCGTGCTGGAATTTCTGATTTTTTATGCAGCGGGCAGCCTTCTCGCAAAGATCCTGAAGATCAAAGCCGATATTTCCTTTGTTTTTATACTGGGATATCTGGGATATTTTGCAGTGTTTGAGCTGCTGATCGTTCCGATGACACTGCTTTGGGTACCTTTGACTACGGCGGCGTATGTCTGGGCTGTTTTTATGGCGGTTCTGGTTGTGGCAGCTGCAGTCTGGGGAATCATTTCCCTGAGAAAAAGAAACAGGAAGAGTGCAGGGATCTGGAAACAGCACTCCTGGATGATCTTTCTGGCAGGTGCAGCGGTTTTACTTCAGTGTCTGATCGTTATCTTTTACAATGATACTACGGTGGATGCTGCCTATTATGTAGGAACTGTCAGTACATCTGTATATACGGATACTCTTGCCAGGTATAATCCTTTTAACGGTGCTGCGTTGAAGACATTTCAGGCAAGATATATATTTTCGGCATATCCCATGAACAATGCGGTATGGTGCAGACTGTTGGGGATCCATCCCATTGTCCAAGCGAAGATCGTCATGTCCTGTATGAATGTACTAACGGCGAACCTGATCATTTATCAGATTGGAAAGAGGCTTCTGGAAAATGACGCAAAAAAAGCAGATCTGATGGTGGTATTTACCTGTATGCTTCAGTTATTCTGCGGAACATTGTATTCTTCAGGAACCTTTTTCTTTACAAGATGTTATGAGGGAAAGGCCATACTTGCCAATATTGCTATTCCGACAGTTCTGATGTGTGCGATATGGTATCTTCAGGAAAAAGATAACAGGAATGTGTGGATCATATTGTTTATCACAGCGATCAGTGCGCTGACGTTTTCAGGTTCTGCCATTATTTTTCCTGTTGTGATCACAGCCGGTATGGCTCCGGCTGCAGTCATGAACAAAAAACCTTTCGGACTGTTGTACTGTGTGATCTGTATGATCCCGTCCATTCTTTATGCAGGTGTGTTTTTTGCCTGCAGGCTGGGCTGGCTCACGCTGGCAGCATCATAAAACGGAAGATAAGGTGGAAAGGAGAAAACAGTGGCAGGAGTAACAATTGAAGAAATGGGGCTGCAGTTTGTCAGTGCCTGCATGAAAATATATTGGAGTTCTTGCTGGTATCCTCTTTTGTTTGCAGTAGGGCTTTTGTGTACGCTGATATGGGGGCGTAGGAGAAGTTCCAGGATTTTTATAGGATATACATTTTTCTTATTATTGACGGTCTATAATCCTCTGGTTGTAAAATATCTGATCTCAAAGGCAAAATTTGAAAATGAGTATTACCGTTTTATCTGGATCCTTCCGGTGATACCGGCGGTGGCTTATTACGGAGTGCGTCTTGTAACTGTTATCCGCTGGAAATGGTTAAGACCCATTATGGCGGTTCTGGTGGCGGCGGCGCTGATCGTACTGGGAAATCCTCTGGAGGGAGTGGTGACCAATTTCGCGAAAGCGGAGAATATTTATAAAGTTCCGGATGATCTGCGGGCCATCTGTGATGTGATCCATCAGAATCAGGAAAATGAAGCTCCGCGGGCAGTTTTTGACAATGATCTGAACAGTATTGTGCGGCAGTATGATGCCAGCATCCGTCTGGTGATCAGCAGAAATGCCAGTCTTTACCGGGCAGGCAGTACAGCAGTTGGAAAATATAATGAGAACGGCAGTTTCTATAAGAAACAGAAAGCACTGCTGGATGTGGTAGAATACCATATCCATGAGGATAAAGAGGGATTTATAAATGCGCTTAAAAAGACAAAAACAGATTTTGTCATAGTGAAAACAGATGGGGGAGATCATGAATTCCTCACAGAATGCGGATGTGAACTGCTGGCGCAGACAGGATCCTATTATGTTTATAAATACAACGGATAGGATATGATTAATGCTAGGATGCAGGAAATACTGTTTAATTTGGAAAAATAAGCAGAAATAGCAGGATATCTATTGCTATTTGCCTGAAAAACTGATAAAGTGTAAAAAATGATATGTAAAGATAGAGGCGCGGGATTCATCAGTAGATCGGGGAGCATGGTATGGCAGCCATCCGGTGAAAGGGGAAACCGCCGAAGGAACCTGACAGGTCAGGAGGCTGGTTCCTGGGACGTCACAGAATATGTGCCGTACTGTCACCTGGGTGAAGCGCTATCGAAATAACGTATACTACGTTAGATGCCACGAATGTGTTTCATAATACATTCGTGGTTTTTTGTATAACAGGAGAATTTGACGAATTTCCTATTATGCAAAAGGCCTTCCGGGCAGGATTCTTTCTTGTTATGTATCTGGAAAAAAGAGGGAGGTACTTAAATGAAAAGTAACTTAAAGAAATGGTCACTGGGATTCTCCATGATCATGCTGATGCTTCTTGCCAGTCCATTGACTGCTCTGGCAGCGGAGGAGGAAACAGCGGCATCTGCGAAATTTTACGGAACTTTCTGGGCGTTGATCCCGCCGATCGTGGCCATCGCCCTGGCTCTGATCACCAAGGAAGTATACAGTTCTCTGTTTGCTGGAATCCTGGTGGGAGCTTTGTTTTATTCTAATTTCAGTTTCGAGGGAACTGTCCTTCATATCTTTGAAGGCGGGCTGATCTCTGTGCTCACAAGTTCTTACAATATGGGTATTCTGATCTTTCTGGTTATCCTGGGAACGATGGTATGCCTGATGAACAGGGCAGGAGGCTCAGCAGCATTCGGACGCTGGGCAGGTACGAAGATCAAGACAAGAGTAGGTGCGGAGCTTGCTACTATTGTTCTGGGTGTACTGATCTTTATTGATGATTATTTTAACTGCCTGACAGTAGGAAGCGTTATGCGGCCTGTAACGGACAAACATAATGTATCCCGTGCGAAGCTGGCATATCTGATCGACGCTACAGCAGCACCTGTCTGCATTATTGCCCCTATTTCTTCCTGGGCAGCAGCAGTAAGCGGATTCGTAGAAGGAGAGGATGGTATTTCTCTTTTTGTGCATGCGATCCCCTACAATTTCTATGCACTGCTGACTATTTTCATGATGATCGCCATGGTCTTTATGAAAGTGGAATTCGGACCTATGGGTGTTCATGAAACAAATGCATTGAAGGGTGATATTTACACCACTGCGGGAAGACCGTATGCCAATGCGGAGGATGATGCGAAAGTGAATCCCCGTGGAAAAGTGATCGATCTTCTGATCCCTATCATCAGTCTTGTGATCTGCTGTGTCATCGGAATGATCTATACAGGTGGATTCTTCAGCGGTACTGATTTTGTTACTGCATTTTCACAGAGTGATGCTTCTGTTGGTCTGGTACTGGGAAGTTTCTTTGCACTGGTCATCACGATTGTGCTTTATCTGGTACGCCGTGTTATGAATTTCCGTGACTGTATGGCATGTCTTCCGGAAGGATTCAAGGCAATGGTTCCTGCAATTCTGATCCTCAGCTTTGCATGGACTTTGAAGGCAATGACAGACAGTCTGGGAGCATCTGATTTCGTCTACAGTGTTGTAAAATCTTCTGCAGGCGGTCTGATGAACCTGCTTCCTGCTATTATCTTCGTGATCGGTGCAGTGATCGCATTTGCCACAGGTACTTCCTGGGGAACTTTCGGTATCCTGATCCCTATCGTAGTAGATGTATTTTCAGGAACGAATCATGAACTGATGATCATTTCTATTTCTGCATGCATGGCAGGGGCTGTATGCGGTGATCATTGTTCACCAATCTCAGATACTACGATCATGGCTTCAGCGGGAGCACAGTGTGATCATGTAAATCATGTTACCACACAGCTTCCATATGCGCTGATGGCAGCGGTTGTTTCTTTCGTAACTTATATTATAGCAGGCTTTGTGCAGACTCCGTGGATCGCACTTCCTGCCGGATTTGTTTTAATGTTTCTGACTCTGCTGGTTGTCAGATTTAAGTTTGATACCCTTAAGATGTAAAGTCTCAGCTGGAAAGAAAAGGGAATAAAAGGGTGAACAAAAGGGTGAACATGTCAGCGTGCTGACGTGTCCGCCCTTGAAGTCTCTGTTGGAGAAAATGTCGAAACAGTAGATAACTTTTGTGCATTTAAGCATATTCCCAAAAAAAACTTTACATTTTCAGGGTCATGTGATAGAATCAATGTTAACTAATGATGAACATCTATGACAATTTCAGATGATCTGATTATGTTACTTGCACCTGTAGCTCAGTGGATAGAGCGGTGGTTTCCGGTACCATGTGCGGGGGTTCGATTCCCTTCAGGTGTGCTGCCTGGGACGTATGTACAGTTCCGGTGCGTTGTATCATAAGGAGGACAAGAACTTGGATGATTTTAGAGAATGGTTGTCAGATAACCTCCGGTATTTTATGCTGGGCGGTGGAATTCTGATAATCGTGGTGGTTTTGTTCTTTGGTATCCGTGCCTGCACAGGAAGTAATAAGGGGAATTCCAGTGACGGACAGACGACCACATCCG
>JABLTO010026843.1_pt1 | contig 11368 bp, 5 predicted proteins | sample 7160091 | NCBI WGS metagenome assembly JABLTO01 (sample SAMN14651225, study PRJNA627086) | human gut metagenome | isolation source: feces | host: Homo sapiens
TACCTGTTGGGCGTGACGGAAAACAAAAAACGCCCAGATGCAGTCCTTTCGGACTTGCATCTGAGCGATGGCGCAGTGGACGTATTAAGGAATGGCAAATTCAATCATCGGCTGCTGTGTGAGCTGATCGTGCATGAGAATTTCCAGCGGTTCATGACCGATCTGGAAATCTATGTGGATGGATATGTCAGCGCAAACATTCAAAACCTCAATGCTGGTCTGGAAGCGACCCGGCAAATGCTGAAAAAGAAGTATGCAGCAGATGAAAACGATCTATACATGAGCACCTTGAAGCTGGGGCAAATCGATGAAGATGAGTACTTTGGCCGGGTCTTGTATGACGAGTTGGTGGCTATCCTGAAGAACATCAAGACGGAACACCGCAAGGACAAGACCACTTCGGATGGTGCAATGGTCGATAACTTGATGAAGGAACTGGAGGATGCACAGAAACTTGAAGGGTCTGCGGATGAAAAGAAGATCCGAACGGCATTGAAGGCAATCGGCATCAACTACGATAAGCTGACAGAGGATGAAAGAAAGCTGATAAAGAAGATTCTTTATAAAACGGCAATGCTAAAACCGGGGACACTTGCAGGCAACCGGGGCAAGCACAGACGCTGATCATTTGCCTTGCGCCAGATAGGGAAAAACGCTGCTGCGGCAGGACGGGAGAACGTACACCATTGGTTCCTCTGCAAGCCTGCGCTGGGTGGAAAAGACCGTCAACTGCCACGCCCATCCGCGCATCCTTCTGCCGCAGAACAGGTGCTTGCCGGAACCTCTCGCAGCCCCTTTTCCGCATCAGCCGGAACCAAGGTGTAACACACTAGACTTTGCAAGCAAAGTCGTGTGCCAAGAGCGTTCCGCCGCTCTTTGGAATCTTCCCGGCAGGGCACTGGAAAATGGGGTGCCCTGAAAACAGGATGCTGTCGTTGAGCAATATATTTTCGATGTGGCAAGAACATCGAAGATCATTGTAGAAATCCGACCAGCATGCTATACTTATTTTATATTATCTGTCAATTCCCTCAGATTGAAAATTCGGAGGTACTGGTGTGGAGGACAACAAGGACGTTGAAATTCTCTCGAACCAAGACAAAGTGGTCTCGTTGTTCGAGTTTATTAAAGAACTGAACAAAATCAAGCAAAAAGTGGTGCTAAATGTCAAGGATTATCCGTGGCATTATTCGCTTTCCGCTCTTCCAGATGACCCGGAAAATATCAAGGTGTTCTATCGTGACCGTGTGGAAGAAGAAACGGAGGACACAAGCGATGTGTTGCTGTCTGTCCGCAAGCCTGAATTTCAGCCTTGCCCGGAACCGGATGTCCTTTTCGGAGAATGGCTTCTGCCGGGCTGGGATGACTGGCATGAAGAGGCCGAAGTTCAGCATCAGCTAGAAACTGTAATGCAGGAAACGGAAGAAGATAATGCGGTGTCTCTTCCCGTGCAGCAGTTTACAGATGACACCGCCAGAGCAGCAGCATATGAAAGCTGGCTGCAAGTTCGTTCGGTATGGGTGGCAAAACAGAAATCCATTGAAAACACTCGTGCTTTTTTTACGAAGCTGTATGACCTCTATTACGAGTTGCAACGTGAGGCCGAAACTGAAGAACTGATCGTTGCAAACGGCATTCTCTGCGACGCACGGAATAAAGCGGTTCAGCATCCTGTTCTGACCCACCGGGTTGAACTTTGCTACGATGCCAATGAAGATATTGTGTCTATCAAAGACACTGAAAGCACATCGGAATTGTATTCGGTTCTGCTACAAACGCTGGAAGGCATCAATCAAGACGCTCTCGGTGCAATAAAGGATGAATTGCGAGCGAACGACTGTCATCCACTGGACCGGAAAGACACACCGGCCTTTCTGGAATCGTTAGTTCATCAGCTGTCTGCCCAGAGTGTTTTTTCGGTAGATGGGATTCCGAGTGGCTGGGAGAAACAGAATCGACTTCTTCTCTATCTTGACCCGTGCTATATTATTCGGAAACGGCTGGATGGCACGCCGAAAGCCATCGAGAATATCATTGAAAAAATCCAGCAAAGTGGCATAATTCCGGCCCCTATTATCGACCTCGTGAGTGGCGGCAAAATCGAACTCCCTGATGAACCAAAGGAAGAAAGTATTGAGGAACAGCTTGCCGCGGTCGGCGGCGAGAGTGTGGATGTGCTTCTCTCGAAAGAAGCGAACAAGGAGCAGCTGGAAATTGCACAGCGCATAGAACGGTACAATGCCGTGTTGGTACAAGGCCCTCCGGGAACAGGCAAAACGCACACCATTGCAAACTTGATGGGACATTTTCTTGCACAAGGTAAGAGCGTCCTTGTAACAAGTTATACCAAGAAAGCCCTCAGTGTTCTGAAAGACAAAGTAGCACCGGGATTGCAAAACCTCTGCGTGTCTATTCTGGATGACTCCAATCAGGATATGGAGCGGTCGGTGGATGGCATCACCGATTTTATGTCCAAAACAACCTCCCATGAAATGTTTCGTCGGATGCAGGAACTGGAGCGGGAACGCAAGCGAGTAATCGAGGAACTTGCGGATGTACGTCGGAAGCTGTTTGCGATTCTGAATCAGGAGTGTAGTTCCATCGTTTATAATGGAGAGGGAATCTCCCCTTCGGAAGCTGCACGTTTTGTAGCAGAACATACGGAGAACTTGTCGTATATTCCGGGAAAAGTACGTTTGAATGCACCCTTTCCCCTTTCAGACGATGAAGTTTTTGAATTGTATCGCAGCAATGGACTGGTTTCGGAAACGGATGAGGAAGAACTTCAGGTCAGTCTGCCTGCACCGGAAGATTTGCCTTCTCCCCTGGAATTTGAACACCATGTACAAACGCTGGAACAGGCACAAACGCATCTTGATGAAATTCAGCGGAGGAATGTCTGGCGTGTAACAGACCGCTCAATCGAACGTCTGATCGATTTCGATGGGGCGTTTGCTAAGTTTACGCTTTTTTACCCGAAACCGGATGCACTGCATGAATTGATTGAAACTCTCCGGCAGTTTCCTGATGTAGAAGCGTGGATGAAAGTGGCTGCATCTGACGGTAAAAACGGAGGGGCTTATGCACACCGTTGGGAAAAACTGATTGAACAAATCGAGGATACTTACGGCTGTGCGCAAGCAGTGGTCGAGGAGCAACTTGGCATTGATTTGGAATTTTCCGATGCAGGGCACATCTCGGACTACAAAGTAGCCTTTGAAGGACTTCGCAGCGTGATTGGGGCAAACGGAAAAATTCCTGTGCTCCAAAGAATGCTTCACAAGGAATACGTCGAATCGCAGGAAAGTGTAAAGATCAATGGAAAAATGGTGCAGAATGCCAAGGACTGCGATATTGTTCTGCACGCAATCGACCTGAAAGAATCCAGAGAAAAATGCGCAGGTTACTGGGACGAACTGATGGCCGCACAGGATGCTCCTAAGTTCTTTGAACTCGACTCTCTTGCTCCGGAGCGAATCGCGCATAACTGGATTCCACAGATTCAGCATTATCTGAACTGGTATAAAACCGACTATGCTGAACTGCTGGACAAAATGCTTCATGCGGGAATGCCGCCTGAGCTGATTTTTTCTACCCGTGACACTGATTCGGATTTTTTGGCAATCTCCAAAATTTTCAATGCGGTAGAGCGGATTCTGCCCGATTTGTGCGAGTGCTGCCAGATCATCTGTGATGGCAGCGCAGCAAAAGCAAACCTCCGAAATACAAAGAGTCTGCTGCTGTCGGATAAACGTGTGCAAAGCCAGATTTGCAGTAAACTGGCACAGGCAGTGGAAAACTGGGATGTTCCACAATACCGGGATGGCTTTGCTGAATTGGAAGCGATGTATGCAAAATATGCGTTGCAACGGAGCCGGGTGGAGCTGCTGAACAAAGTCAGAGCGGTTGCACCGCAGTGGGCAGATGCAATCCAGAAACGGGAAGGTGTCCATGGTGGCGAAACTGTACCAGAGACAATTCAGGATGCATGGAAATGGAAGCAGCTTTCGGCAGTCATTGATGAAATTACAGCGAAACCATTTGAACAGCTTCAGGCAGATAGCTTGAGATTGAGCAAGGAGTATCGGGAAATCACAGCAGAGTATGCGGAAAAATGTGGCTGGTATCACCTGCTGCAAAAGACCGAAGCTGACCTTGACATGAAACAGGCTTTGCAGGGCTGGAAACAGACTGTGAAACGCATCGGAAAAGGCACGGGTAAGAGCGCACCGATGCTCAAAGCAAAAGCCAGAGAGCTGATGTCAAAATGTCAGGGAGCAGTCCCCTGCTGGATCATGCCCATCAACCGCGCGCTGGACAGCCTAAACCCCAAGGAGAATCAGTTTGACGTTGTTATCATTGATGAGGCCAGTCAATCGGATATTTCCTCCCTCGCCATCCTCTACATGGGCAAAAAATTTATCGTGGTTGGCGATGACAAGCAGGTCAGCCCAATGGGAATTGGTGCAGAAGAAGATAAGATGGCTGCACTGGAACAGACGTATATCCGGGACAAGATCCCCAATTCGCATCTGTACAACGTAAAGACTTCGATTTACGATATTGCCGCAACGACCTTCCAGCCGCTGATGCTGCGCGAGCATTTCCGCTGTGTCCCAGAAATCATCGGATTCAGCAATATGCTTTCCTATGATTATAAGATCAAGCCTCTTCGTGATGCCAGCAACAGCAACCTTCTGCCAGCGGTTGTCAACTATCGTGTGCGGGACGGACAGCGGATGGGAACAGCCAAGACGAATCCTAAAGAAGCGCAGTCGATCGCTGCTTTGATTGCGGCGTGTATCGAACAGGAGGAATACTGTGGAAAATCCTTTGGCGTGATCTCGCTTCTGGGCAATGAACAGGCAAAACTGGTTCAGCAGGAGATTGACCGCAAAATCAGTCGTAAGGAGATTGCGGATCGGAAAATCTTGTGCGGTGACTCTGCCAGCTTCCAAGGTGATGAGCGAGACGTTATCTTTTTGAGCGTTGTGGATAGCAATGAAGGGGATGGGCCACTGTCGATGGTGAACTTCGGTGCAAACGATATGTACCGGAAACGCTACAATGTCGCGGCAAGCCGTGCCCGCGATCAACTCTGGGTGGTAAGTTCTCTTGACCCGGTCAATGACCTGAAACCCGGTGACATTCGGAAACGGCTGATCGAGTATGCTATCAATCCTCATGCAACAGAGCTTCAGCATGAAGAAATGGAAAAACATTCCGAATCGCCAGTTGAATTCGCAGTTGCCAAAAGTCTCTCTGACCAGGGATACCATTTGGTACAACAATGGAAAGTTGGAGCCTATCGGTTGGACATGGTTGCCCTATATGGCAAGAAAACGGTAGCAATCGAGTGCGATGGCGAACGGTGGCACAGCGGAGAAGAAAAAATCCGGGAAGATATGGAACGTCAGACCATTTTGGAGCGTCTCGGTTGGCGGTTTATCCGGATTCGAGGGAGCGAATACTTCCGTTGCCCTGAAAAGACGATAGAGCGTGTTGTTTCGGAGTTGAGCGCATTTGGTATCGAGCCGGAAAGCACGGCAGATGAAACGGTTGATGCAAACGACCGCAATACGGAACTGCTTCAGCGCGTGGAAAACCGTGCCGCACAAATCATCGCAAAGAATCAGGGCGGTAAAGAGCCGGATCTCGATATGGCAACCATCCGTGCTGCTCTTGACCCCAAGACGATGATTCCGGTAGAAAAGGCAGAGTGTGCAGAAGAACGATCTGTGCCGATGGCGGCTGAACCAAAAATAGAGACGCCTGTTGCTACGATGGAGGAAGTTGAAAAAGCCACTCAACCAACGAACCACAAGGTTAATGCAAATGTATCCGAAACAAAGACTGCTGCTCCCAAATCGCCCGCTAAGAAGCTAACACAGAAATCCACGAAATCAGCCACGAAGTCTAAGGTAAAAGAAATACAGGCTGTTCAACAGGTTAGCATTGAAGATGTGGCAATTATCGAGCTTTTGGAGAGCAACCATGTGAAGTTCACGGATAATCGTGCGACCAGTGGTGCAATCTGGCTAATGGGAGGTCACGAACTGGATGCTGTCGTTGAAGAAGCAAGCGGCATGGGTGTAAAGTTTGAGTTTAAGGGACATTGGTGGAAGAGCGTTTGATGAGAAAGCCGCTTTACGACAAGGTTTTGAAGGAAGGAGGATCGACTATGACCGAACAAGCACTCCGCAAAATGATTGCTGCCGGGGAAAGCACCCGGCAGGAGTTTAAGTCGTGGGTGAAGTGCAAGGACTACCGGCAGCGCAAAGACCTTGCGGTGAAAAGTGCGGTTGCACTGGCAAACACAAAGGGCGGCGTTCTGCTGTTTGGCGTGGAAGATGACGGCACCATTACAGGCTGCCCCAAGAGCAACCCGCAGGCACTGATGGAAGCCATCTACGATATGACCCGGCCCAGCCTGTTTACCGAAATTGAGCCGGTGGAAACCTCTGACGGTGTGGTGCTGGTGGTATCGGTGGAGAAATCCAGTTCTCATGTTGCCACCACCGGCGGCATCTATTACAGACGGCTGGGGAACGTGACAAAGCCCGACTACCCGGCAAACGATGTGTACTCCCCTGCCGATAACCCGGATTTTTCGGCAAAGATCGTGGAGGGGGCATCCGAAAGCGACATTGACCTGCTGGAAGTGTACCGCCTGAAAGAGAAGCTGCGGATTCGGGATGCAGGCTCTGCCCTGCCGGATTTGGCAGATACCACCTTTCTGGACAACCTGAACCTGATCCGCATGGACAAGGATGAAGTGCGTGTGACGGTGGCAGGGCTGCTGTTTGTGGGCAAGGCAGCGTCTATTGCACGGCTGCTGCCGCAGGCAGAGGTGATCTACCTCCATTACAGCGACGAGGCGCAGACGGAATACGACAACCGCATGGATATGCAGGAGCCGGTGATCTCGATTCTGGATAAGCTGACCGAGCGCATCCGCACCTATAACCGCCTGACCAATGTGCAGGTGGGGCTGTTCCGGCTGGAAGTATACGATTTCTCCGAAGCGGTTTTTCAGGAGGCGTTGCTGAATGCGCTGGCGCACCGCTCCTATGAGGATATGGCACCGATCTACGTCAAGCATTACCCCACAAAGATCGTGATTGAAAACCCCGGCGGCTTTCCGGGGGACATCAACGAAAGCAACATCATCACCCACCAGTCCATTCCCCGGAATAAGCTGATCGCCATGACCCTTCAGCACCTGAAATATGTGCAGCGTTCCGGGCAGGGCGTGGACATTATGTTCCAGAGTATGCTCACCGAGGGCAAACCCTACCCGGAGTACGCCAGCACGGCCAACTCCGTCCGGCTGACTCTTCGCAGCACGATGGAGAACCAGAGCTTCGTGCATTTCATCGCAGAGACACAGGATAAGCGGTCCAAGATGTTCACGCTGTCGGAGCTGATGATTCTGCACTATCTGCGGGAGCACCAGAAAATCACCCTGAAACAGGCGGCAAAGACGATTCAGGAAACCGATGACAACGCCCACAAGGTTCTGAACAGTCTCCGGGACGAGGGGCTTCTGGAACTAAACGGCAAGACCTATATGCTGTCCCTCAAGGTCTACGAAACGGTGAAAACCGATGTGGCCTATGTGCAGGACAAGACGGTCAGCCAGATTCAGGCAAAGGATCGGATTCTTGAATATCTGAAGCATAAGCCGTGGATCACAAACCAAAAGGTACAAGAGCTGTGCGGCTATGCGAGAGGACAGGCATATCGCATCCTTCAGAGGCTTTCCAGCGAGGGGATAATCGAAGGACGAGGGCAAGGCTGTGCGAGAAAGTACTACCTGAAAGAGAAAAAGTGATGCTGAAATGCGCGCCGTGTGATTGAATGCACGGAAAAAAGCCCAGCAAACGAACGATATATCGTTCGTTTGTTGGGCTTTGCGCTGACTGAATCGCACGGTGAATGCACGCCGTGCGATTAACCGTGCAATCAGTCAATCAATCTTCCAGCCTACCATGGTCACATCCCAGTGACAGATAATGCGCCATCTCCCCTTTCAGCACCATCTGCGCGTACTCCAGTGGCTTGTTGTACAGCAGCCAATCCAGTTCCGCCCGCTGCGCTGGAGTGTTGCCGTACTCGTCCTCGATAGCGATGCAGTCAATGGCAATAGTAGAGCCATCCGAAAAGTGGGCTTCCACTCGGTTGGTGTCCATGTTGTAGCGGTAAGAAAGCAGTTTGTCCATGGTGAACCTTGTTTCTATATTAAACAGTGTCTGTTCGGATGTCCTAAAACCTGCCATAGAACCGGTGTGTCATGGTAAGAATTGTTGTCTGGATAAAATTGGAATATTTTGCACGTTGAATATCGTTAAAATCTGGCTTATTTTCTTGTACATCGCAAGGATGGATAACGAGTGCAAAGAAGCGCAAACAATGCAAAGGAATACAATAGATTAACAATATTGAAATCACGGCATTTCGATGAAAATGACGATTCTTCGTAAGATGGGCAAATGGACGAAAGATGCTGCTCGATTTCTGCACGGCCTTTGCACGATTCGTGTCGGATTATGTAGGGCGCTGAATTGCTTTGCAATCAGTGCCCTTTTTTGCATTTTGGCACAACATAAAGACTGGCTGCATACCAGTATGATAATTGTGACCGGTAGCTTTTTGAGTTATGTGCAGCGGATAGAACTTCAGATGTGCATCAATTATCTATATCTGTTGCGCTAATTGGACATAAAATGAAGAAAAAAGCATATTCCCTAGAGACGGAGTTTAGAGTCAGAACTCCCATCTAAATAGCATCGGAATCTCTGAAATTTGCTTTTTCTGATTTTGCCTGCATCTAAAACGGTAGTTCCACGTGTGAACCTCGACTTTTTGCGAAGATTCTTAAAATATTGTGGATGTAGAAATAGCACTGTAAATATTCAACAAAAGTACCTATGCCGCAATTGTTACAAACGGAGAAATTGGAGTATTAAACAGAGAAATTGGCGTATCATTGTTGACATGTGTACGAAACCGTTGTATCCTTTGACCTAAGGCAGGGGATTATAAGCTTCTTTGCCAAAGCTTCCGTCCAATCGACGGGAATCGAAATGAGAGGAGGGCAGTACAATGGTTATCAAGATTATGACCTTTTGCATTAACGCTCTCCGTTCCATCCAGATAGGGATACTCCGCCATTCTTGGAGGCAGGAGTGGTTTTTCAAGGAAACGAAGGGCTGACAGCAAAAGCTGCAGCCCTTTTTCTTTTGCTCCAGTATGGCAGTGCCGGGCAAAAGAACTCTTTGGAAAAACAACACGAAAGGAGATTAAAACCAAGAAAAAAGCAGCCAAGAGTCTGGCAGGACTCCTGGCTGCGGTATCGCACATGTTCTCTCAACAAAAACAGGTGCACGCATATCCAAAACAAATGCTTTGAATATTAGTAGATATTCTAAATGATTTTTTAAAAGAAGTCAAGAGTTTTTCTCTGGAATCGATAAAAAATCGCAGGTGTTTCTGGTTTGGCTGTGTTTTTGCACCCCCAAATTAAGGAGTTGCTGTATGTCTACGATCCGTTCTTTCGTTTCATTGGTTCTTCGGCCGATCTTCGCTCTTTGCGTGCTCTTACTGGGCGTTGCCTGTATCTTCGTATCGGCGTACATGGAAGTCGAGGTATTCAAGGCGATTCTTCTGTCAGGCGAAAATGCCGGACAGTCCCTTCTGGTTCCGGCTATTGTCGTCGGGGCTTTCGAGTCCTCCAAGATATTTCTCGCCTTTCTTCGGCGCCGCGGGAGTACCCTGATCCCGGTCGGACTCCAGCGTTTCGCGTACGCCTTTTTTGTGACGGTCTCATTTATCTGTACTTTGATCTTTACAGCAAACAGTCTGTTCGCAAGCCAGCAGACGGATGCAGACCGCGCAGCGTTGCAGTTCAAGCTGGCAGAACTGGACAGCCAGATCGAACAGGCCGAACTGGAAACATTCGACCCTAAGCAGAACGCATTTCTGGAAACCTATTATCAGAAATATGATGAAGCACTGGATGCAGCTGCGCAGCATATCGGGCGCTGGGATGAATTGACCTATAACAAACGGGTAGATGATGCCCTGGATGAACTGAACGGAAAAATTGCTGAGCAGAGAGCTGAGTTTGAGAACGAACATGCACAGCGCATGGTGCGGCTAAAAAACCAGCGCAGTCAGGTGCGGACCCAGCTGGACTACACCAACATGGACAGCCTGAAGCAGAAGAACAACACGACGCTGGACAAGTTTCTTTCATTCCTGTCACTCCTTTTCAGCGGTTCCAGCTATTCGCAGCAGACCTATCTGGCTGTCGGCATCTGCATGGCGCTGGTAGTCAGTGTAGGCTCGGAGATGGGTATTTACCTCACGGCACGTCTGATGGGTGCTGACAACCAGGAAATGAACCAGATCTTTTACGCAGCCGATAACCAGAATTATGGTCGTTTACACAGCTGGCTGATGGCTACTTTGTGCGGCGGCGGATCGGTATGGCTGTTCCTGATGGTGTTGCAGTTGTTCCGCATTGATCTGAACATTGACCTGGTACGCGTGATGGGAGCTCTGGCCATTGCTCCGGTCCTTATCCGCGCGGACAACGCTGCCACAGCACAGCCTGAGCGTTCTTTCAAGTTGTTCAAGGGTAAGCTCACACTCCCGCGTATCAGCCATCAGACAAACTTGACCGTACTGGTGTCGCTGGCTTTGTACTGTGCGATCGGTTTTGTTAAGCACGGGGTAGACCCCAGCGCGGCTAGCATCCCGGAAGCTGCTGCGATTCTCGTGGGAGCACTCGGCAGCCGCTGGGTCGCTGTTCAGTAAGCCAAAGTCTGAGCTTTCCTGCTTCCGGCAGCTTTTCTTCCCCCTATGTAGGCCGTTGTATTGACGGAATCGCACAGAAAACGCGCGCCGCGCGATTAGCGATTTTACCGCGCGTTTTTGTCAATCAATCTTCCAGCCTGCCATGGTCACACCCCAGCGACAGGTAGTGATCTATCTCCCCTCTCAGCACCATCTGTGCGTACTCCAAGGGCTTATTGTAGAGCAGCCAGTTCAGCTCTGCCCGCTGTGCCGGGGTGTTGCCGTACTCGTCCTCGACGGCGATGCAGTCAATGGCAAGGGTGGTGCCATCCTCAAACCGGGCTTCTACCCGGTTGGTATCCATGTTGTAGTGGCAGGAAAGCAATTTCGTCATAGTCGTATCCTCCAAGACTTGATTTTTGGTGTGCGGTCACTCGAACCAATGCCGTCAAGCCGTTGTCGGATGAAGTGTTTTTTAGTTTGTCTGGGAGTAAGTGCACGGTTTCTGCACGGTTTTTGCACGGTTTCAAAACGTGCAAAGGGTGCAAATCGTTGCAAAATCGGACAA
>JABLTO010071807.1_pt1 | contig 11366 bp, 12 predicted proteins | sample 7160091 | NCBI WGS metagenome assembly JABLTO01 (sample SAMN14651225, study PRJNA627086) | human gut metagenome | isolation source: feces | host: Homo sapiens
CTCAAGGATTAAAGAATTTATCAAGTAAAATGGTGATTGAAATTGTATCTCAATATATAGATTATTATAACAAAGAAAGAATACAAGCAAAATTAGACTACCTTTTTCCTGTAAAATACAAGAAGAAAAGAAAAAGGTAGTCTAGGTTGTTTTATATTGTTCCACACGAAGGGTGCAGTTCAATAACCTTTAGTTTTTTTATATTATTATACTCCTGAATATGCTGCAAATGCTCCATCTACTGGTATAACTGTTCCATTAACAAATCCTGAAGCTTCATTAGAAACTAAGAATAATAATGGTCCTACTAATTCTTCTAATTCTCCAAAACGTCCCATTGGAGTTCCTGCTAATATTTTTTCAGTTCTAGCAGTTGGTGTTCCATCTTCATTCCATAATAATTTCTCATTTTGTTTAGTTGAGAAGAACCCTGGTGCTATTGCATTACAACGTATACCAACTTTTGAGAAGTGAACTGCTAACCATGCTGTAAAGTTAGATATGGCAGCTTTTGCTCCACTGTATGCAGGTATTTTTGTAAGTGGTGAATAAGCATTCATTGAAGATATATTTATTATACTTGCACCTTCTTTATTTATCATATCTTGAGCAAATACTTGTGTAGGTATTAATGTACCCATGAAGTTTAAGTTAAATACGAATGATACTCCTTGAGGATCTAAATCAAAGAAAGTTTTCATTTCATTTAAGTGATCTGGAGCGAAGTATTCATCATCAGTTGTAGCTTTTGGGTTATTTCCTCCAGCTCCATTGATTAATATGTCACAAGTTCCAAAATCTTTTAATATTTGTTCTCTTGCTGCTTCACAACTTTCTTTTTCTAATACGTTACATTTGTATCCTTTTGCTATAAATCCTTTTTCTACTATTGAATCAGCATATTTTTTAGCTGCTTCTTCATTTAAATCAAGAAGTGCAACTTTTGCTCCATTCATAGCTAATGCTTCAGCAAATACAGAACAAATTAATCCTCCTGCACCTGTTACTACAACAACTTTATCTGTTAAATCTATTTTAAATGGTAATTTCATATTATTTTCCTCCCAATACTTCTATTAATCATCTCTTCGATTATTTATTGCTAGATTTTTTAATTGCTTCCCATAAACCATTTAGATATGTAGCTCCTAATGCTCTATCATATAATCCATATCCTGGTCTACCAGTTTCTCCCCAAATCATTCTTCCGTGGTCTGGTCTTATATAACCATCAAATCCATTATCATGTAAAGCTTTCATTATTTCATACATATCTAAGCTTCCACAAGAAGAAAGGTGAGCACTTTCCTCAAATCCATTATCTAATACTTTTACATTTCTCATATGAACAAAATGTATTCTTCCCATTTTTGCATATTTAGCAGCCATTTTAGCCACATCATTTTTATTTGAGCATCCTAAAGATCCTGCACATAATGTAATTCCATTATGTTTATCATCAACTAATTTTAAGAATCTATCTAAATTTTCTTCACAAGTTATTATTCTTGGAAGTCCAAATATAGACCAACATGGATCATCTTCATGTATTGCCATATTTACATCACATTCTGCTGCTACTGGTATTACTTTTTCTAAGAAATATTTTAAGTTATTCCATAAATCATCTTCACTCATAGCATTATACTCAGCAACTACTGCTTTTAATTCTTCTCTAGTATAACTTGCATCCCATCCTGGAAGTGTTAAGTCACTGTCACTTTCAAGTGGATTTACTTTATCAACTTGTTCTTGGTAATAAACTAAAGTTGTTGAACCATCTTCTAATTCATAATCTAATTGTGTTCTTGTCCAGTCGAATACTGGCATGAAGTTGTAGCAAACACATTTTACTCCAGCTTCAGCTACTCTTCTTATATTTTCACAGTAATTTTCTATATATTTATCTCTAGTTTCTTTTCCAAGTTTAATATCTTCATGAACAGGAATACTTTCTATTACATCAAAGTTTAATCCTGCATTTTCTGCTTGTTCTTTTAATTTTTTTATAGATTCTCTGCTCCATACTTCCCCTACAGGTACATCGTATACAGCAGTTACTATAGATTGCATACCTGGTATTTGTCTTATATTTTCTAGTGTTACCTTGTCATCTTCTCCATACCAACGAAATGATAATTTCATAATATTTTATTCCTCCCAATCTCCTCTTATAACTATTTTTTATTTTATAGATTTGTTTAATATTTAGATAAATTTTATGCTGGATATTAAAATATAAATTAATTTTATACATTTACTTGTACTGCCTTTATATAAGAATAAATAAGTATAATCAAGAAATCGTTATCATGATAATCAAGAAAATATATGCACTAATTTTCTATTTTAAAGCTTTTCTTTTTTTATCAAATCAACTCTTTTATTCTATTTATTTTAGTAAAAGAAATGTTTTAATTTGTATACAGTTAATAATTCATAAATCTTTCTTATTTAAGAACAACCTAATACTACCACCTCTTGTATACAAGTGTAAATATTATAATTTTATTTTCTTATATTTATTTTTTTATATGACTTATTTTATAAAATTTATTTTTAATTTTTATAGCTATATATATTGATTTCACTATATTTTATAATTATCAACTTCTTAAATATAACTTTTACTCTTTGCTTTAAAAAATCATTCCAGTATACAAGTTTAGGCTAATATATATTTTTCTAAATAAATCAAAATATTTTTTATTTATAATTTTAATATAAAATTTATACTTGTATACAAGTATAATCAATAAATTCATAGTATCTATACCTCGATGAATTCCCATTACAACTTGATTGACTTAATAAATATAATTATGCTAGAATTCCCTAAGGGGAATTTTCTATAAAATAATTATAGAAAATAGTTAATTAAAGAATTTGAGAAATAGAGGTAGTATTAACATGGCACAATCCAAAAATAATGCTTCATCAAATATAGTTTACGAGTGTTTAAAAAAAGATATATTAAATCTAAAATTAGCACCTGGTTGCGCTATTAGTGAAACTGATATGGCTTCAAAATATAATGTTTCTCGTACACCAGTGCGTGATGCTTTTAAAGCCCTTGCGCAGGAAGGTTTGCTAGAGGTAAAACCACACATAGGTACTTTTGTTTCATTGATAGATATAAATCAAATTTCTGATGTTTTATATATTCGTAAAGTAATTGAGCAATCCATATTGAAAGATTTATGTTCATCTTTTTGTGAAGCTGATACTTTAAAATTAGAATTTAGTTTAAATAATCAAAAACAACTTTTAAATAATGATAATTCTTGTGATGATATTGCATCACAATTTATTAAATACGATAATAATTTCCATAAATTAATATTTCGTATTGCAGGAAAAGAAAGTATTTGGGATATGATTTTTGGTCTTAACCAACATTATGAAAGATTTCGTGCTCTTATAAATTTATATGGTGACAACAATATACAAAATTTATATAAAGAACATTGCGCTATTGTAAAAGCTCTTAATGAAAAAGATTATAATACTTTGAAAGAACATATTAACAAACACATTTATGATGGTTTTAAAAACAGTTCAAATATAATAATGGAGTATTCTCATTACTTTGTTAATTATCATGAGTAATGTAATATATATAACCGTATAGTAAAAACACTCAATTTCGAAAATTTGAATTGAGTGTTTTTGTTTATATTATAAAATTCTTCTAGCATTTACATATGAATTTATATAGTAAGAGCTATTTAAGTTATTTATTACCACTTTTCCTTGCCCTGAAGCTGCATGTATAAATTGATTATTTCCTATATATATACCACAGTGAGTAACTACTCCATTGTTTGCTCCTACTGTGTCAAAAAATAATAAATCTCCTGGTTTTAAATTACTTTTACTTACGTAAGTACCATATTTACTTTGAGCCGATGATGTTCTTGGTAGTGTTTTTCCTGCTGAATTTTTGTATACATAATATGTAAATCCAGAACAATCAAATCCATTAGGCCCTTGTGCTCCCCATACATAAGGCTTTCCTAAAAATTTCTTAGCATAACTTATAACTTTACTTGATGAAGTAGATTGTGAAGAATTTGAATTTGATGTTGTAGCAGAAGAAGTAGCTGATGTTTTTTTAGAACTTAAGTATGAACTTGAAACGTATCCTGTTACATTTTTATATTTCACTTTTGACCAGCCATTACTACTTGAAATTACAGTTACTTTACTTCCCTTTGATAACTTCTGGATTGTTGAATAAGTTGTTGATGGTCCTTTTCTTAAATTTAATCCAGCACTTGTCGCTACATATTTTGTCTTAGTAGTCGAAGTAGATGTAGACGCTGATGATATATATTTTTTATGTACATAACCTGTTTTTAAATTATGTTTTATTTTTATCCATGAGCCTCTCGATCCCAAGTATGTAACGTTTGTCCCTTTAGTTATTTTTCCATAAGAAGTATGTTTAGTACTTGGACCACTTCTAAAATTTACTCTTCCTGTTATTGTTCTCATGGATGCTGCATGAGAATCTGTCACATTAGACATAGGTAATACAAAAGCTGTAGCTAGTGCACCTGCTATCATGTATTTTTTATTTATACTCATAATTATTTAAATTACAACTTGAATTATTGTAATTTTTACCTCCTCCTAAAATATTAAAAACCTTTATCATCTTCTATTTTTTTATAATTATAACATAATATTACTTTGTTTACATTATTTTTGTTACCTTTTTGTAACTTTTATTTGTTTTTATATGATGAATTATCATATAAATAAAAAACTCCCAATTTATAAATTATAAATTGAGAGTTTTCATTTAATTTTTACGTTTTACTACTTTTTCCACCACTGTTACTATCCATGCTAAAACTGCAGCCACCAAAATTCCTATTGGTAAATAAAATACAAAACTAAACTCCATTTAATTCGCCTCACTTTGTATAATATCATGTTCTTTATATAATTATAGTACTACATAGCAATTTAGTTGACTTTTATTTTACAGTTGATTTTATTATTTTTTCTTCTTCATCAAAATTATTTATATTTATAGGCCATTTTCCATATTTTCTGCCTGCATCCATTAAAGCATCTATATTTTCAATTGGTGAATTTATAGGAATTCCACAGCCTGTACTTAATAAATATCCCTTTGGACTATCATAAGCATCTTCTATACAACATCTTACTGCTTTATAAACATCCTCTATACTACCTAACATCATAACTTCAACAGGGTCTACATTTCCAACAATGGGAAGCTTATCTCCCACAAGTTTTTTTGTTTCTTTTAAACTAACTCTATTATCTATACTAAGCATATTACAACCACTTTCAACTAAATCAAGAGTCATATGAGAAGTGTCTCCACAAACATGATAAGTAAGTGATTTACCAAAACTATGGACATAATCTACAATTTCTTTAGTATAAGGAAGCACAAATTCTCTATAAGTTTTTCTATCTATTAAAGTTCCTGATGCCATTGGATCACATAATGATATTCCTGCTCCTATTTCTAAAAAGTCTTTCATAACTATTTTTATTGCGTCAGTACTAAATCTCAATAATTCATGAACTCGTTGTGGCTCTTTTCTCGTAGATCTCAATAATTTTTCTACAGGATAAATACTTCCTGCTGCTGTTATTGGTCCATGTATGCTAAGAGAGGCTCCTACCTCATCTCCACACTCATCCATACATATATTATACGCATCATAATTTAATTGATTCCATGGATCATTTTTTCTTTCAACTTTTGATAAGTCAAGATAATTTAAATCTTTTAAATTTTTTAAATAATGATCTATTATAGCTGGTACCCCATCTTCTGGGTCATTAGTTTTACTTCCTAGAGCTATTCCTATACCATGAAGTCCATATTCAATAGAAATAGAATCATTGCCAAATCTTTCATAACAAGCTATTTGAGCTCTTGCTTGATTTTTTGCACAACTTCTTTTTTCTTTATGAGTCATACCTGCAACTTTTCCTGATACTGATGTTACAAAAGGTAATATTGGTATTCTATCTATTGGTTTATTACTAAAAAATCCTGCTAATCTTTCTTTTGGTGTCATCTGATCATCTTTATGCATATTTATCCCCCCAGTTATCTTTAATTTGTAGGAAATTTTAAACATTGTGCAAATAATTTTTCATATCCTAATGAAGCTCCAAGTTCCATATAATCCATTTTTTCTGATAACAATTCCATCTCTTTTCTGGCATTTTTGCTCATTAAGGCCATATATGCTCCTGTTTTTGATGAATTTCCCACATAAACTATCTTTTCATTCACTTCTTTTGGTAATATGCCCACTCCAACTAAACTATCCACACTTACATGAGCTCCAAACTGACCTGCAATAATCACCTTTTCCAAGTCATTCATATCTATATTTGCTTTTTTTAGTAAAGCATAAAATCCTGATAATATGGCACCTTTAGCCAATTGTACTTGTCTTATATCACTTTGAGTAATTAAAAGCTTGTTTTCTTTTTCATATAAAATAAATTCTCTTTTTTTATTATTTAGCTGAAGCTTATTTAATCTATAATCATCTTTATTTAAATCTTCTAATTTTATAAACGCTCCATTACTTTTCACTATATTTGTTCTAAGTAGTTCTTTGACGACTGACAAAATTCCACTACCACATATGCCTACAGGATTTTCATTTCCTATAACTGTCAACTTATTATCTTCTTTGTCTATTACTACATCTTCTATTGCTCCATTTGCTGCTCTCATTCCACAACTTATATTCATTCCTTCCAATGCAGGACCTGCTGCACAAGAACAACATAAAAGTTTACCTTTATTTGATAAAACAATTTCACCATTTGTACCTATATCTATAAATAATACGTTATTTTTTACTTTGTCTAAGTGACAAACATAAGCTCCTGAAACGATATCTGCTCCTATATAAGAAGACACCCCTGGCAAGCAATAAATTCTTCCTTCTTTACAAATATCAATATTTATATCTTTAGCCAAAATATTTTTTGATTTTACAAATTTTGGTGCAAACGGTGATTTTCCAATAGATCTAGCATCCATACCAAGAAACATGTGTAACATGGTACAATTTCCTGACACTGTAATTTCATATATATTTTCTTTATTTATATTTGTCTCTTTACACATATTTTCTATCATTTTATTAATATCACTTACTATTGCTTTTTGTAAATTTAAGATACCTTCTTCTTTATTTTCCAATTCATAAGTAATTCTCGTTAAAACATCTAAGCCATATTGTTTTTGTGGATTTATCATGGATTTTACAGATAATTCTTTTCCTGAATTTATATCAATCAGTGATGATACTACCGTTGTCGTTCCTATATCGATTATTACACCATAGTTTTTTTGTGTTGTATCATCTTCTTCTAAATAAATTAATTTATCATTATTAAATACTGCTGTAATTTTTTCTTTGTAATTTATGTTTTTTAATAATTTCCAATTTAATTTATCAATTTTTAATTGTTTTAATATTTCATCTTCTAAGGGTCTTTGATTTTCTAATGTTGGCTTTTCCAATATGATAAGTTTTTTATGTATAGATGGATTAAATTTAAATTTAGGCATATATCCACTGCTTAGAACTCTATGCTTTCTCTCCCTTTGAAGTAATTCTATTGTTATATTACTCTTAGGTTTTAATAAGCAAGCTAGACGTATATTATTTTTAATTTCTTCTTCTTTTAAAATGTTTTTTTCTGTTTCTGATATTTCTTCTAAATCTCCATCAATTATTTTTATTTTACATTTTCCACAAATACCTTTACCATTACAAGCATTATCTAAAAATATATTTTCAGATAATAAAATATCCATTAAATTTTTATCTTCTTCATATTCTATATATTTTTTATCATCCAATATAAAAATTTTAGGCATTTATTTTAGTCTCCTCTTGTTTTAAGGTATTTAATATGGATTGAATATTTTTAAGAGGTGATTTAGTTCCCAGTCCACAAGCAGGGGATATTATATTTGAACCATCTTTTATACATTTATTAGTTAAAGAAGAAATTTTATCTGGTGTGCCAAATTCCAAAGCATAAGTACTTATATTTCCCATAAGAATTCTATTTGGTAAGTTTTCTCTTGCATTTTTCATGGATACTATGGAGTCAAAACTAAATACATCGCTATTTATCATATTGACTTCTTTATAAACACTTCTCATTTGACCACAAATATGCACAATAGTTCCTATTTTTTCAGTTTGTAAATTTTCAATTATTTTATTTATATATTTTACTGCAAATTCTTTAAAATATTTAGGTCCTAAAATTTCTCCACTACCACTAGGATCTGAAATTGCTATTATATCAGCACCTGCACTAATTTGAGCTTTTGCAAAACTTATAATTTCTTCTGTTACAAAATCCATAAATTCATGAGCTTCTTTATTTTTCTTTCTCAATTCTTTATAAAAATCTACTGGCTCCATAAGAGAACTTGCTGTACTTATAGGTCCTGTTATATTTCCCACTATGGGAATATCATTATTTTCAGATTTTAATATTTTTATAGCATCTAGTACTACTTTTGCTCTTCCTTTTTCTAAATTCATTTTTTTTAGTTTTGTATATTCATTTACAGATTTTATAGCATATTCAATTACATGTGGCTCAAATTCTTTACTTCCCAAAGTAATTTTGGCTCCTAAGGATTCTGCTTCTATTGTCATACAAAAAGGAACTCCATAATTTTCAAAGCAGCCATTTTCATAATTAGCTTTAGCAAGTTGTGCCATTTTCTCTCCATTTAAATGGGCATTGGGCCAAAATATATTAACTTTATCCATAAGTTCTGTTGTTATCATATTCATCATTCCTCCTGGGCATATACAAGGAGGTCTATCAACAATCTCTTTATTGAATACTTTTATTATTCTTTCTTTTGGTGTAATCATTTTTCATACCCCTTTTAATTGATTTCAATTAAATTTTTATTTTTAAGCAATTCTTTAGCAACTTTTACTGCTTCAACAGCATTGCTAGAATATCCATCAGCCCCTATATCATTTGCATATTTTTGTGAAATAGGACTACCTCCTACCATAACAGTTACCTCATTTCTTATACCTTCTTCTTTTAACATATTTATAACAGTTTCCATACCTCCCATGGTAGTTGTCATCAAGGTAGACATACAAAGAAGTTTTGCCTTTGTCTCTTTTACTTTTTTAACAAAATCTTTTAGGGCAACATCTCTTCCTAAATCATACATTTCAAATCCAGCAGTTTCAAACATTATTCTAACTAAATTTTTTCCTATATCATGAGTATCGCCTTCAACAACACCTATAACACCTTTTACTTTTTGACTTTCTCCTTCTTCTGGCAAATAAGGTCTTAAAACATCTAGACCTGCATACATAGCATCAGAACATAATAATACATCTGTTACAAAATATTCTTCTTCATCATAAAGTCTACTAGCTTCATTCATCCCCTCAACTAATCCATTCATTATTCCATCAAAAGCTAAATAACCTTCATTTAAATATTCCTTAGCCACATCTACAACTTCTTCATCTTCCATTTCAACTACACAATTAGCTAATTTTTCTAAAAGTTCTTTTTTTGATGACATAAATTTTTCCTCCTATTTTAAAATTTTATAATAGCTTGATTCCCTTAATTTTACTTTCAGTAAGTTTATAATTTATATTTTTTATACACATTTGTCCTAATATTTTTGTTTTTCCTATGACTTCAATACATCCCTCACCGTATTTCATAGGTTTAGATAATTCTATATCATAAAATTTAGCCTTATTTGTTCCTAAAAGTGCAAAAGTAGTTTTTGGACAAAGCAGTAAAACAGTTTTATCATTTATAATTTTTTCTGCTTTTTTTAAAAAAGGGTATGTAAACATTTGTACAGTCTGTTCCATCATTTTTGGTCCTAATATATTTACTCCACCTGCTGAATCTGCAAAACTAATTAAATTAGCTCCACATCTTTGACCTTCTTCTATAAATTTCAATATTTCTAATTGGAATTTATCAAAAATTTTTTGCATTTTTTCTGGTTCTTTTCTAAAAATTTTAAAAACATGTCTAGCATCCATAAGTACATTTAAAATAGTAAAAGGGCCACTTATTTCTAAAACTACGTTTTCTCCTTCTTCTCTTAAATCACTACAAGCCTTTAAAACTTGTGCTATTCTTCCTTTTGTAAAATCAATACTGTTTAAATTCAATAAATCTTTTGTATCTTTACAAATATATTCTTTTGCTCTAGGCCCTATTTTTTCATCACCATAATTAATTATGCCACCCATAACCTCTCCTTCCACTGTATGGCAAAATGGCAATTCACAAAAAGAAGCATTATCATATCTTTTTAATTCTTTTGCAATTAAAACCATAGTATTATGATGTTTATAAGCATCTGGAAAACTCAATTGCAATTTTTTTGTCACTTCTTCATTTATTCCTACAGAATTATCATATGTACATTTAAAATCTACTATTTTTGACATTGTTTACCCTTCCCATAATATTTTTATATATTATAAGAGTAACATATAAAAATAAATTATTTAAATTGATAATTTCTATATAAATCTTCTATTTATAGATAAAATTAAATCATGGGGTTGTCTCAAAATAAAAAGGCAATTTCACAAAATTATCAATTAAAGTTGCCAATTGATTTAGAAATTTTTATACCAGAGGATGATTCAGTGAGATTGCTAAGCCTAATGATGGAGGAATTAGATTATAAAAAATTATACGAAGCGTACTCCCAAAATGGGAGAAATCATGCAGTTCCACCTAAAATTCTATTCAAAATATTAATTTATGCATACATGAATGATATTTGGTCAAGTAGAAAAATTGAACTTGCCTGCAAAAGAGATGTAAATTTTATGTGGCTATTAGAAGGTTTTAAAGCTCCTGATCATAATACTACTGCAAGGTTTAGAACAGGAAGATTAGAGCCTATACTTGATGATTTATTTAATCAATTTATTGTAAAACTATATGAAAATAATGAACTTGAATTAAAAAATCTATTTATAGATGGTATAAAAATTGAGGCTAACGCCAATAAATACTTAGAAAGATAGTCTAAATATGATTTATACAATTCTATTTTTAATAGAAGAAATAGTTTTTCTAAGACAGACATAGATGCTACATTTATGCATATGAAGGATGATCACATGAAAAATGCTCAATTAAAATCTGGATATATTTCGAAAGCTAAAATATATGAATGTGAAAAATATATTTGTTTTATATAGCACCTTCAAGACCAATTTCCTTAGCAACACTTTTCATACCTTCTATAGTCTCTTCTATAACTTCTTCTAATGATTTATCTAACATTTCACATC
>JABLTO010098543.1_pt1 | contig 11358 bp, 31 predicted proteins | sample 7160091 | NCBI WGS metagenome assembly JABLTO01 (sample SAMN14651225, study PRJNA627086) | human gut metagenome | isolation source: feces | host: Homo sapiens
CAGCACAGCCCCCATGGCGTCGATGACGATGGACTTGCCGGCGCCGGTCTCGCCGGTGAGGGCGTTGAAGCCGGGGCGGAACTGGATGTCCGCCTCCTGGATGACCGCGATATTCTCAATGTGCAGAAGCTCCAGCATAGGGGTCCTCCTCTGAAAACGCGCCCGGCGAGCCCGCCGGGCGCGGCAAAGTCAGCTGATGAACATGGCGTCCCGTATGCTCACGGGAGACCAGATTTCCACCTCGGTAACACTTTTCCGAGGACTTCGCCTTTTCCGGCCGTGCTGAAGCCGGGAGCGGCGTACCTCTCTTCTTCTTCCGGTATTGTAGCAGGAAATTACCGTTATGGCAACCACTGAGAGGCGCTGATTTCGCTTTTTCTTTCACGGGTGGTATTCGGGTATAGGCAAAGGGGAGACCCCGTAGGGCCTCCCCTGTTCGCTGTTATCGCCTCTTGTCATATCGGATCTCCGGCAGCCACTCATATCTCTGCTCGAACGGGATGAAGTCCTGGTGGTCTCCCACGATAGCCTTCATCGCCGCATCCATCTTGGCCCGGGCGTAGTCCGCTTCCGGGTTCTTTGTGAGGGCGTCGAAGAACTGGTCATACTTCTTGCCCCAGGCATCCAGGACCCTCTTCAGGCGGGCATGGCCGAAGACATCCTTGCCCATGACCTCCGGGTCATTCAGTGTCAGGATGAGCGTATCGGTCATGTACTGCTGGTAGGTCTGCCGGATGGCGTCCTGCATCACCTCATCCCGGACCTTTCTCCGCTCCAGGTAGCCGTTCTTTCCCACTTCGTATCGCCTCCAAACATTTCTCGCATTTCTGGTACTCCCCCGGGAGCCACTCATCGAACAGAGTACATTTCGGCAGCCGGCGTTCAACCGGCGCCTTTCTGCCGTGGGTGCGGTCCCGGTGCGTATGATACCGGCAGACATCATTCCCAAAGTAGTCTCCAGGGTACAGGCACTTCCGCTCCATGCCCTTCCCGCACGGGACCTCATGCTCAACTAAGATTTTCACGCTCCGCCGTTCCTCCTCAACCATTCCCTCCATTTTTCCGCCTTTTCAGAGCGGCTTTCTTCAGATGCGGGATGTTCGCATACAGTGAGCAGATCTCGTAATGCGTCGGCCATATCCCTCTTTGCCTGTCCAAGCTGCTTTCTCAGCTTTGGGATCAAGGGACAATGAGCCGCTGGTACGGCTGTGCAGAACCCACCAACGGCTGTGCAATTACCGTTGTCCTGGTGAATCCAGTCGCACCCGATGCAGTTCACCTTTCGAGCCCCTTTCAGGATTTCGTTCTCCTTTTGGAGGTGTTCAACCGCAACAGCCAGTTCGTGCATGGTCCTTTCCCGGCAAGCGGTTCGTTCTCTACTCGGGCAGGAGTTGCACTCCTTCAGATCGCAGCAATATGCTGACTCAATCAAATCCTTGATGTCCATATCATCTCATCGCTCCGGCCGCCACAGAAAACTCAGGGTCAAAGGTGTCGGAGTACGCCGCCACGCCGTTCCAATCATCGTAGCGAACTCTCTCCTGGTGTCCGTTACACTCGAACACCAAATTGGCTCTCGGTTCATCTCCATCGTCCTGGCGTCTTCTCTTTCCGCAAACGAGCCATCGGGCGAATTTCTCCCGCCTGGACACTTCACGGAGATAGTATCTGCCGGTGTCGAGGCCCCGGTAGACTTCTCTGCCGGTTCCCTCTTCAATGCCATCGAACCTCACTCTGATAACCTTCTCCGGGTATCTCTCCGGGTCGTTGTAGTAGTCGTTCTGGCTGAGGCTCAGGTGGTATCCATTGAAGACCTGGGAATAGCTCAACGAGAGATGGCTTTCCACATACTCCTTGCCGAGCCGTTGCAGATCTTCAGCCTTGATGAACAGCCACGCAGAGTTGCCGGATTCATCCGTAGCCGTCACCTTGGTCCGGCCTTCAAGAGCGGAGGCAAAAAATGCGTACTCAGCTTTGTCCTGCTGAGTAGGGGCCGAGAACGTGACCTTCATCTCAGCACCCCCTCAGCAGTAAACGGGGTCTTTGCCCCGTTCCACGTTCTCCCCACGGAAGCAGTGACCGCAATACTGCCAGATGCCGTGCGGCCACTCGCCGCCGACCTTCTTGAAGGTAGCGTAGGTGGCTTTCCACTCCCCGGTCTCCGGGTCTTCCCGGTGGGAGTACGGCTCACCCATCTGGGAGCAGCGGCTGGTCATGCAGGCAGGCGGCAGGCAGTCCATGGCGTTGTCTACGACGGCCTGCTCGACATAATCGCCAACCTGGACCTTCTGGTAGCTGAAGGTATCCTCGGTCCAGACCTCCTTCCCTTCGTACAGCATTACTCATCCCTCCCCATGATGACCTGGTGTGCCTTGCAGATGCCCCGGTTCAGCCGGGGGTCGTCCACGACTTCTTTGGCCGTGAACCCGAGCGCCTCCAGGGCGTCGGTCGTGTCCCCGGTGTAGCCATACTCGTGGTTGTCCAGCTCACACAGGAACATATCAAAGATGAACCCTTCCCCGGTGGGGTCGGCGGCGATGGCCTCCTTCATCTCCCGCTTGTGGCGGTCGAAGGTCTCATGCAAGAGGGAGCGGTCCTTCTTCTGGATGAACCCGCCGGCCCCGATGCTGACGATCTTGTCGAGGTCCTTCTTGGGGCTCAGGCCCCACCTCTTCATCATCTCGTCGAACTGGCTCTCATTGAAGGCGAAGCCCAGGGGCAGGGCGTTGACTTCTTTTTGCTGGCGGCTACGCAGCTCCATGTACTTATTCATATCTCACTTTCTCCTTTCAAACCGAACCACAGAAGTTGCCCAGCTTCTTCCACAGAGCAAAGGTCTTCGGCGTCATCCTCACTTCGTCCGGGACCCCGGTGGTCAGCAGCCAGCTATGGGACAAGCTGAACAGGCGGGTGGCTGCCTCCCTCTCCTGTTCCGTGAACTCCTCCAGCCACCGGCGCCGCCGGTGGCCGGTGCCCCAGTGGGCACCGAACCGGGTCATGCAGACCAGCGCATACGGGATGTGCAGGTTGACCTCATCTCTGGTCAGGACCAGGAATGTCTCGCATCTCGCCATCTTCTCGATACCTCCTCAATACTCAAAGTGTCTGGGGGGGGACTTCACGGCGATGATGGAGCCGGAACGCCCCGCCTGTTTCATCCACTTCTTGCCGTCCCGGACGGCAGCCTCCTCGGTGCGGAAGACATCTCCGCTACTGGTGCGGCAGAACGGATAGCACTCCCCGGTTCTCGGGTCTTCCGAGTAGCACGGATCGTCGGGGTCCGGCGTGAACAGCCATTCAAAGCCCTTCTCATCGGTGCCGACATAGCCCCAGCCGGTGCTCCTCATGCTGCTTTCAAACATCTTCTGCGCCTCCTTAATCTCCAACACTGAAGTAGTTCGAGTAGACCGTATCGTCCTCCTCGCAGTAATAGTAGGTGCGGTCTCCGTAGGCTTCCTGGTCGTAGAACAGGTACACCATCTTCTTGCCGGACCGTTCCGCTTCATAGGCCGATGTGGTGCTGTACTCGTGCTGCTTCAGGAACTCCCGAAGGGCTTCACGACTGGTAAGCCCTTTTTCAGGGATAGACACACTCATGTCGGATCACCTCCCAACGCCATAGGAGGCGGCCAGGCCAGAAACAGCAGACCAGGCATCCTGATACGGAGTATCGGGCTTGAAGCTCGATGCCCACCGGAGGCCGGCTCCCTTGTGGTGGGAGCCGGGCCGTCGGTCATTCTCCATGACTCTGGCCATCAGGGCCATGTGCAGCTTGCGGAACCTCTTTGCGGTCATATCACTCGCCCTCCTTCTTGACCATCAGGTCATACAGCTTCGCCTTCAGCTCCATGATGGTCATGTCCCGGTCGTGGACCTCGGCCTCCAGGGATCGGATCTTGTCACCCTGCTCACTCCGCTTCCCCCTCTCAATGAGGAGGAACTTGTGCTCCGCATCGGTGCTGATCTTCTGCTCCTTCAGGGCCGCCTTGGTCTTGGAGTGCTCAGCCATCTCCGCCTTCAGCTTCGTCTGGAGCTCCTTGACCTCTTCGTGCTCGGGATTGCTGTGCTGGTTCCAGAAGCGGGTGGCGTCATCCCAATGCCAAATGCGGAACAGGATGGAATAGAAGGTGTTCTGGGTGGCGGGGCGGTTGCTGCTCACAGTACCCTTCGGGTCCGGCTCACCGTCTCTGTTGTTGCGGCCGATGTCGTTGGCCAGGAACACCAGTTCCTCAATCGGAGCATTACCGAAGATGTCCTGGGCTCGGCAGATGTCTTCCTGGGCCAGGCTCAAACCGTTGAGCCGCACCTCTTTCACCAGCTCGGCGGCTGTCTTGATGCTGTCGTACTTACTCATGGTCTCCTCCTTAAATCCGTTCGACTTCCACGTCGGAAATGATGATGGTGTTCTCGGTTCCGCCGATGTGGAGGATGAGCTGAACATCATCTCCGTCCTCCTCATATCCGGCTACCACATACTCACGGTTGGCTTCCAGAACTTCCAGTCCCAGGTCTTCCAGAGACTCAACGAGTTCTTCCATTCTGCTGAACCATCCGAGGTTTTCGACTTGCTCTTTCATGTCAAATGCTCCTTCAAAAACTGACCAACATGGATAAGTTTCTTACCACATTCTCATTCTAACTTACCGACACGGTTAAGTCAAGTCAAAAACTAAAAATAGCAAAATATTTTTTGCTATCATCAAAACAGTTGATTTTCAGAACTTTCTGGAGGAGTTCAGCCAGTTGTCACGAGCGGGACAGCTTACCAAACCGGAAGGGGCCTGGTCATCTCATTTCTTCATCCGGGCGGCCGCTGTAACGGGCCCAGAACCGCTTGGAGGCCTCTTTGCTCAGGGGGGATATGGAGTTGTGGCCGCCCTCCCAAACCTGGTAGTAGGCCAGGAAGTAGGCGCCGGACGAGTCTTTGAACAGCTCCATGTAGAACTTGTCTTCCGGGTGCCCTTTGCTGGTGCAGAGGGACTCTGCTTTGCTGGTGTCGTAGGTGGTGCCATCCACCATCTGAACCACCCGGGGGCTGTTGCTGTTTCCCAGGGCCGGGATTTCTGCCCCGGTGCTGCTGACCATCTTCACGGAGTAGCCGACGAATCCCAGGGCCTTGTTCAGCTCGTCGAAGGTCAGGGTGTCGGCCTTCAGGCGGCCGCTCAGGTTTTGGGGACTCCACCCCATGTACTCAGCAAGCTCCTTCTGGGTCTTGCCGGCTTCGGCCAGGGACGAGCGGATCATCTCAGAAGCGGTCATCAGTCACCAGTCCTTCCATTACCGCCATGGCCACCAGGTCCTTCAGGACTTTCTCCATGGCTGCTTCACGCTTGTCCGCCGGTTCCTTCAAGGCGGACTGTGCTTTGCTGGCCAGCATGGAGACCGTGCCCCGGATGTTGACCAGCTTGGTGTAGTCCCTTTCGGCACTCGCCGCCATTCTCATGGCCGAAGCCAGGTCATCGGCGTTGCGGTGCTCACGGTCATATCTGGTGATCCCGGTCTCCTGGTAGTTCTGGTATGCTCTTGCGGCCTTGGCCTCGTACTTCTCAACCAGGGCATCCAATTCAGCTTTGCTCAACATGGTATCATTCCTCCTCACCTCTCCAATATTTCTCTGTCTCCTCGATGGTGGCTCCCGCCGGGAGACCACGCTTGCGCCGGTTCTTCTTCCATCCGGCATATACCTTCAGGTCTCGCTCGTCGATGCTGTACCCGCAGCCGCCGGTGGAGCGGTTGTGGACCAGAAGCGGCCGGGGGTAGTCGGGGCGCCGGGCCCGCAGGACCTCATAGGCTCCGACCGTGGGCTCCAGGGTCCAGCCGCTACGGACCAGGTAGGCTTTCAGGTCATACAGCGTTCCATGCTGTACGGTAGTTCGATTTTTCACGGTTTACTCCTCCAAATATTGCTCCGCTTGTTTCCATAGGCCACGGTCCGAGTAATACCCATACAGGAACTCCCGCTGTGCTTTTGTCAGCGGCTTTTCATCGCTGGAGGTGACAAAGGCAACGCCTTTTCCTGGGTTGTGCAGCAGAGCCCATCCACGATCAACAAGGATGTCTCCCTCAACTCCGGTCTGGAGGTAGTGCGTGTTCCCGTTCCTGTCTACCCAGGAATCTGCATCTTCGCCCACCAATCCAAGTTCAACGACCTTTTTGTGTGCCCACGACTGGTGCTCCGCAAACTCGACAGGGTAGAAATTGCCCGCCGGGTCAATCCATCCGTAGTTGTCGGCGAAACCTTCTCGTTCGATAGCAGCCTGCTTCATGAAGCTATTCACCATATCAGAGGCGACAGGATCTTCTACATCATAGTCGTCGATACCAGCATCCTGAAGGAGGTAACCTTTCCCGCTGTCAATCAGGTGGCTGGTCAGGGAGTAATACTTATCCTCGACCTCCCGCAGATCCTTCTTCATCTCAGAAACCTTCTTGTTCCACTGGCCTATGTACTTGCCGATGAGATCCTGGTCATCTTCCACCATGGCATACGAGCCATCTCCGGTGTTGCCGATGAACTTCGCCCTTCCGATCACGACCTTGGTGGCCAGCTCCACAAGCTCCTCCCTGCTCTTGTCCGTTCCACACATACAGCTAAGGAGAAACTCCTCGACAGCAGACCACGGTTTTCCTTCCAGCCAGAGCCATTCTCTTGCGGTTCTGGTGACAAACTCTCCGGTAACGGAGAACGAGACAGTTCTGCTCCCCATGCTATCACCTCTCCCCGTCCCGCTTCTTCGGAATGGCGATGAATCGGCAGCACTCCGAAGCGTTGGCCGCCACAAATCGCAGGGCCACCAGGGCGAGCATGGCGTCCTCCATGAAGTCCTGTGCGTCCTGCTTTCCCATTCCGTCGTTGTTCAGCAGCTCCAGTCTCCTGGCAAACATCGGAAATACCTTCTCCAAGTTCTCCGCTGCCTCCATCCATCGCTCCGGCGGGAGCGACCGTCCGAACTTGATGTCAACGATTTCAGACATCCTAACCTTCTCCTTTCAAGAATCCGTGGATGGCCCACCATCCTTCGTCAGCCTTCATCAGGACCACATCCCCTTCCCCGGCCTTCAGGTTAGCCCCGCAGAACGGGCAGGCCTCGATATGCTGGCCAGCCGGGTTTCCTTCGTCGTTCATCACCCAATACTCCGGCCTCTCTATGCAGTTCAGCCAGATGTACTTCCCGGCCGGAAGGCCCGAGCACCGGTGAAGCGCCTGCTTCCAGAGGAGGCAATACCTTGTTGCCAGCATCGACCGCACTTCTCGGCGTCTCGGGTCTCCTTCCGGTATCAGCGTACCTCTCGGAAGGGACCGCCACCGGAGAAACAGGTTTTCCATCTCCGCTTGCCTGAGCATCTGGTCCTGTGCGGAGAACAGGTTCATCTGTTCCATGTCAGCACCTCAAATCTGGGAGGCCATTTCCAGGCATCCGTCTTCATCCGTGATGATGGGGACACGGTGGTGGACCAGGGGGAACCGGCACTCGCAGGCGTCGTTGTAGGCGCAGCCGGTCGTCTCGCAGTCCCGGCACAGAGACTCATAGTAGACCGCCATCGTGGAGCGGCTGACAGCCTCTTCGCCATAAAGCAGGAAGGCTACGCCCTTGCTGTGCCGCTCATCAAACCAGTGCCAGATCTCCTCCCGGCTGGTCCCAGGCTCCCAGCCCATGAACTTCTCCTCGATGCACTCGGTTTCCGGGTTCATTGGGACGTCTGCGAAGGACGCCCACATCTCCTCCAGTTCCTCATCCCGCTCCCGCAGGGTCTCGATGTCCTGGAGACCATCCATCACCGTGCAGTAGGCGTCATACGGGATGGTGCGGTGGAGCTCATCCATGACCTCGACCGCCATCTGCTTCACATCGTTCATCCGTAGACCACCTCCCCGAACAGCGCATACTGGACGATTTCATCGGCGCATCCGGCGTCAATCTCGCAGCAGTCCACCACGATGGCTCCCCCAGCCTCTCCCTGGACGGCTCCGTACTGATCCCTGCCGGACTCCACCCAGAGCTTGAAGCCATTCAGGAACTTCTCCAGGGTCAGCTCCCAGGTCTGGTCGGGGTCCTCAACGTCGTGGAGAACGAGGACACCGCCCCTGGCGATCTGCTCATTACCCCAGTCTGCCACCCGCTTTTCCTCGATGACCTCGGCTTCTCCGCACCAGTAGTTGATGCCGCCATCCAGGGCGCAAACCATGATGTCGTCGATGTCCTGCTGGGTGAGCTGGATGTTGAGCTCCGCCTTGACCTCAAACTTCTTCTCTTCCATGGTCTTCTTCCTCCTTCAAATCGTTTATCAGTACCTCACGCAGAGGGCTCGTTTCGTAACCGGAACTATTCCTGACTGGCACCGGGGCCAGGATGCCCATGCCACCGGTCTTCTCAACCAGGCCCATAAAGGCAGCCTCATTCTCTTCGGACCATGGAATGTCATGGAACAGAACCTTGGTCTGTCCATCTTCATTCCAGATGGCCTTCACCGTGAGAACGAGGGCTCCGTGCCGGACCTTATCGCCCGGCTTCAGTTCGGACACCTTCTTCATCTGCCCTCCTTTCACCAGGCGCAGCGCCACTCGGGAGACTCAACGATCTCTTTGACCTGGTTCTCTTTCTGCTCGAAGTCAAACTGCTCTTCGGCGGTGACATACACAGGGATGTCCAGGTCGAAAACTTCGACATCGAGGTCGTCTCTTTTTGAGTAGACCGCCTGGACCATCCCACCCCTTACCACGATTGCGACATCCATAGGCTACTCCTCTTCTCTCCTCAGCCACCGAAGGCAGCTCTCTTTGTCCGGGAACTCCTCGGTCCAGGCGTTCCCGTCGCTGTTGTCGATACCGACGAACTTGTCCCCCTCCTGCAGGTAGAACAGGCCCAGGGGCTCGTATCGGCCCCCGGTCCCGTCGCAGCTATCCAGGAGCTGCTTTGCAGCCTCTTGGCTGATCTCCCGGAGGGCAATAGGCTCACTCATCGTCGTCATCCTCCTTCCGCTCCAGGCGGCTGAACATGGTATCAATCTCCTCCTGGTCGAAGTCCTCGATGATGCCCTGCTCCTTGCAGAAGCTCAGGAAGTCGTCGAACAGGTGGCGGCCCGCCCGGGCCTCTTCTTCACTCAGGCGCTCCTCGTTGTTGATGGCATCGAGGCAATCCTCCAGGTCGAGCCGGGTGTTATGAAACCGGCAGTAACTCATATTCGCCATATCGGCATCTCCTTTCAAATCAGGCCTTCTTGGCCTGCTCATACCACGCAACCGCCTCTTCGTAGGTGTCGAAGTAGTCGATGTAGTGGTCGCACATCTTGTTCTCGGTCATGCCGTTCTCCGGCTTCGTATCGGCCTCGACGGGGTACAGGTTTACCTTCACCTTGCCGCTGTCGAAATACTTGGTGCTCACCGCCCAGAACTTCACCGGCTTCACACCTCCCCTTCCTCAACGGTTTCCCATTCGCTGACCTCACGGACCCTGATTCTGGTCTTCACCACCATCAACGCCCACGCAGTGTCTCGGTCGGTGGTGGAGGTAGCCGTGAACGGCCCGCAGCCGTGGGGGTTGGTAGACGGCTTTCCGTTGAAGTATTCCTTGGCCTTGCAGATGGCCGCCTTGGCCTCTTCCAGGGAATCGCAGTACCGCCTTCCAATCTGGTTGAAGTAGCCAGGGGCCGCATTTCTCCACTCGCCCGGCTTGTACCTGTGCTGGTACTCCGGCAGATATTGCTTCTTCATATTTAGCTCCTTCTACCCTCGTGACCTCCGGGGCGGGCATTGGGGTCAGTTCAGGGGCAGAGCCTTCTGGACAGCAGCCAGCGCCCGGGCCATGTTGTCGGGGCGGCTATTCCGTATGGTCTTGTAGGCGTTGCCGATCCATCCGCCCAGCTCTTTGCGGTGCTGGAGATAGTAGGCCGTAAAGTGGGCCCGCATCTGCTTCTGATATTTCTTTCTCGTCATAGTCGTTAGTCCTTTCTGCCCTCGTAACCTCCGGGGCGGGACCTTGATTTACTGCTCGGCCTTCTTGGCGATCTTCCGCAGGGACTTGATGGCGAGAGTGGCGTATGCGCTCTCTACGGCGGACACATCGTACTTGTCGAACCCGTCCCGGCTCTCGATCCAGGCAAGCAGCTCTTCCGGGGTCTCGCAAAATTGAGCCAGGTTTGCCAGGATGCTGAACACCCGCATCCGCTCCTTGCCGTTGTCGTTGAGGTAGTAGCTGACCTCAGCCAGCTTCTTGTGCTCGGCGGTGACCGCCGCTTTCCACTCAGCATAATTGGTGACCATCTCTTACTCCTCCTCTTCATCGTCCCAGTTGGGAAGGCTATCCAGGAACCGCTGGATAAACGGAATGTGCGGGAAAACATAATCGGCAATCAGACCCCCGACGCCGAGGACCGCCAAGAAGGCGGCCAGGATGCCCAGGTCAACGATTGCTTCACCCAGAAGTTCGTCCATGGCGTCCGCCTCAAATCAGGTACGGCAGCTCGTACTTCACGAAGTCTGCCGTCATGCAGGACAGCTCCTCATCCAGGTCGTTGCACCAGGCGGACAGGTAACCGTCCCGGGCCTCCTTGTTCTTCCAGTTCTCCCGGCTCAGACCGATGCTGTCCAGGATGATGTAGCCGTCGCCGCCGATACCGAAGAGGCTACGTCCGCCGTGGGTCCGCTTCCACTCCTCATCGGCCTCCAGGTCATCCTTGTCGGCCTTCATGATGTACTCCACGATGCAGGTGTCGAAGTTGTAGCGGAACAGCTTTCCGTTCAGCTTATAGGGCTTGCTCTTCATTTTCAGGCACTCCTTTTCTTCCATTGGTCATCCGGCAAGGTACTCTTCCACGGCGGCGATAATCTCATCGTCGCTCGGAATGTACTCACCGTCATCAAACAGGTCATACAGGAACTGGTCATCATGTCCCTCGATGGAGACCTCCAGGCCGGCTTCTCTGGAAACCGAAATCACTCGGTCTCTTGCCTCGGCCCAAAACTCATTGGCCTTTCTAATCTGCTCATCCATTTTGAAGTGCTCCCTTCTGCCAAGTATTCACGCCCCACCTTTTCGGGCAGGGCGTTCAATGTCTTACCGTTTTGGTAACTTATTGTATCTTCACTCTACCTTACCGACACGGTAATGTCAAGTCAAATATTGATTTTTTCTGAAATATTTTTCTCCGTAAACTTACAGCTTCATTTTGCACCCTTTCGGCGCTTTCACGGCTCTTTTGGGCAAAAAAAGAGCGCCCTACCTGCATTTGCTGTCTGGTCAGATTACCAGTTAAAAGCAGGTAGGGCGTATGGCCGCATGGGAGCCGCTTTAAGGGCACTTTCCGCTCCGGTATGTAATTCACAGAAGATACCTGCCTTTACTCCTCGAGAATGTCCCG
>JABLTO010113776.1_pt1 | contig 11356 bp, 11 predicted proteins | sample 7160091 | NCBI WGS metagenome assembly JABLTO01 (sample SAMN14651225, study PRJNA627086) | human gut metagenome | isolation source: feces | host: Homo sapiens
AAATTATTATTAAAAAAATTAATGAGGTGATTTTATGTCTGAAAATAAAAAAATTGAAATAATTTCTGACAACGGAAAACGTATTCAAATTTCTAAGGTTTATGACCATATTGAAATGGAGAAACCTAAGGAAAAAAAGAAAGAAGATATAGTAATACCTAAGGTTAAGAAAAATAAATAAAGGTTTATATTTGTACTTTAAAAAGACAGTCGGTTCGTAATAAGAACGCCAACCAGCTACAATGAAGCCACTTGGGTCGTCGAGAAACATAAAAAACAGAAATAAAATAATAAAAAGAGAGATACATAATTGCATCTCTCTTTTTATTATGGTTAATTGGTTGGACGGCGTACCCAACATCTCTTTTAAGACCATCTCTGGCGTGATAGCTGCCTCTTTCTATCCTCAAATAACCTAAAAATATTATATTACATTTATAAAAAAATATTCTTTTATAAAATTGGTAGCGAAGATGTGATTCGAACACATGACCCTTCGGGTATGAACCGAATGCTCTAGCCAACTGAGCTACTTCGCCATATTTAGAACGATTATAATTATAAACATTTTTTTTGTTTTTGTCAATACTTAAATAAAAAATAATTATAGGATTGCAAAACTACATCCTATAATTATTCTCCTATTTCTTTTTCTGTATCTCTTTGTAGGTTTATTTCATTTTCTTTTTTAGGATTTTGTATTTTTATTGTATTTTTTAATATTGTTTTTTTGCTTTTAGAACTTTTATTATCTTCTAACATATATTCTAAATTATCTATTTCTTTTTTATTTTCTTGCTTTCTTATTTCTTTTAATTCTTCATTTAATTCGTTTTCTTCATCTAATTCTTCTGTAGAAGATAATGTTTTTAGTGCTAAATATACTGAAGAAAATGCATTTTTTAAAGTGCCTACAATTAAATTATTTCTTTGTTTTACAACACTTGCCATAAGATTTTCTTAGATATACTAAGATTTTCACCTCACTTTTTCACAATTATGTTACCATAATAACATATTTTTAGTAAAAAGTCAAATTTTTCAAGGTATTTAGGCAATTTTTGTTTGTCTTTTTTCTACAATTATATACATTTTATTCCATATAGTCTCTTAATTTTTTACTTCTACTTGGATGACGTAGTTTTCTTAAAGCTTTTGCTTCTATTTGTCTTATTCTTTCACGTGTTACATCAAATTCTTTTCCTACTTCTTCTAATGTTCTTGCTTTTCCATCTTCCAATCCAAATCTTAATTTTAAAACTTTTGCTTCTCTAGGTGTTAATGTATTCATTACTTCTTCTAGTTGTTCTCTAAGCATAGTATATGCAGCAGAATCTTGTGGGGCTGGAGAATCATCGTCTTGTATAAAATCCCCTAAGTGACTATCATCTTCTTCTCCTATTGGTGTTTCTAAAGATACTGGATCTTGTGCTATTTTTTGAATTTCCATTACTTTTTCTACTGGAAGTTCCATTTCTTTTGCTATTTCTTCTGGCGTTGGTTCTCTACCCATTTGTTGTAATAAATGTCTTGATATACGTATTAATTTATTTATTGTTTCAACCATATGAACAGGTATTCTTATTGTACGTGCTTGGTCTGCAATAGCTCTTGTAATAGCTTGTCTTATCCACCAAGTTGCATACGTACTAAATTTAAAACCTTTTGTATAGTCAAATTTTTCAACTGCTTTTATTAACCCCATATTTCCTTCTTGAATTAAGTCTAAAAATAGCATTCCTCTGCCTACATATTTTTTAGCAATACTAACAACCAATCTTAAGTTAGACTCCGCAAGTTTCTTTTTGGCTTCATCATCGCCTTCAAGTATTCTTTTAGCTAAATCAATTTCTTCTTCATAAGTAAGAAGAGGTATTTTACCAATTTCTCTTAAATACATTCTAACAGGGTCATTTACATTAACGCCTTCAAGAGTATTTGCGTTCACATCTTCTATTTTTATTTCTTCTACTTCTTTTAAATCCTCAATGTCTGGCTCTTCATCATCAAATTCATCTTCTACTACTGCACCTGCTTCTTGAAAAGCATCAAATATTTTTTCTATATTATCTGGATTTATTTTTTCTAATTTTGTAGCAAGTTCTGCATAAGTTATCTTTCCGTTTTTTTTAGTTTCTTCTACTATCTTTTTTACCTCTTCTAATTCTTCTTTACTTAATTGGCTTTTTTCGTTTTTTTCCTTACTCATAAAATCCTCCCTATTTAATTTTAGCAAGTTCTATAATAACCTTTCCCAACTCATTTTCTAGTTCTTTTGTTTTATTAACCTCTGTAGTTTCTTCCATTTCTTTTACTATTTTATTTCTTTTAGAAATTAATTTATCCTTTTTGTACGTTTTAAGAATATCTTCAATTCCTTTTTCTAGCTCTGTAATACCATAGTCTTCTGCCATAATACTTGTTATATGATTTATAATTTCCTCATCCTCAAATAAAATTGTGTAATCATATATCTCTTTTTTTCCATTTTCAAATTCATTGTATATTTTTGTTATTATATTTTTATTAATTTCTGAAATAAAATCTTCTGGTTTTATCTCATCTTTTATTTTTAAATATGTATCTACGCCTCCTGAAATTAATATAGAAATAATTGTGTTTTCTCTTCTTAAGGTTGTTTCATCTACATTATTTTCTACTTTTTTTTGTAAATTATACCTTGGTGTTTTTCTTTCCAATATTTTTGTATCTGTTCTATTATTTTTGTATTGAATTTTTTGTATTTCTGAATAGATTGCATCTTTAGAAATTTTATATTCATTTGAAATTTTATCTAAATAAACTTCTCTTTCAATATTATTCGAAACCTTAGACAATGTACTGGCAATTTCATTTAAAAATTTTATTTTGTCACTTGTATTTTCTAAATTTAATTCTTGTTTATATTTTTTTATTTTAAATTCAACTAATGATATGGCTTCTTCAACATATTTATTAAACCTTCCACTTCCATACTTAGTAACAAATTCATCCGGATCTTTAGCTCCTTCTATTTGAAGAATTCGTAAGTCACATCCTAAATTATCTAAAATTTCTAGTCCTCTCATAGTAGCAGCTTGTCCTGCTCCATCTTGGTCATACCCTATAACTATTTGGTCTGCAACTCTACGTAGTAGTCTACCTTGTGCTTCAGTTAAAGCTGTTCCTAATGAGGCAACTGCAGTTTCTATCCCTCTTTGGTGTAGTGAAACAGCATCCATATATCCTTCAACAATAATTATTTTTTTATTTTGATTTGTATTAACATTGTTTAATCCATATAAATGTCTGCCCTTATTATATACAATTGTGGATGGTGAATTTAAATATTTAGGTTTAGAATCATCTAATACTCTTCCTCCAAAAGCTATTACCTTTCCTCTAATATCTTGTATTGGAAACATAAGTCTATTTTGAAAGCTATCATAAAATTTTCCACTTTTTCCTTTTTTTACTAATGCAGAAGCTAAAATCTCTTCGTCATTAAAACCTTTATCTTTTAAATATTTATACAATTCATCAAAACTACAAGAATATCCAATTAAAAATTTTTTTAAAGTGTTATTATCTAACTTTCTCTTTTTTACGTATTCTTGTGCTGGCTTTGCTGTTGGTTTATATAAATTTTCGTGATAAAATTGTGCTGTTTCTTTATTAATTTCATATACTTTAGCTTTTAAGTGTTCTGCTTTACTATCTTGACTATTATCTAAAGCTGGTAATGTAATATTAGCTTTTTGTGCTAATAGTTGAACACTTTCTCTGAAATTTATTCCTTCTATTTTAGAAATAAAATGAAACACATTTCCACCTACTCCACATCCAAAGCAATGAAAAATTTGCTTATTTGGAGATACAAAAAAAGATGGTGACTTTTCACTATGAAATGGACATAGACCTGAATAGTTACTACCTGTACGTTTTAGTCTTACATATTGTGACACAATATCTACAATATCGTTACTATTTTTTATTTCATCAATTAATTCGTCACTATACCTTAACATTATTCATCCTTTCTTCATACATATTTATTATTCGACGTTTTTTATAAAAATCCTTCTTTTATGTTTACCAAATTTATTGCACATAAAAAAACGGCCATAGGCCGCTATCTTTTTATTAAGCATTTGCACTTCCATCGAATGGAATAAATTTTTTAACTATTGTATCGCTCATTGCAGAAATATTAACATCATTATGTACTTTATATTCTTCAAATGAATTATTAATTTTGTTTTCTACTATATCTTCAATTTCGTCTTGTGTTGCATGCTCTGTTAATACTAACTCACTAACTAATATTTGTTTTGCATTATTAAGCATTTTCTTTTCGCCTGTTGATAATCCTTTTTCTTTTTGTTTAAAGCTTAAATTTCTAACAACATCTGCAACTTCGTAGATATCTCCACTTTTCATCTTTTCCATATTATCTCTATAACGTTTATTCCAATTCATAGACATTTCTGTTTCATTTGCTTCTAATACTCCGAATACTTTTTCTGCAGCGCTTTTATCTATTATTCCTCTAACACCAACTTGTTCTGCTTTTGCTGTTGGAACCATAACCTTAACTTCTCCTGGCATTTTTAGAATATAGTATGCTTGTTTTTCTCCAAGTATATCTTTCTCCTCTATTGAATCTACAACCCCTGCTCCATGCATTGGGTATACAACTTTATCACCTATATTAAACAATTAGGTCACTCCTTTCAAAATGTCTATTTCGTTTTTCCCGATGTGTTTATTATAACACAAAAATTACCAAAAGTCAAAGCTTTTGGTAATTAAAATTACATAATATTTTTATTGGTTAGTTGAGCCAAATCCGCCTGTCCTTTCTCCTTCTGCACTATCATTATCTGCTATTAAATATTTTTGAAATATTGCTTGTCCTATACAATCACCTTTTTTTATCTCTATATCTTCATCTTTAATATTGTAAAATGCAAACATTATATGTCCATCATTATCTGGATTTCCATAATAGTCTTTATCTATTACTCCAATACTATTTGCAAGTATTAAACCTTTTTTACCAGGGTTTGAACTTCTATTTGCAAGTATTAATACTTCATCATCTGCCATATATGCTTTAATTCCTGTTTTTATTAAAGTTGGTTTATTTCCTCTTTTAAAACTTGGAATTATTATATTTTCTGCTGCTTCTACATCATACCCTGCTGAAAATTTTGTTTTTCTAACTGGTAAATTTATTCCTTTATCTTCAAATCCTTTTGCTACTTCAAATCCACGTATTTTTTCCATTTTTTATCTTCCCTTCTTATTTTTATTTCTATATTGTTGTATATTAAAAAAGTTGATTTGTCAATGTGAAACGTTTTTTTATATATTTTAAAATATGTTTCACATTTTTAATTACGAAAAATATAATTTACATTTGCGGGCGGACAGAAGCGTCCGCCCCTACAACGTTTGACATTAATTTAGACATTTTATATTATTGCGGGTCGCCCTAAGGACGCCGACCCCTACAATGTTTGACGTTAATTTTCTATAATTTTATATTATTTTCCCTATTAAATCATAATCGCTGTAATCTGTTATTTCTACTTTTATAAATTTCCCTATTAAGCTTGTATCGCTTGACTGAATATATACTACTCCGTCTTCGTCTGGAACATCCATATATGTTCTTCCTACTAGGTATTTTCCATCAAAGGATTTATTTTCTACTAAAACTTCATATATTTTTCCTATTTTTTCTTTTCCTTTTCGGTCTGATATTTCTTTTTGTATTTTCATTATTTTATTGTATCTTGCTTTTTTTGTGTTTCCATGTATTTGGTTTGGCAATTTTTCTGCTGGTGTTCCATCTTCTTTTGAGTATGTAAATGCTCCCATTCTATCGAATTTTGCTATCTTTACAAATTCGCATAGTTTTTGGAAATCATCTTCTGTTTCTCCCGGGAATCCCACTATTAAAGATGTTCTTATTATTACATTTGGTATTTCTTTTCTTATTTTCTTTATTAATTCTTTTATGCTTTCTTCATTACTTTTTCTGTTCATTTTCTTTAAAACAGAATTTGAAATGTGTTGTATTGGTATATCGAAATAATTACATATTTTTTCGTTTTTTTTCACTACTTCTATTAGTTCATCTGTAATTGTTTCTGGATATGCATATAAGAAACGAATCCATTTAAATCCATCTATTTTGCATAATTTTTCTAACAATTCTGCTAAACGTGGTTTTCCATATAAATCTATTCCATATTTTGTTGTATCTTGTGCAATTACTACTAATTCTTTAACACCTTTTTTTGCAAGTTGCTCCGCTTCTTTTAAAACGTCTTCTATTTTTCTGCTTTCAAAAGGACCTCTTATTGCTGGGATAGCACAATATGTACATCTATTGCTACACCCTTCTGCTATTTTTAAATATGCCATATTTTTTCCTGTTGAAATTTCTCTTTCTAAATATTCCATATTTGTGTATTTTCCTTCTTCTGGAATATTTATTAATTTGCTTATTTCGTCCCAAGCTTTTTCATATTCTTTTATAGATAAAAATAAATCTACTTCTGGCAATAATTTTTGTAAATCCTTTTTATATCTTTCTACCAAACATCCCATAACAATTAGGTATTTGCATTTTTTATTTTTGTATTCTGACATTTCTAAAATTGTATTTATTGCTTCTTGCTTTGCTGGCTCTATAAATCCACACGTATTTATTACTATTATTTCCGCTTCTTTTGGGTTATTTACTATTTTAAAATTGTTATTTTTAAATAATCCTATCATCATTTCTGTGTCTACTAAATTCTTGCTACATCCTAATGATACAAATCCTACATTCATTTTTATATTTCCTTTCTTTGCGGTTCGACAGAGGCGTCGACCCCTACAACGTTTGACGTTTATTTTTTATATATATTTTTTATTATTGCGGGTCGTCGGGAACGCCGACCCCTACGGCGTTTGACGTTTATTTTTATAATAAAATATAAATTTATTCGTTGCTGAACATATGCTTTCTCGTCATTTCTAATAAATTTAATTTTGTAAATTCTAATATTTGTGTTTTTGACCTATCTTTTTTTAGATTGTCCCTTAATTCTTTTATTACTTGTTTTTTGCTTTCTTCTTTTTCCATGTCTATATAGTCTATTATTATTATTCCACCTATATCTCTTAAACGTAGTTGTTTTGCTATTTCTACACTTGCTTCTTTGTTTACTTTTAGTACTGTTTGCTCACGGCTTTCTTTTCCTGTATATTTCCCTGAATTTACGTCTATTGCAACTAATGCTTCGGTTTTATCTATTGTTATAAAACCTCCACATTTTAACCATATTTTTCTATTTTCTAATTTTTCTATTTGATTTCTTATATTGTGTGTATCTAATATATCTTCTTTCTCTTCTAATTCTAATTTTATTTTTGTACCTTCAAATTCTTTTAAAATTTCCTGTACTTCTTCAAATACATTTTTATCGTTTGTTGTTATTTTTGCAATTCCATTGTCTATTGTATCTATAATTATTTTTCGAATTATTCCATTATTTCTTTCTATACAATATGGTGTTTTTTCTTTATTTTTAGCATCTTTTATTCTTTCCCATCTCTTTATTAAATTGTTTATATCTTTTTGAATTTCATTTATGTTTTTATTTACTGCAGATGTTCTAATTATAACTCCAAAATTTTCTGGAAGAATTTTTGCTATTTCTTCTTTTAATCTTTTTTGTTCTTTTTCGTCTTCAATTTTTTGAGATACAGTAATAATATCTGTTTCTGGCATTAGAACTATATATCTACCAACAAGGCTCAAATGTTTAGAAACTCTTGGTCCTTTTTTATTGTTGCAGTCTCTTTTTACTTGTACTAAAATTGGATCTCCTCTTTTGATAAAATCTTTTATGTTTAAGTTTGAGTCGTCTACCTTTTCATTTTTTGTAATATCTATTTTAGGTAAAATGTCTCTTAAATGTATAAAGGTATTTTTTCCTTCTCCTATATTTACAAATGCTGCTTGCATTCCTGGTAAAATATTTTCAACTTTTCCTAAATATACATTTCCCTCTAGTCTTTCTTTCTCTTCTTTTTCTATATATTGTTCTACTAAAATTCCATTTTCAATTATTGCTATTGTTTTTGTATTTTGTTTATCTTTATTTATTATAATTTCTTGCATTTATACCTTCTCTTTCTATTTTAATTGTATTTGTTCATAGCTGTATCGATGCCATTTTTAACAACTTCTACAACTGCATCTGCTGCAATTTGGGTTGACTTGTCCAACTTTTCAAATTCTTCTTCTGGCATTTTTCCTATAACATAATTTATTGTATCGTTCTTAAATTCTGGTTTGCCTATTCCTACTCTAACGCGAGGGAAATCTGTTGAGTTTAATTCTTCTACAACAGATTTCATTCCATTGTGTGAGCCTGGTCCGCCTTTTTTTCTAAGCTTAATGGCTCCAACTTCAATATCCATATCGTCATATATAACTATAATATTTTGTATATCTACTTTATAAAAATTTGCCATTGGAGCTAAGCTTCTTCCACTTAAATTCATATATGTTTGTGGTTTTAATAAAATTACTTTTTCGCCGTATATTGAGCCTATTCCATATATTCCTTCAAATTTATTTTTATCAAATTCTATATTATATTTTTTTGCTATTTTATCTATTGTGTTAAATCCCATATTGTGTCTTGTTTTTTCGTATTTTTCTTCTGGATTTCCTAATCCTACAATTAAAAACATTTTCTTTTTCTCCCTTAATGTACTTTATATGTATCTGAAGATAATAACTCTGTACTTACTACTTCTCCATTTAACTTTAATTGTCTATATGCTTTAGATTTTATCGCCGTTTTTGTTTTGCTAATAACATTTGCCCATACATTAACTTCATATTCTGTTTCTTCTTTTAGTCCATATATTTGGAAATTACATATTCCTTTATCTACTGAGCATTGTATTTTTATTGGATAACTTCTTGTGTTTTTAAATTGAAAATCTATTGAACCATATACAACTGTTGCATCTAATCCTGCTCCTGCATATGATGGCACAAATTGGTGGTTTCTTCTTTCTACTATTTCTAAGTTTGCATATAAAATTGCATTATAAAGTGTAGTAGATACTTGGCATATTCCTCCGCCTAGTCCATCTACAACTTCTCCATTTACATATATTTTTGCTTCTTTGTATCCTGCATCTATTGTTCTTTTCCCTACAACTGTATTGTAAGAAAATACTTCTCCTGGCATTAAAACAGTTCCATTTATTTTTTCTGCTGCTAATTTTAAGTTAGTTGTTCTATCTTTTTGAGATTGACTATATTTTGTAGAAAACTCTGAAATTAAATCTGGAAAAGCTTCTGTTCCTATCATTTTTGTTGTAACTTCTGGAACTGTTACTTTTAGCGGAATTACATATTCCTCTTGTTCTTGCTCTAGCATTGCCTCTGCTTCTTCCATACTAATTTTAAAGTCAACTCCATTTTCACTAGGATGTACTGTATATGGGTCTGTTGTATAGTATGCATTTACTGGTTCTTTATATAATTCTTCATGTATTTTATTTAAGTCTATTTCTTTTGGTTGTTGTTCTTCTACTTCAATATTAATTTCTTTACCTATAAAGCTTAATTTTTGAATTTCACTTTTACATATATTAAACATTTGACTTTCGCTTACAACATAGCCTTTTCTTCCTTTGGTTACAATCAAATTATTTCCATCTATATAATACGAACTTTGAATTATTGTATCTGGTAATTCTGCAGTTATTCCAGATATACGTTCTTTTAGAACATCTTCATTTATATTTAAAATTGGATCTATATTTATATTTGAAAACATTGTGTTTAATATTTGTGTACCATCTTTAAATATATTTCCTGTTTTTCCTACACTATATGCTGCATTAACTGCAGCTTCCACATCAAAAGTTGCTTCTAATTGTTCTAAACTTATTTCTGTTCTGTATTCATTATGAACAAGTACTAAACTATCATCCATATATTCTTCAAGATTTTTATTTACTTTCGTAATAGCCTCTTGCTTAGTTAGTCCTGATACATTAACATTTTTTATATATATACCTGAAATTATTCTATCGTTATTAGAATTAAAAACAACAATAGCAAGCAATATTGCAGATACCATTATAAATAATATAATAAATACAATTCCTATTATTTTATAAGCTTCTGAATCTTTTGGTTCATAAATTGGCTCTTGAAAATCATCTTGTTTAATATCGGGCATTAATAATTCTCCTTACTATTGTTTTTACTTCATTCTATTTCTATATTTATTATTTTATTATAAAACTTGCGCAATTATATCATAGTTTACATATTTGTTCAACAAAAAAATTTAAAAGACACGAGTTTTCCCCGTGTCTTTTTGCTATTTTATCTTTCTTGTTCTTTTCCTTTTTTGTTTTCTTCTAATTCTTCTTTTATTTCTTCTTTTCCTAGTGGGTCTTTTGTTAAATCTCCTAGTTTCTTTTCTCTACTATGAGTAATTGAACATGTATATCCTGTTCCAGGTTGATTTAAAGATACACTACTATTTGTATGTGCATATGATTCTGCTATAGATACTGTTAAATAGTTTGGACCTCTTCCTGAAAGATATACTGCTTTTCCTTGTGCTACTTCTGGTACAACTACTTTTGATAAATTATTTTCATCGTATGTTGTTATTCCTTCTGGTAAGTCCATTTCGTATTCTACTAATACACTATTTCCTTTTTCTGTAACATTAAATTTTACTTCTCCATCTGGATTTTGCTTTCCATGTTTTAAAGCTCCTACTGGAACGTCTTTTCCTATTTGTGGTACATATACATTAACTGAACATGGGTGTACAATATGTGTAAACGCTGAAACAAGCCATGCTGGTGCTGGTCCATCTATTCTTACTGTTTTTCCTTCTCCTGATAAATGTTTAATTTTTTCTACTGCTTTTAATAAGTTTTCTTGGTCCCATACAACTTGTTCAACCTCTCTTCCATTAGGTAGTGTTCTTTTTTGTGGTTTTATTCCTAGTTCTTCTGCTAATTTGTTTGTATTAATTGTAACAACTTCTTGATTTTCTTCCATTTATGTTACCTCCTATTTTTTAAAATATTTTTATTTATAACATAATTTATAAATATAGATAGTTTTTCCTTTATTAGGTTCGAATAAGATAAAAAATTATAATCTAAAGAATCACATAAATAACCTAAATTTAATAGATTTTCGTCAAAATTTAAATCTGTTATAATTATTTCATCGTTGTTATTAAACATTCTTTTATCGATTATTTCTTCAACATTAAATTCTAGAAATTCTTTGCCTTCTATATTGTTTTTAAAAATT
>JABLTO010181513.1_pt1 | contig 11351 bp, 6 predicted proteins | sample 7160091 | NCBI WGS metagenome assembly JABLTO01 (sample SAMN14651225, study PRJNA627086) | human gut metagenome | isolation source: feces | host: Homo sapiens
AAATACATTACCGAAAGGATTTTTTATTATGAAAAAAGAATTAGTATGGCAAATGGTTCAGGGACAAATCGGATATGAATTTAAAAATCTTGATTTGTTAAAACAGGCATTCACCCGTCGTTCCTATACTGCTGAAAACGGCGGAGAAAACAATGAAGTGCTTGAATTCGTCGGAGATAAGGCGCTCGATTTTGTAGTTACAAAACTACTCATTCAAAAATACGGACATTTAGCAAACGGTGATCCGGTTGACGGAACAAAGATTTTTGTTTGGGAACAAGAAATCAGACGTAGTAAGAACGGTTATTGTGATCCCAAAGTAAATAGCTTTCTTTGCGATTTTAATGAGGACGAATTATCTAAAATCAAAAGTCGAATGGTTAGCAAAAAGCCTTTGGCTCGTAGGATGGATGAGCTGGGTTTCTCAGAACATCTTATTATGGGTAAGGGTGATATTCAAAACAATATCAATGAAGAAGATTCTGTAAAAGAAGACTTGTTTGAAGCAATTATCGGAGCAGTTGTGCTTGATTCCGAATGGAATCAGAAAAACATTCAGTCTGTAATAGAAGCTATGCTTGTTCCCGAAGATTTTTTAAACGATGATACGGACATCAATTATGTTCGTCTTATTCAAGAATGGGAAATGCAGGAAAACGGGTGTATTCCATGGTATAAGTACAGGGAAGCTTCTTACACGAGCACTTGGTATATGAAAGAAGAAAACACCATATATCAGCAATTTCCGTTAGAGTATAATTACTCTAAACTAAAATATCATTGCTATCTGAAATTGCTTGATTCTTTGCCTGTTTTTTGCGGTTTTGGTATATCAATTCGTGAGGCGAGAATGGCTGCTTGCAAATTGGCATATGAACATTTAGGAAGAAATGATATGTTGCCGTCTATTCGTGATGAAATTGAAAATCCCAACCGTGAGGATGCAATTAACCAATTGGAAACCTTAGCCCGGCGCGGATATTTTTCTATTCCAACTTATGAATTTAACGAAGAACATGATGATAGCGGCAATCCTGTTTGGACTTGTGAATGTCACATAGAGGAACAAGATTGTTACTTTGATGAAACATCATCTTCAAAAAAAGATGCGAAAAAAGGCGCTGCATATGGGATGCTTATGTATGTTCTCGGATTGGAGGATAAAAAATAATGTCAAAGTGGTGCTTTAATTACAATTCCAGCGAATATGAAGATATAGACAAGGATGGTTACAGTTGGACTCAAGGTGAATATGTCTATAACTGGGACGACAGCGAATATCGCCGTGAGGAAGAAGAACAATGTGAAGAAGAGGATGACTTATAACATCTGATTTTTGCCCTGCTTTTGCAGGGCAATTTTTATAAATCAAAAAACATATAGGTCTTCTTCGGGCTCTCGTATTGGGAACAATTTTTAAATCTCCGTCATTTCGAAATGAAAATTCATTAGCATTTGAAAATGAAGATAATCATCATTTAAAAACGCATATAGATTTATTTTTGATTTGTTTTAGATTTATCCCTAACATTTTGAAATGATTGGCTCACCGTCTTTTCTGAATGAGAGGAGTATATACCTTTCGGAATGATAGAGCGTTTTGATACGACTAGCCCTGCTCCCTCATTTCGGAAGCAGGGGGGATTTACCTCTTATCATAACGGAAAGAAAATCATTTTCTTTGTCATTAAAAAGAGAGTTTTTCAGGCATAAAAATTGGGGTCACCCGGAAGTGAAAATCATAGCCTGAATTTTTTGAAAGACGGGCATTTCCGAAAACGAAAATCATCTCAAAAAAACTTCCGAAATTTTATCATTCCGATAGGGAAATCATTTTTTAAGATTTTTAAAAGAAAGTCATAAAAACAGGGAAATCATATATGGATTACGTTTTTTTCCCAGTGAACTTCGTTTTTTCCCGGGAGCATCTATGCCTGAACCCCCTTTAACCCCCATACATCTATATTTTGTCTATCATAAATCCTAAAGGGAAAGCGTTTTTAAAATCGAAAAACGAAGTTGTACGGTATTCATTATTTGCTGAACAAATTGTTCTTCTGAATGCAAACCACCCGCCTTTTTTAGAGCGGATATCAATAATCAAAGGCCCCAATTTTGACCCCGTTTTTTGATTGTGTTTAACAGCTTACTATACCCCATTGACATGTCCATCAAAAAGGGGTATAATTAGTATAGTTTAATCGGGAGGTTCGATATCCGTATGTATGAAAATGAACTGCAAAAAAGAATTGCCGATCTGAAAACTGAAATAGATAATCTCCCTGCGGGTTCCGTAACTAAAAAGACAATCGAAGGCAAGGTATATTATTACCACCGTGTTTCTGTCAGTGGCAAGCGCACCGAAACTTATTTGGATTTTGACGCCGTTGAACCGCTCAAGGAACAAATCAAAAAGAGAAAGCAACTGGAAGCGGAGCTGAAATCTCTGAAGCAGCAAGTTCACCCCCGAAAATCAGATAAAGCCAAATATAAGACTTCCGTTCGCACGGGCAATGAACTGAAAAAATTTGTGAAAGCCGTTCAATCATTCAAGAAGAGAAGCTGTTATGAAAAACTGCACGATTATATTTACGGTGATTTGCAGGATAGAGTGTTTATCCTCTACGGTCTGCGCCGGACGGGTAAAACCACGCTGATTCGTCAGCTGATCGGTGAGATGTCAAACGATGATCTTGCCCGAACCGCATTTATTCAAATCTCTTCGAAGGATACCCTTGCAGATGTCAATGCCGATCTGAAAAAGTTGGAGATGGGCAATTATAAATACATCTTCATTGATGAAGTAACCCTGCTTGCCGATTTTATTGAGGGTGCGGCATTGTTCGCTGATGTTTATGCCTCCTGCGGCATGAAGATCGTGCTTTCCGGCACCGATTCGTTGGGCTTTCTACTTTCAAGCAGTGACCAGCTTTACGACCGTTGCGTGATGCTCCACACTACATTTATCCCTTACCGTGAATTTGAAAATGTACTTGGCATTAAGGGGATTGATGAATATATCCGCTATGGCGGCACCATGAGCCTTAGCGGTGTCCATTACAATGATGACTTTGTTTTTGCCGACAAGAGCAAAACCGACAGCTATGTGGACAGTGCCATTGCCGGAAATATTCAGCATTCGCTGAAATATTATCAGAACGGCAGTCACTTTCGTCATTTGCTGGAGCTGTACGAGAAAAATGAACTGACAAGCGCCATCAACCGTGTGGTGGAGGATATCAACCATCGCTTTACCGCTGAGGTGCTTACACGCGATTTTTCATCGGGGGATTTATCTATTTCCGCCCGTAATCTTCGCCGTGACAGAAACGGCCCCAATGATATTCTTGACCGCATTGACCGAGATGCCTTTACGGATAATCTGAAAAAACTGCTTGAAATTCTCAATAAGAGTGAGCAAAAAATCAAGGTTGCCGAGGTTCATGCAAGTGAAATCCGGGAATATTTGAAGCTGCTTGATCTGATTTATGAGATTGAAAAGCGCAGCTTTCCGAATATCGGCGATAAAGGTCAAATCACCGTGATCTCTCAGCCAGGTTTACGTTATGCACAGGCAGAGGCATTGGTAAACAGCCTGCTTCTTGACGCAGCGTTTAATAACCTTTCTCTTACCGCGAGAAACAATGTACTGGAACGCATTCTCAGCGAAATCAAAGGCAGAATGATGGAGGACATTGTTCTTCTGGAAGCGATGCTTGCCAATCCAAAAAAGGAAGTGTTCAAGCTTCAGTTTGCCGTCGGCGAAATCGATATGGTCGTATTTGACCCCGAGGCACTGTCCTGTAAAATCTATGAGATCAAGCACAGCACGGAAATCGTCGAGCAGCAGTACCGTTATCTCGTAGATACAGACAAATGCAAGGATATAGAATTTCGCTTCGGTCCCATCGCCGAACGCACGGTCATTTACCGTGGCGAAAATGCCAAGCTTGAAAACGGCGTGAAGTATCAAAATGTGGAAGAGTATTTGAGCAATCTGTAAATTCAAATAGTAAGTCCTTCCCCCGCTCATAAGGAAGGACTAAGACACCTACTCACCTTTAGATTTAAAAAACACTCTCGCTATAACCTGCTCGATTCTCGTTTGGAGTTAATTGAAAAGCAACTCCGGCAAAGAGTAAGAGAACTGCTAAGTGCGTAAAACGCAAGAATAGAAAGTTTAAAGTAAGCTTTTAGGAGGTATTATCCATGCCAACGCTTGATTGGATTGGAAAAGATAAAGTTGTCAATCATCATTTGGACGTTCCTTACCGTGTTTTGGAGCGTCAATATAGTTATGATAAAAACGGGCAGCACACAGAGGACAACGGTAGTGAAAATATGATTATTCACGGCGATAATCTATCTGCGCTCAAATCGTTATTGCCTCAGTATGAAGGACGAGTCAAGTGTATCTACATAGATCCTCCGTATAACACAGCGAAAAGTTCCGAAAAAAATAAAGCGTGGGTTTATTCTGATAATGTCGATGATCCACGAATTAAGAATTGGCTAAATACTGTTGTTGGAGACGAGGGTGAGGATTTATCACGACATGATAAATGGTTATGCATGATGTATCCTCGTTTAAGACTTCTCTATAAACTTCTGTCAGATGATGGCATCATATTCATAAGTATTGATGACAATGAAAGTCATAACTTGCGATTTATATGTGATGAAATATTTGGTAAGAGAAGTTTTATTGCTCAACTTGTTTGGCGTTCAGATGGAAATTTTGATAACCAAGCAAAAATCAAGAATTGCCATGAGTATATTCTGTGTTATATAAAGAAGCCTGATATGCTTGGTCTTCCTAATGGCGTTGACCCAAGTGCATCGGAAAACAGTAAAGTTTTCAAAAATGAGATTAGGAATACGGTTGTTAAAAACGGACCTAAGAATCCAATGTCAAGAATACTTCTTCCCAAAGGTTTCCCATGTGCAGTAGACAGTCTTGTAATTGAAGAACGTCGTGATGCATTTCCGTATTATCATCAAAAAGCTGTAATTTCTAGTGGCGTTCTGCAGAACGAAGTTGAAATTGAAAGCGGCTGGTCATCAAAAAACATCTTACTGGATTTCATCAATAGTGGTTTTAAACCTGTTAAAGACACAAAAGGTCAGCCAACTATTTTTGAAATCACCAAAACCGGCGCAATAGAAATGGTGAAGCCCAGAACAACAGTAAGTCACGTACTCTCGGTATTATCTAATTTGGGAAGTACGCAGAATATGAGTTCTGAATTGGCGTTAATGGGTATAAAATTTGATTTTCCAAAGCCTACTGACTTAATACAGTACCTATTAGGTTTTTACTGTGAGGAAGATGCCATTATTTTAGATTCATTTGCTGGATCTGGTACAACAGGTCATGCAGTATTAAATATGAATCGAGATGGTAAAAAAAGAAAATTTATTCTTATTGAAATGATGGAATATGCTGAAACTCTTACTGCTGAGCGAGTAAAGCAAGTCATTAAAGGTTATGGAGAAGGAAAAGGCAAAGCGACTGGTATAGATGGCGATTTCAGTTACTATGAATTGGGCGATACTCTTATGAATGGCGATGAACTGAATGAAGCAGTTGGTGTTGATAAAATCCGTGAATATGTTTATTTTACGGAGACGAAATCCCGACTGGCTCCCGTTAAAGAAGACGAGCCACATTACCTTGGAACTCACATTGCTACGGCCTATTACTTTTACTACGATAGGGAAAATGTTACTACACTTAATAGAGCGTTTTTACATACGATCAAGACAAAAGCAGACAGTTATGTAATTTATGCTGATCTGTGTACTTTGTCCGATACAGAACTTGAAAAATATCATATCACATTCAAGAAAATCCCACGTGATATCACCAAGCTGTAAGGAGGCGGAAGTATGGAATTAAAGAATTATCAAAAAAGCGTTATGCACAATCTATCTTCCTATATGGATTGCGTAAACAATACTGCAAATCTCTTTGCTGCGTGGGAAGAATACTGGCGTCGCCAGGATATCGGAGTAGGCTTTGGTGGAGTGCCTACATATAACAACGCCATCAAGGGTGTACCGCATGTGTGTATGAAAGTACCTACCGGTGGCGGCAAGACATTTATGGCTTGTGCTGCTGTCAAGCGTATTTTGGACGAAATGCCGAAGGATAAACCAAAAGTTGTTGTGTGGCTCGTTCCGTCAGACCCTATTTTAGTGCAAACAATTAAAAATCTTTCGGATATAAATCACCCCTATCGGCAAAAATTAGAAGCGGATTTTGCGGGACGAGTTGGCGTGTATACAAAAGAACAATTGTTGAATGGCCAGAACTTTACACCGGATACTGTTCGTGAAATGCTAACCGTTTGTATTTTAAGTTATGGTTCTTTAAGAATTGACAGCAAAAAGAAAGATGTTCGCAAAGTATATCAGGAAAACGGAAATCTTTTGCGTTTTGCTGAATATTTCAATGACAAGGAAACTTTACTGGCTGATACTCCTGATACAGCGCTTATTCAAGTATTGCGTCAATTATCTCCTGTTACAATTGTGGATGAAAGTCATAATGCCGGTTCCGATTTAAGTGTTGAAATGCTGACCAGGCTCAATCCGTCTTTTGTACTGGATTTGACTGCCACACCGCGGAAGAATAGTAATGTTCTTTGTTATGTGGATGCAAGAGAACTCAAAAAAGAGCATATGGTTAAACTTCCCGCTGTTGTATATAACCGTACGACCCGTCAAAGCGTGATACAGGATGCAATCCAACTGCGCGGCAGCATTGAACAGCAGGCTAAAACACAAGAGGCTGTGGGTGGTGAATATATTCGTCCTATCGTTCTGTTCCAAGCACAGCCTAATCTGAAAGGTAAAGAAACAGATACCTATCAGAAAATCAAGCAAACTTTGATTGATATTGGTATTCCCGAAGAGGAGATTGCTATTAAAACCTCTGAAGTGGATGATATCAGCAATGTTGACTTGATGAGCAAAGACTGCAAAATCCGGTATATCATTACGGTCAATGCGCTTAAAGAAGGGTGGGACTGTCCCTTTGCATATATTCTGGCTTCTCTTGCCAATAAGACATCTACCGTTGATGTTGAGCAGATTGTTGGACGTATTTTGCGTCAGCCTTATGCGAAGACACATTCTGCATCCTTGCTTAACACATCTTATGTGTTGACTTGCTCTAATGATTTTAGAAATACTTTGGAGAATATTGTATCCGGTCTTAATAAGGCAGGATTCAGTCGTAAGGATTACAGAGTCGGTGAGTTTACCAGTGAAGTTCAGCCTGTCACTCCAGATGTTCCACAGACCCAGTTAGAGATGCCTATGACAACTCAGCAGGAAGATGAGTTTACTGATATTTCAGTTAAAGAAGTCAGAACACACATTGAAACAACGGCTGAAAACCCGTGCGCACAGGTTGCGGATATGATTCAGCAAGCGACCACTCAAACTCAGCAATATAACACAGAAGTGGGAAATAACGATGATTTTGGATTTATGGGAGGTGAACTGGGCGATATGTTGAAGCAAAATGCCGTACAAGATTGCTATAAGGACTCGGTAGCAGGGCTACGTATTCCTCAGTTCTTTATTCAAACAACCCCTGATTTGTTCGGCGACGAATACGAGTTGCTGGAGCCCGAAAATCTCTCGGAAGGCTTTACGCTGAGCGGTCAGGACGCACAGATTAGCTTTGAACTGGCAACCGGCGAGATGTATCGTGTTGATTTGCAGGAGCAAGGCGATGCTGTTCCTAAGTACAAAAGAGCATCTAAAGAAGAAAGCGAATATCTGCGTGAATATTTAGCACAGCTTCCGCCCGAAGCAAAAATACGCAGTTGCACGGATATGATTTGCAGACAAATCAATAAAAACAACAGATATGCAACAAGCGACATTAATGCCTATGTTCATAGAATCGTAGAAAATATGACAGAAGATGAAATTGCCGCAATGGAAACTGCCATTCCTATATATGCAAAGAAGATTCAACAAAAAATTGAATCGTTAGAAGATGCTTACAGGGAAAAACAATTTTATAAATGGCTTGATAGTGGAAAAATTGTCTGTCGTGAAAGTTACGAATTTCCGCCTGTAATCACTCCTGCAATAACAACTGATTCTATTCCATATTCTCTTTATGAGGCAGAAAAAGACGATATGAATAATTTTGAAGCTAAAGTTATTGATTTTGTTGTAGGACTTAAAAACATTGAGTGGTGGCACAGGGTTATTGACCGCAAGGGATTTAGAATCAATGGCTTTATCAATCACTATCCTGATTTTATTGTTAAAACCAAATCAGGTAAAATTGTTATGATTGAAACCAAAGGTGATGATCGAGATAACGGCGACAGTAAGCGAAAGCTAAAACTTGGTCGTAGCTGGCAATCGCAATGCGGTGGTAATTATAGATACTTCATGGTATTCGATAACGTTGAGCTTGAGCAGGCGTATACTGTTGATGGCTTTATGGATATTATGAAGGAGCTATAATTAATCTAGGAACAAGAGCGATGTATTTTAAATGTTGAAATTACAATATTTTATTGATAACATAATAAGATACTTCTATCATAAATGAGGTGCAAAAGTGGCAGATATCATTTCAATCCGTTTAGAGAATGAAAATAACACATCTATAAAGATCGTTAACATTGTCGGAATAACAATAAAAATGTTATCATTTTTAAGATCGGCTTATTCGTTCTTAAAAACATGTTGCAAGAATGATCCTATAGCATATTCAGACTATGATTTGGCAAGACCCGGTGTATATATGTTGATTAGTGAAGATAACAAATCTATATATATCGGAGAGAGTGATAATATTTTTGAGCGGATAAATATCCATTATTCTACAAACGAAAAATCAGAATATTGGGTAAAAACGATGGTTTTTGTATCAGATGGAAATTATCCCTTAAACATTTCTCAGATCAAATATATTGAATTAAAACTTATGGAATACGCAAAGAGTGTTTCTCAAGTACAGATCGTTGAACTTAGCATTAAAAACAAAAAACCATCTCTATCCCCCAATATCAGCATAAATGACAGAGTCGTTGCAGATAATTTTCTTTCAAGTATTATAACAATAACAAAGATACTTGGGATTGATTATTTTGATGTTAGCAAAACTATCGTATCTCCTTATGAAATTGCTGATAAGGAAATCTTTAGGTTTTTTAGCAAGAACTATGACGCACAACTTATTATGGATGGTGATTCTTTTATTGTGTTAGAAAATTCAAAACTCGCAAAAAAGGTTAGCAAAAGTTGTAAACGATGTTACATAGACAAAAGAACTCTACTAATTGATAATGGTCATCTCATAGAAGACGGTAATTTTTTAGTTGCTACAAAAAATATTTCATTTGATAGTGCATCCACCGCTGCCAATGTTGTTAGTGGACGATCTGCTAACGGAAAGATTGAATGGAAGACAAGTAATGGAAAAACAATAAAGGATTTTGAATAATTATGGATTTAAGTAAATGCCAAATATTCACCCCATCAGATATTGTAAAATATATGCTCGATAAAATTGATTATTCTGATAATGTTTTTGGCAAGCGTATTATTGACAATTCATGCGGTACAGGCAATATATTGATAGAGGTAGTAGAGCGTTTTATAGCAGATGCAAAAAAGGCAAGAAAAAGAAAAGCAACAATAAAAAAGGGGTTAGAAACTTGTGTTTTCGGATGCGACATTGACTCCAAAGTACTTCAGGTTTGTATAGAAAATCTTGATAAAGTTGCATTGCGGGCAGGCTTATCGGATGTACAATGGAATATATCTAACGAAGATGGCCTTTATTTTGATGATTCAATTAAATTTGATTATGTTGTAGGCAATCCGCCATATGTTGCATATGCTGATTTGGACTATGAAGACAGAATAAAAACAAGAGATAATTTTATCTCTTGTGCTCTCGGCAAGTTTGATTACTCTTATGCGTTTGTTGAAAAAGGACTGTCGTTATTGGCAAGTAATGGTAAGATGGTTATGATAACTCCATCAAATATGTTTAAAACTGTTTTCGGTGCAAAATTAAGAGAACTTATAAAGAAAGAACTGACTGAAATCATTGACTGCTCAGAAATAAATGTTTTTGAAAGCGTTCTAACAGCCCCTGCCATTACTGTTTATCAAAAAGACAGCAACTCGAATATTATTATTTATCGAGAAAAGAAGAAAAAAAGCAATACAGAAACTGAAAAATTTATTGACAAAGACCTCCTTGTTGACAAGTGGGATTTTACAGGATTTCAGTCTCACGGTCATAGAGCATTTGGTGACTATTTTAAGGTTTCAAATGCTATTGCAACACTAGCTAATAAGGTGTTTATACATAATGTTAACAACGATGGAGAATTAGAAATTAATGTTGAAAAGGCCGTATTAAGACCCGCTAAAAGTCCTAAAACAGAACAATATCAAATCGTACAACAAATTATATTTCCATACCAGTATATCGATTCTGAGCTAATACGCTACGAGGAAGATAAATTTAAAAGTGAGTTCCCATTAGCATATAAATATCTTAAGAGTAAAAAGAAAGTTTTAGAAAGCCGAGATTCTGACAGTAAAGCTAAATGGTATGAGTATGGTCGTTCTCAGGCGTTAGCACATTTAAATTGTGAAAAACTCCTCATGTCAACAGTTATTACAAAAAAAGTCAGATTATACAAATTGGATGTTGATACAATTCCTTATTCGGGATTATATATCGTACCTCGTAGAGAAATGACTTTAGATACGGCATTTACTATATTACAATCCAAAGACTTTTATAATTATTTACTGAGCAAAGGTGTCAAAGAACGAGGAGATTCAATTAGAATATCTTCAAAAGATGTTGAAAAATATAAGTTTTGAGGAGAAAATAATATGGGAAAAATGAAATATAATATTTCTGCACGTACAACAATACTGATCGGAAGAGAAGGTGTGTCTAGAGCAGATGGCGCTATAATTGAATTGATTAAAAACACATACGACGCTGATGCGGACTTTTGCTATATAGCTTTTGATCCTGAAAATGATATATTGTATATTATGGATAACGGTATAGGCATGACTAAAAATATCATTGAAAATTTTTGGATGCTTATTGGCACGGATAACAAAAAGTATAACTATTTGAGCGATAGAAAACGTGTAAAGTCCGGTGAAAAAGGGATTGGCAGATTTGCACTCGATCGTTTGGGCAGCAAGTGCACAATGTATACCAAAAATGCATCTGAGAAATTAATATATTGGTTTAACGACTGGAATAAATTTGAGGAAGTTGGAAAAACACTTGATGAAATAAATGCTGACTTTGAATATTTGGATAGTGCATT
>JABLTO010025819.1_pt1 | contig 11347 bp, 6 predicted proteins | sample 7160091 | NCBI WGS metagenome assembly JABLTO01 (sample SAMN14651225, study PRJNA627086) | human gut metagenome | isolation source: feces | host: Homo sapiens
AACAGCTTGTCCGGGGAATCGAAGCGAGTGAAGTCGCCTACCTCGGCCAGGATCATAGCGGCCATACGGAAGCCCAGGCCCGGAATGGTGGTAATGGGAGAATGCAGCTCATCCATAATGGACTGGATTTGTTCCTCAATCTCAGCAATCTCGACATCCAGTTCACGGATGAGCCGGATGGTGTGCTGTAATTCAAGGGACTTGGCGGGCATCCAGGAGCCAATAGAGTTTCTGGCGGCATCCCGGATCTCAAGAGCCATATCCCGCTTGTAGCGGCCTTTGGAGGCGGTTTCGAGCAGTGCTTTCAGTCTTGTCAAATGAGCTGCGGCAATCTGTTTGGCGCCGGGGAATTCCTCCAGCAGGGCGTAGACAGAAGCAATATGCAGAGAAGGGACGAGCTTTTCCAACTCTGGAAACAGGATGCAGACCAGTCGAGCGATAGAACTTTTCAGCTTGGCACGCTCCTTCACCTTGTCAAAACGGTATCTGGTCAGTGACTTCAGCTCCTCGTTGTGGTATGCTGTATTCGTGTAGGGTTTGAGGCCCGCATCGGATAACAGCATAGCAGCAATCGTTCGTGCATCCACCCGGTCGGTTTTGGTCTTTCTGAGACTGAGGCTTTTTCGGTAAAGGTTTGTGCGCAAGGGATTCAAGACATAGGTGGGTAGACCGTTGTCAAGAAGGAACCCGAGCAGATTGTAGCTGTAATGTCCGGTAGCCTCAAGCCCTACTTTTATTTTGTCCTGTGCATGGGTGCAATCCCGGATTCGTCGCAGTAGAAAGCGGAACCCGTCCAGATTGTTGGGGATGGTAAACACATCCGCTAAGACTTCTCCCTCAGAGCTGAGAATGAAGCAATCGTGTTTATCCTTTGAGACATCAACACCAACAGAAACGACCATAGTAAAAAACCTCCGGCGGTTAGAATTGTGATGCTGCATCCACAGTGCGCCTTACTTTTGTATCCTTGTTCCACATCAACCGTCTGGCGGTATTTAACTGATCAACAAAAGTGTAAGGGGCTGTGGTTGGAACCTTTCTTGAGCCATCTTGTGGTAGGAGATGATCACCAATCCACAGCATCCATTACAGTGTAGCATAGCCCTTGGAGAGGGGCTTTAATAACTACTACTCTATAATACAAGGAGCTTATAAAACGATGAAACGTTGGATCCGCGCGCTGGCTGCCGGCCTTGCGCTGACCCTTGCGCTCTGCTGCGCCGCATGCGCCGGACTTACGGATGGGGAAACCCCGGCGCCCCAACAGACTGCCATGCCGGAAGGCACCAATGTGCCAACGGAGGCCCCCTCTATCACCGGGCAAACGGAAGCGAGCGAGCAGCTCGCTGCGCTCGACCTTGCCCTTTTCAAAAAGGACATGGAAAGCGACCCGCTCACCCTTAAGCTGGCGCTCAAGGACCCAGAAGCGCTCGGCATCACGATGCCGGAAGCTACATGGGGCACGCTCAGCTACGAGGAGAACGCCCGCATCGTGGGGGAATACGCTGAATTCCTCACGGAGCTTCACCAGATCGACCGCAGCGCGCTCTCCGAAACCGAGCAGCTGACCTATGACACCATAGAACAGGAGCTGACGGCCGAGGCTGAGGCCGTAGAATTCTATTATTATGAAGAGGTGCTCTCCCCCTACAACGGGCTGCACACCAATCTGCCGTTCAACTTCGTGCTTTACGAGCTGGATAACGAGCAGGATGTGCAAAACTATCTTGCCCTGCTTTCGGATTCCGCCCGCTACATGGAGGAAGATGTGCTCCGCTTTGAACGGGAGAAGGCGGAACGCGGCCTGTTTATGAACGATGCAACGCTTGACACGGTGCTTGAACAGATCGAGGACTTTGCGGATGCAGGGGAAAGCTGCTTCCTGTATGTCACATTTGCCGACGCTGTGGCAGAGCTGGGCCTTGATGCGGAAACAGAGGCGCGCTACTGCGCGGAAAATGAAGCTGCGGTGGACGCGCTGCTTGCAGCATATAAAACCCTGTATGATGGGCTTTCGGCGCTGCGCGGCTCCTGCACCGGCACGGGCGCGCTCCATGAATACGGCGCGGAGGGCCTTGCTTATTTTGAACAGGGGCTTAACGCTGCCGCCTGCTCCATCCTTACGCCGGCGGAAGCGGTTTCGCTGCTCGAGGATCAAATCGGCGTGGAGCTCAAGGAATTCCTGCAAATCATCGCCTCCGACGAGGAAGCGTATGCCCAATATGATACAATCGACCTTTCGGTCGGCACCTCTGCGGAGAACCTTGCGCTGCTCGAAACGCTCATCGAGGGCTATTACCCGGAATTGCCGGCGCATTCCGTGCGCTTTATCGATGTGCCGGAAGAGCTGGAGGATCAGTTCAGCCCGGCAGCTTATCTCGTGCCGCCGATTGACGATGCGAGCGAAAATACCATCATCATCAACGTGAAGACCATGGAGGGCGACAGCCGCCTGCTCGATACCATTGCGCACGAGGGATATCCCGGGCACATGTATCACTACATTTACCTGCGCGGCCTGCTGGAGGAAACCGGCTGGTACCGGCAGAACATGAGCCTAACGGGGTATTATGAAAGCTGGTCCCAATACGCAGAGAACTTCTTCGATGCATACAACACAACATTCAGCAATAACTACTGCGTGATGATGAGCACCAACACCAGGATCTCCGGCCTCTTAATGCCGGCGCTTCTGAGCATCCGCGTGCACTATGATGGCTGGGATGAAGCGGCGATTGCGGAATACCTCAGCATGTTTTATGAGGCGGATGTCGCCGCAGAGCTTGCGCCGTTCTACCTTGAGACCGCCCTGGATGATCCGTTCTATTATCTCGAATATGCCCTTGGCTATTCGCTGCTTCAGAAGGAACTGCGCGATGCGCAGGAGGAGCTGGGCGCAGTGTTTGATCTCCGGGCATTCAATGAGGCGTTCCTTTCCATCGGGCCAACCTATTTTAATTTGATCTCGCCTAGGCTGGATGCTTGGGTGGCGGCCCGGCGGTAATAGCGCTCGCATGCCGCATGGCTTGGCATGAACCGGATATACAATGTGGAGCGGCGCACCTTCTCGTGCGCCGCTGTGCCAAACAAAAAGGAAGAAAATGCCGTTTTTGTTTGGATGCACCAGCATCCTTACGCCTCCGGCGCGGCTAGAGGGCATGCAAAGAACTCTTGCTGCCAAAACTTTTGTGGGCTTTCTCGCATATAACCAGAGGCCATTGTCCTTTTAGGGCAATGGCCTTGCATTCCCAAATCGGCTCGGAGCCTCCGGTGCTGCAGCCGCGGCCTCGCAAGGGATTGCGGCGTGCCTTTCGGTACGCTTTTGCACAGGAAAGCGAAATTGGCCATTGCGTGGAAGCGGGCTGCCGCAAACATCGGATGCCCCGGCTGCTCACCGCTTTTCCGAAAGGCCGAGACACCGTACCGATGGGGTTAAAGCTTAAAGCGGGGGGTAAGCTGCCTGGGGCGCATCGCTGGAGCGGCAATGGGATGCCAGGGGCGTTTTATGCAAAGCAGAGTTGTATGATTGATGATAGATATGGAAAAAAGCGGCGCCTGCTGCGCCGCTTTTTGTTTATAATTTAGGCGTTTTCATAGCTTCTTTTCGGCAGCCCGCAACGAAACGCTGCATTGTGCCGTTTGCGCGCTGCCTCGGGGCAGGCTTAGTCCTCGCGCTTGGCCAGCCGGCGCAGCATGGTTTTTTCCACAGCGTTTAGGATGTTTTCATACCCCGTGCAGCGGCAGAGGTGGCCGGAAAGCAGCTTGCGCAGCGCATCGCGCGAATATTCCTGGCCGGATTCGAGGATCTCCACGGCCGTCATGATAAACCCCGGCGTGCAGAAGCCGCATTGCACGGCCGCTTCGTCGATAAACGCCTGCTGGATGTCCGAAAGCTCGCCATTCGGGCCGAGCAGGCTCTCCAGCGTGCGGATCTCCTTGCCGTCCGCCCAGATGGCAAGGTAAATGCAGGAGTTGAAACACTCCCCGTCGATGAGCACGTTGCATGCGCCGCACTCGCCTACCTCGCAGCCCTTCTTGACCGAATGCAAATTGAAATCATTGCGCAAAAGGTCGGTCAACGATGCGCGCACATCCACCATTTTCTGCACGGGCTTTCCATTGATCGTGCATTGAATCCGTTTATATTGCACTTCCTGCATCAAAGTTCACCCCCACTGCGTTTGATTGCCTCCGTAAGCGCCCGCCGCGCCAGCTCTTCGGCCAGGTGCAGGCGGAATTCCCGCGTTGCGCGCCAGCTCGTGCGCGGGTTCACATCATCAAGCGCCGCCTTTGCAAACGCTTCCACCGTTTCCCTGCAAACGGGCTTGCCGCGCGCGGCGGCCTCTGCGGAAGGCGCGCGCATGGGCACCGGCCCCGCAACGCCGTAAGCGAGCCTTGCATCCACGATGGTCTTTCCATCGGGGGAAAGCTTTGCGTTTGCCGAACACCCGCAGGTTGCGATGTCCATGGCGTTGCGCATGGCGTATTTGATGTAATGCCCATGGTAGCCGCTATAGCTTGCCTGTGGGATAAGGATTGCAGTTTCAATTTCCCCGGGGCGCAAATCCACCTTGCCGGCCTTGATGTAGAACGATTGGATCGGCACAAGGCGCACGCCTTCGGGCCCGGAAAGCTCCACGATGGCGTCGTAAGCCATGAGCGTGGAGGCGGAATCCGCGCTCGTTACGCCGTTGCAGGTGTTGCCGCCGATGGTGCCGATGTTGCGGATCTGCGGCCCGCCCACCATGTCCACCGCCTCGCCCAGCACGGGGATGTGCTCTTGGATGATGGGGCTTTTTGTAATGTGGGAAAAGCTCGTGAGTGCGCCGATGCGGATGGTGCCATCCTCCGTGCGGGAAACGCCGCGCAGTTCGTCCAGCCCGTAAATGGAAACGAGCGTTGCGCCGGCAAGCTTGCCTTCGCGGATCTGGATGAGCACATCGCTCCCGCCGGCGATGATCTTTGCCTCCGGGTGCGCGAGCAGAAGCTCCGTTGCATGGGCTACGCTTTCGGCTTCATACAATGCTTTGATGTCGTACATATCGCTCCCCCTTTCTCGGTTAAATCAGCCCTTCCTCTTTGAAGCGGGCAAAGAGGCGGTGCGGTGTGATGGGGATGCTGTCAAAGGCGACGCCCGTCGCGGCGAGGATCGCGTTGCGGATGGCCGGCGCGCCGGGGCAGGCAGGCGGTTCGCCCAGCGCCTTGGTGCCGAACGCGCTCGTGGGCTCATAGTTTTCCACAAAGCGCGCGGCGATGTCCGGGTGATCCATCATGGTGGAAAGCTTGTAATCGAGCAGGTTGTTGTTGAGCGGCTTTCCGGTTTTTTCATCGAAGAGCAGCTGCTCGGAAAGCCCGTAGCCGATGGCCATGCTCATGCCGCCGTGCACCTGCGCTTCGGCAAGCGCGGGGTTGATGAGCCGCCCGCAATCGTGCACGTTTACAATGTTGAGAAGCTTTACTTTGCAAAGCGGGATGTCCACCTCTACCTCCGCAAAGGAACAGCCGAAGGAGTAGGCGTTGGATTTGATCTGGTAAGTGCTTTCCGCTGTGATGTGCTCGCTGTGGGAAAGGCTGTAAAGTGCCTCGGTTGCAAGTTCACCCAGCGTCATGAGCACGCGGCCATCGCTTTTGCGCAGGATGTTGCCATCCACGATGTCCATCTCAAAGGGCGGCATGCGCGTGAGCTCATAGGCATATTTTAGGATCCGCTCCCGCATAAGCAGCGCCGTCTGCTTGATGGAGAAGCCGCCGATGTAGGTTTGGCGCGAAGCGTATGCGCCAAGGCCGAAGGGCGTCACATCTGTGTCCTGCGTGGAGATGACGTGCACCGAAGCAAACGGGATGCCAAGCGCCTCCGCCGCCATCTGCGCAAAGGCGGTGTCCGCGCCCTGGCCGATTTCCGTTTCCCCCATCTGGAGCTGGATGGAGCCATCCTGGTTGAGCACCATGCGGCAGGAGGAGGATTCGAGCGAGATGGGCCATACGGCCGTGTTGTACCAGAAGATCGCCATGCCAACGCCGTGGCGCACCGGGCCCGTCTCCTTAGCGTAGGCCTCCTTTTTGCGCGCGTAATCCAGGTATTCCATGCCCTTTTCAATGCATTGGTTGAGGGAGTCGGAATAGTTCTCGTTTTTGGAGAAGTCATCCACATAGCCCACCGGCATCATGTTCTTCCTGCGGAAAGCCAGCGGGTCCATGTGAAGCGCGCGCGCAACGTCATCGATGTGGCTTTCGCCGGCGAACATGGCCTGCGGGATGCCGTAGCCGCGCATGGCGCCTGAAACGGGCTTGTTGGTGAACACGGTATAGGCGTCGCACTCAAGGTTCTCGCAGGGGTAAAGCTGCGGGAACGCGCCCATGCCCTTGGCGGCAATGCCGTGGCCGTGGGAGGCATAAGCGCCCTGGTCGGAGAAGCACTCCATCTTGCGCGCGGCAAAGGTGCCGTCCGGCCGGACATAGGAGATGATGTGGGTGCGGATCGCATGGCGCACGCGGTTGCAGACGAACGTCTCCTCGCGGCTGACGTCGATCTTTACGCGCCTGCCGCCCACCTGCGTGCAGAGGTAGGCGCACAGCGGCTCATACAGCGCATCCTGCTTGTTGCCGAAGCCGCCGCCGATGTAGGGCTTCAGGATGCGCACATTCCCCCATGGGATGCCGAGCGCCTGCCCCACGATGCGGCGCACGATGTGCGGGATCTGCGTGGAGGAGGTCACAACGATGCGCCCGCCTTCCATCTCCGCAAAGCAGATGTGGTTTTCAATGTGGCAGTGCTGCACGGTGGGGGTATCGTACCACCCTTCCACCTTGATGAGCCCTGGCTCCTGGATCGCGGAAGCATAATCGCCCGTGTAGATGCTCGTGTGCGCCAGGATGTTGTTCGGGTATTCCGCATGGAGCTGCGGGGCACCCGGCTCCATGGCCTTTTGCACATCGAGCACGAACGGGTATTCCTCATATTCCACCCGGATGGCCCGCAGCGCAGCCGCGGCGGCGATTTCATCCTCCGCTACAACGGCCGCCACATCGTCGCCATAGAAGCGCACGCGGCTTGTGAGCAGCAGGCGGTCCGCAACGTCCTGGTGGTGCGGGTCGGTGGACCAGGGGTGGCCTGCGGTCGGGAATTTGTACTGCGGCACATCGAAACAGGTAACGATCTTCACCACGCCTTCGATCTGCTCCGCGGCGCGGGTATCGATGCGCTTCACCACGCCGTTTGCGATGGTGGAGTGCAGCACCTTTGCAACGAGCGCGCCGCTGCCGCAAAGGTCGTCCGTATAGCGCGCGCGGCCGGTTACCTTGTCAAACGCATCCACGCGCTTTTCGCTTTTTCCAACGGTTCCGCTCATGCGGGTCCCTCCTTTTCATGGTTGGAAGTCAGAAACGGATAAACTCCATCTTCGTTACGTCAAACAAGCCCTCATCCGTCAGCCGCACCGCCGGGATCACCGGCAGTGCCAGGAACGAAAGGGCAATGAGCGGGTCGGTCCGCTCGTCTGCGCCGAGGCTCTTCGCCGCTTCCAGAAGCGCCTGCTGGCGCGCCAATACGTCTTCAACCGGCGCATCCGTCATGAGCCCTGCAATCGGCAGCGGCAGCCGCGCCAGCACGATCCCCCGGCTCACCACGCAATAGCCGCCGCCGCATGCGCGCAGCGCCTCAATGGCCATGAGCATATCGCGGTCGTTGTCGCCGGCTACCACGAGGTTGTGGGAATCATGCGCCACCGTGGATGCAATTGCGCCGTTTTGAATGTTGAGCCCCTCCACAATGCCGAGTCCAATGCTGCCGGTTGCATGGTGACGCTCCACCACGGCCAGCTTGCACAGCCCGTCTGAAGGGGTGAACGCGCCGTGCTCACTCTTCACGCTGCGCCATACGAGCTCGGTGATGAGCTGCTCGGGGACCATCTTGATTACCGGCATGCGCTCGCGCGCGGGCAGGCAGAGCGAGCCTTCGTCCACGGGTGCAATGCGCACGCTGTCGAACACCGCGCCTGGCAGCAGGGGCATGCGGTATTCCGCCTCGGGCGCATAGGGCTTGCCAAAGCGCGTGAACACCTGCTTTACGCGGAAATCCTTCAAATCTTCAAAAAGCACCATGTCCGCCTTGTAGCCGGGCGCGATGGCGCCGATGTTTTTGAGGCCGTAGGCGCGCGCGGCGTTGTAGCTCGCCATCTTCACCGCCTCTACCGGCGGGATGCCGCAGGCTACGGCGAAGCGGGCGTTGTGGTTGATGTGGCCCTCCTGCCGGATGGTTTCGATGTGCTTGTCATCCGTGCAGAAGAGGAAGTTTTCCGTGGGCAGGCCATCGCGCACGATGCCGCGGAGGATCTCCTCAATGCCCTTTGCCGCGGAGCCGATGCGGATGAGGATACGCATGCCGGCGCGCAGCTTCTCCTTGACCTCTTCGTAGTTGGAGCATTCATGGTCCGTAGAAGGCCCTGCAACGCGGTAGGCGTTGAGCGTGCGGCCGGAAACAAGGGGCGCATGGCCGTCGATGGGCTTCCCATCGAAAAGGCGCAGCTTATCAAGCATCTCCTGCGCGCCGTTTGTGGCCGAAACATAATCCATCACTTCGCCTAGGCCGAGGATGCGGCTCTTGCGCAGGAACTGCTCCATGTCCTCTGCCACGAGCTTTGCGCCGCTGTGCTCAAAGGGCGTTGCGGGCACGCAGGAAGGCATCATGAACAGCACGCGCAGCGGCAGGTCGTCCGTCATTTTGTACATGGCGCGCACGCCCGCCACACCCGCAACGTTTGCGATCTCGTGGGGGTCGGCGATGATGGTTGTGGTGCCGTGGGGCATGATCACCTGCATAAACGAAGATGGGATCACCATGGAGGATTCAATGTGCACATGCGCATCGATAAACCCCGGCGTGAGATAGCCGCCCTCAGCGTCGATCTCGTTTTCACAGGAGTATGCGCCCACGCCGATGATCACATCCTCATACAGCGCTACATCCGCAGGGATAATCTCGCCCGTGAATACGTTTACCACGTTCGCATTTTTGATGACGCACGTCGCCTTCCCTTCGAGCGCCGCGCGGATCAGATCCTGTTGCCTCAATGCATGCGCCTCCTTTTTTAATTTTCAGTGTCCGTTCGTTTCAGTTGCAAGAATCGTCAAAGAATACAAAGAAAGTTTGCCTACAATAAATTCTGTTTGATGCAGTATATCACAAAAGCGGCTCCGAAGCAAGCTGCGCAGCCCTGCAAAGCAGGGAGTTTCAAGGCGATAGAAGCAAGAAACCATCGGTTACCTGCCGTTTGCCCGCGCTGCGTTGGCTGGCTTTGGAAGAACAGCATAAAAGGAACGGCTTTGCAGCGGATACGTAAGAGCGGCGGCGTACGCCGCCTGCGATGCTGGTGAAGCCGCAAAAACATGCCCCATTTCGGGCACACTTTTTTTCCCGGGGGTTTTATGATACAATAAAAACACATTTAGGGTTTAAGCTGGCCGCTGCGCAGGCAGCGGAGCAAGAACCCGGCTGCAAAAAGCAGCGCACCCGGGCATGGCGTAAAGCGAAACCGGCGGGAACCTTGAGGAACAGGCCGCGGGAAGCCGAATCGCCCGTTTCCAAACAGCATAGAACAAGCAACATCGTTACATAAAGCATCAAAAACAGCCCCATCCGTTTGCGGCATCCGGCGCGCAGGGGCAATGGTTTCTTTCTATCTGAAATAAAGCGATAATAAATATGAAGAAAAAGGGGGCTGCGCAATGGAACTGCTCATTCAAAACGGGATCGCGGTCAATGCGGATGGGCGCATGCAGGCGGATGTGCTCGTGCAGGGGGATCGGATCGCCGCCGTGGGCGCAGGGCTTTCCTGCCCCGGTGCGGCGCGCATCGATGCAGAGGGCTGCTTCGTGCTGCCGGGCTTCATCGACACGCACACGCATTTTGACCTTGACACCGGATCTGCCCGCACGGCCGATGATTTTATCACGGGCGGCCGCGCGGCGCTCCTTGGCGGCACGACGGCCGTGCTGGATTTTGCGACCCAGGCGCGCGGCGGCACGCTGCAAGAAGCGTTTGACGCCTGGAGCGAAAAGGCGCGCGGATGCTCCTGCAATTATGGGTTCCACATGGCGATCGCCCAGTGGGATGCGCGGACGGAGGCGGAGCTTCCCCAAATGACGCGCCTGGGCGTGACTTCCTATAAGCTTTACATGGTATATGATGGGCTGCGCCTGGACGACGGGGCGATTTATGCTGCGCTCAAGGCGGCAAAGCGCGAAGGCGCGCTTGTTGGGGTGCATTGCGAAAACTGGGATGTGCTCAACCGCCGTATCGCGGAGGTCAAGGCCGCAGGGATCACGGGGCCTGCGGGTCATCCGCGTTCCCGCCCGGCGCCTGTGGAAGCGGAGGCCGTTGCGCGCCTTATGCGCATTGCGGAGCTTGCGGAGGCGCCTGTGTCCGTGGTGCACCTTTCCACGGCGGAGGGCCTTTCGGAAGCGCGGCGCGCCCGTGCCCGCAGCCAGGAGGTCTATCTGGAAACCTGTCCGCAATATCTGCTCCTAACCGAGGATTGCTATGCTGCGCCGGATGGCGAAAAATACGTGATGTCCCCGCCGCTGCGCACGGAGGCGGACAAGGCCGCGCTTTGGGCGGCGCTCGCCGCAGGCGAGATCGACTACATCGGCACCGATCACTGTTCGTTCACCATGGCGCAGAAGCGCGCCTATGCGCATGATTTTGCGCGCATCCCCAACGGTGGCGCGGGCGTGCAGCACCGCGGGCAGCTGCTGTATACCTATGGCGTGTGCGCGGGGCGCATTGCGCTCGAGCAGATGGTGCAGCTGCTCTCTGCTGGGCCGGCGCGCTGCTTTGGCATGGAAGGGCGCGGCGCTGTGGCGCCGGGCATGGCGGCGGACCTTGTGGTTTGGGACCCTGGGTTTACAGGCGTTATTACGGATACGGGCACCGCGCACAATTGCGATAACTCGCCGTTTGCGGGGTTTGCCGTGCGCGGCAGGGCGCGGGAGGTGCTGCTCAACGGGCAGCATGTTGTAGCGGAAGGCGCGCTGATTGCCCCCGGCTGCGGGCGGTATATCCCCCGGAAAGGGTATGGGCGGTGCAGATGAACGTTGGCTGCATCCTAATGGCGGCAGGTGCTGGGCAGCGCTTTGGCGGGGATAAGCTTCTCGCCGAATTCAAGGGGGCGCCGCTGTATGCGCATGCGCTTGCGTGCATCCCGGCTGAGGCGTTTGCGGGCGTTGCCGTTGTGGCGCATGCGGAAGCGGTGCTTTCGGCGGCGCGGCGGCGCGGCTTTTGCGCCGTGTATAATTATGCAGACGCAGAGCGCATCCTGGGCAACAGCTTTACGCTGCTTCTGGCCGTTGC
>JABLTO010078649.1_pt1 | contig 11346 bp, 9 predicted proteins | sample 7160091 | NCBI WGS metagenome assembly JABLTO01 (sample SAMN14651225, study PRJNA627086) | human gut metagenome | isolation source: feces | host: Homo sapiens
CAGCGGGCGGCGGCTTTGTGGAACGACATCACCGAAAAGGCCCCGGCGCTGGTGCTGGACCTGCACGAGGCCCGGCAGTGGAACGACGGCAGCGATGAGCTGGGCAATTCCATCATCTGCCAGGATATGCAGCCGGTGGCGGATGTGGTGTGGGGCCTTTTGGAAGCCTCGGCAAACGGGCAGCTGCACGGCGGTGCGCTGGATCTGTTCGGCTCGCCCCCGGTGGGCAGCCTGAACCGCACGCTGACGCTGGAGGCGGGCATTCCCGTCATCACGGTGGAGACCAGCCGGGCCGAGCCGCTGCCCCAGCGGGTGAAAAATCAGCTGGAGATCACGGAGTACGTTCTGAAGAATCAGGGCCTGCGCTGAGCGGGCTTTGGCAGAATTGGCAAAAGAATGCTATAATGGTTGGATGATCGCGGCCGGGCACACGCGGCCCGGCAGAGAGGAACACACCATGGAGGAAGCAAAAACACAAACCCGCCCCTGGCTGGTGCGGGTGAACCTGCAGGAGCTGGGCGTAGGGCTGTGCCTGGTCTGGCTGGGCTTTTTTATGCCGGTGTTTTTCACCGTGGGCAATTTTCACATTCTGGATACCCTGTATTTTGCCCTGGATCACGGGGAAAAAACGGGCCTGATGCTGGCGGCGCTGAAGCTGGTAGCCCTGAACTCGCTGCGCGGCATTCCCCATTACATCGGCGCGTTTCTCATTGCCGAATCGGTGGAGTACCGCTGGAAGGAGCACAACCTGTGGGCGGTCAACGCCCTGATGGTGATCGTGGTGCTGCTGTGCACCTACCGGAGCATTGACGCGCTGCATCGGGTGCATTACGACTTCGGCCTGCCCGCCGTTCTGGTGGCGGCGCTGCTGCTGGTGTTTGAAAAAATGGACTACCAGTACATCACCGTTACAAAAAAGGTGATGTTCATTGCCGTGCTGGTGGTCACCTTCCAGTTTCTGGACATCATGCCCGCGGCCAACGGGCTGCCCATGGGCCGCGGCGAAATTTCCGGCGACGTGAAGCTGGCCTCGGAGATTCTGGGGGCCAATACGGCTATGAACGCCATGGCCGCCGCCGGGCTGGTGGTGTTTTTGCTGATGCTGGTGCTGCTGTTCTTCCAGCTGCGGGTGGAAAACAACCTGCGGCAGCTGAACATTCTGCGGGAACAGAACCTGGCCATCCGCACCGAAGCCCGGATGAACGAGATGAAAAACCGCACCTACCGGGAAATGCAGTATCTGGTGCATGACCTGAAATCGCCCCTGGCCTCGGCCCAGACGCTGGTGGGCGTGATCAAGATGGAATGCGAGGCCGAGGGCCGCACCCAGGACGTGGAGTATCTGGGCCGCATTGAGGGCGCGGTGGAGCAGATGAGCCGGATGATCTCGGAGATCCTCTATGAGGAGCAGACCACGCCGGAAACGGTGGAGCGCCTGGTGGACCGTGCCCTGGCCCAGCTCTCGGTGGAATCCTACGCGGCCTGCGTACACACCGAGCTGAAAACGCCCGAGGCCATGGTGCGGGTGAACCGGGTTCTGTTCCCGCGGGCGCTGGTGAACCTGGTGCAGAACTCGGCCAAGGCCATCCCGGCCGGCCGCACGCCGGACATCCGCCTTCGGGTGGACACCCAGGAGGGCATGGTGCGGTTCACCGTGGAGGATAACGGCAAGGGCATTCCCAAATCGCGGCAGCAGGCCGTCTGGAACAAGGGGTATTCCACCTCGCAGTCCAGCGGGCTTGGGCTGCCCTTCGTGCGCAGCGTTGTGGAGCGCGTGGGGGGCACCATACAGATGAACAGTACGGTGGATCAGGGCACGACCTTCACCCTGATCATTCCGGAGGAGGAGAGACATCATGCAGAATAATGTGACCATTCTATGCATCGACGACGAGGAGCAGATCTGTTTTGCGCTGGAGGCTCTGTTCCGCCTGCAGAAATGGAATGTGGTGACCGCCCGCAGTGTGGAAAAGGGCCTGACCGCGTTCCGAGAATTTCAGCCGGACATCGTGCTCATCGACTACCATATGCCCGGCATCAACGGGGTGGAGGGCGTGAAGATGCTTCGCCAGTTTTCCCCCACGGTGCCCATCATCGTGTTCACCATTGATGAAAGCCAGGCCGTGGCCGACGCCTTCCTGGAAGCGGGCGCCAGCGATTTCTCCCTCAAGCCCATCAAGGCGCCGGACCTGGTCAGCCGCATTAAGCTGCACCTGCGCCTTCTGCAGCAGGCCCAGCCGAAAAAGCCCGCCCCGGCGCCCATTCCCGCCAAGGGCATCAGCCAGAGCACCATGGATCTGATCCTGCAGTTTTTGACCGACCGGCAGGAGTATGTGACGGCCAACGACATTGCCGCCGGCACGGGCCTTGCCTACCAGACGGTGTACCGCTATTTGCAGTACATGACCCAGGAGAAGATCACCGTAATGGTGAACGTGTACGGCAAGGTGGGCCGCCCCAAACAGATGTACAAAAAGGCGTAACGCCTGTAAAATCAACCGGGAACAGCCGGGCGCATTGTGCGCCGGCTGTTTTTTTGTGTGGGTTGAGGTTGAGAGAACGAGCAGGAAAAGCTTTCCCCTCGAGGGGAAGGTGCCGAACGCGAGTGAGGCGGATGAGGTGGAGCGCGAATCTTTGCTGCAGCTTGATGGCAGAGCAAACGGGCCTTGTTATCCGTCACTGCCATGGCGTCATAGAGAAGAAAAGATGCCACCTCATCCGTCGGCTGACGCCGCCAGCGTCCCTTCGAGGGGAAGCCAATGGGTTCGGCAGAAAGCGGCACCGGCGCGAAAAAGCCTTCTTCACTCCATTCCGCGCCGCCTTTTTGCGCAAATCTGGCCGCGGATGCTGCAAACCTTACGGCCGACACAAGGGATGTCTCTAACCCAAAATTCCATCCGGACTTCGCGCAGCACCGCGCGGGCCGGAACGCGGCGAAAAACAGGGATACCCCTGCAAAAAGGAGGAATAACGGCGTTGAAAAGCAAGATTTTCAAGCCGGGGCCAACCCGGTGCGGCAAATCCATCTTCTGCCCGGAAATTCCATGGCGGAAAATCTGTCCATCTCAATATGACGATAAGCTGCTATATTTTTCAATAAAATCATAATAAATTTATGATAAAAATGTAGACAATTTGTGAGCAATCAGCTATACTCGGGGTTATAGCAAGGCTCTTTTGCACCGAACGGGTGCGCCAGAAGGCCATGAAACCGCTGGAGAATTTCCGGTATGCAGAGGCGGGTGTGCACAGTGTGCACGCAGCGCATGCGCACCAAAAATCACTCTGGTGGTCCAATGTCCTTCGGCAGCCGGACGGGGCAAAGGGCAAAATGCGGGGGCGTCCGCCTTTTTCGCACGCAACTTTCAGGCGGACGGAACCTCATCAACAAAGGAGGAAACAAGATGAAAAAGTACATTGCCATGCTTATGGCATTGGTAATGGGGCTGTCTGTGGCCGGCTGCGGCCAGAGCGCCTCTTCCTCTGCCAGCAGTGAGGCGGCCTCTTCTTCCGCTGGGTCTTCGAACGAAGAGGAAGTCTGGCTCCCCTACGACGAGAACCTTCAGAAGAAGAAGGACGACCGTGACGCCACCGGCAAGACCGGTGCCGTGGCGGCCTGCAGCTGGTACGCCAGCAAGGCCGGCCTGGAGATCCTGCAGGAGGGCGGCAACGCCTTTGATGCAGCGGCGGCTGTGGCCTACACCCTGGGTGTGGTTGAGCCTTACTTCTCCGGCCTGGGCGGCGGCGGCTTCATGACCATCTACAACGCCGAGACCAAGAAGGTGGAGGTCATCGACTTCCGCGAGATCGCTCCCGCTGCGGCCAACGCCCAGATTTGGCTGGACGAGGCCGGCGAGATGAAGCAGTTCGAGAAGGACGGCCAGAAGCTGGGCACCATGAGCAGCATCGGCGGCCTGTCCGTTGCTACCCCCGGCGAGGTTGCCGGCATGGAGTACCTGCTGGAGAACTACGGCTCTGACAAAGTGACCCGTCAGCAGATCTTCCAGCCCGCCATTGACCTGGCCAACAACGGCTATCTCGTGACCGCTACCTTCAAGGAGGAGCTGGAGAGCGAGTACGCCGGTCTGGCTGCCATGAGCGAAGTTGGCAAGCTGTACCTGAACGACGGTATGCCCTACGAGGTGGGCGACACCCTGACCAACCCCGACCTGGCCACTGCTCTGCAGGCCATCGCGGACGGCGGCCGTGACGCTTTCTACACCGGCGACATGGCTCAGGCCATGGTGGACGCGGTGCAGGCCGAGGGCGGCGTGCTGACTATGGACGACCTGGCCAACTACGAGGTCAAGGTTCGTGAGCCGGTCAGCTCCACCTACCGTGACTACACCATCTACTCTCTGCCTCCGGCTTCTTCCGGCGGCACCCATCTGATTGAGATCCTGAACATCCTGGAGAACTTCGACATGGCCAACACCGAGGTCAACTCGGCGGATTACATCCATCGCTTCTCCGAGGCGTTCAAGATCGCCTTCGCCGACCGTGCCCAGTACATGGCCGACACCGACTTCGCCGAAGTGCCTCTGGCCCAGCTGACCAGCAAGGATTACGCGGCCAGCCGTTACGCTCAGATCACCGATCAGAGCGGCACCTACACGGCTGTTGACGCGGAAGAGCTGGAGCACTACGCCACCACCTCCTTCTCCGTTGTGGACCAGTGGGGCAACATGGTGGCCTGCACCCAGACCATCAACTATGGTTTCGGCTCCAAGATCGCCGTTCCCGGCTACGGCTTCATCATGAACGACGAGATGGACGACTTCTCTGCCAACCCCGAGAGCGTCAACTGCGCTGAGGGCGGCAAGCGGCCTCTGTCCAGCATGAGCCCCTCCATCGTTCTGTACCCTGACGGCTCTCCCTTCCTGACCATCGGCAGCCCCGGAGCCACCCGTATCTTCCCCACCATCGCGCAGGTTATCCAGCGCATGATCGACTACGGCATGGACATCCAGGAAGCCATTGACTGCGCCCGCATCTACGACAACGCCAAGAACAACATCTGCTACGAGTCTGACGGTGTGGACGCTCCCTCCGCTGAGACTGTGGCTCAGCTGCAGGCCATGGGCCACGAAGTGACCGATAAGGGCGCCTGGCAGCTGTTCTTCGGCGGCGTGCAGGGCATCTCCATCGGCAAGGATGGCACCCTGCGCGGCGGCGCGGATCCTCGCCGTGACGGCAAGGCTCTGGCTTACTAAGGCGGCGGCTGTTCGGGCGGCCTGCGTGCCGCTTTGAACCACCAAAAACTCTCTGCCAGAAAAGGCCGCTCGACCCTCGCTTTGGGCCGGGTGGCCTTTTGCACAGAGGGGGTGAACTGGTTCGGCTTCTTTACTTCGTGAAGTTGCACGGGTTTTGATTTTTCTTATAGTTAATCTTCAACAAAAAGCGGCTTAAATGATAAAGTTGAATAAAAATAAGAGAAGAAATAGACGAACTTGTTTGGATTTGTTATACTTTTTTCATGAAGATTTCATAGTTTCACCACATCCGGCAACGGATGGGAATACGCTGTGAAAAGACACATGAAATGTTGAGAGGAGAAAACCACAATGAAAAAGAAGATCATTGCTGCGGCGCTGGCTCTCGCGCTGGCTTTGACCATGGCTGCCTGCGGCGGCTCCAGCTCCAGCTCCAGCAGCGCTGCTGCTTCCGGCGACGCTGCCGGTTCCACCGCTGCGGTGGAAGGCCTGAAAGAGGCGTTTGCTGAGTCTCCCATTCTGCTGACCAGCGGCGGCCAGAGTGCTGACTACCAGATGATCGGCACCGTGATGGGCAAGCTGGGCATGGATTACACCGTGAACAACCTGGCCACCAGCGCTGACCTGGGCGACGCCAAGACCCTGGTCGTGGTTGCCGGCGGCTCTTCCAAGGGCCTGGGCGCTGCGGGCATCGACGCGGACGGCGAGCTGGCTCGTCTGACCGAGCTGCTGGACGGCGCGAAGGAAAAGGGCCTGAGCATCATCGTGATGCACACCGGCGGTGAGGCTCGCCGCGGCGACCTGTCCGATAAGTTCATTGGTCCCTGCTTCGAGAAGGCTGACTACGCCATCGTGGTTGCCGCCGGCGATTCCGACGGCCTGATGAGCGGTCTGTGCGCTGAGAACGGCATCCCCATGGATTCCATCAACAGCATCAGCGATGTGACCACCGTTCTGCCCGCTGCCTTCAAGTAAGAAGGGCGCGCCCGGCATCTGTTCTTTAATGGATTAAGGGCCGCCGAAACCCGCGCCTGGCGTGTTCCGGCGGCCCTTTTTGTACGCAACAGGCCGAATAATTAACGATTTATGGAGGTATTCTAATGAGCATTGAACTTATTACCTTCATCGTCATGCTCGGTGTGTTCCTGGTTGGATGCTTCGCCTGCAAGCTGCCGGTCAGCCTGTCGATGGTTCTTTCTTCCATCGGCGGCGTGATCGTCGGCGGCTTCATCGGCGGCCTGGATCTGACGCTTATGGATGCACTGCGTCATCTCGTTGAAGGCATGTTCTCCTATGTGGACACCATCCTGGTCATCTCCACCGCCATGGTCTTCATGAAGGTCATCGAGGCTTCCGGCGCTCTGGATGCCGTGTCCTCGGTCATCATTGAGAAGTTCCACAAGCTGCCCGCCCTGATGCTGTGCCTCATCATGATCATCGTGATGTTCCCCGGCATGATCACCGGTTCCTCCACCGCTTCCGTGCTGAGCGCCGGCTCCATCATGGCCCCCGTGCTGATGATGATGGGCGTGCCCGCACTGGAGACCGCTTCCATCCTGGCGATGGGCGGCATCCTGGGCATGATCGCACCTCCCACCAACCTGCCCGCCATGATCATTGGCGCCGGCATCGACATCCCTTACAGCGGCTTTGAGCTGCCTCTGGCTCTGCTGACCTTCCCCCTGGCCTTCGTCTTCGTGCTGATGTTCGCTTACAAGTACGTCAAGAAGATGGACTACGAGGCTGTGAAGAACAAGCTGAACACCGAGAGCCGCAAGAAGTTCGGTTTCCGCGTGTACATTCCCATCATCGCTGCCATCATCCTGATGGTGGTCAGCAAGATGGTCCCCGCTTTCTCCATCGGTATGCCTCTGGTGTTCCTCATCAGCGCCATCATCGGCTGCTTCACCGGCTACAAGGTGAACCTGGCCAAGGTCGCGAAGGACTCCATCAACAGCGTGCTGCCCGTTATGGGCATCCTGATGGGCGTTGGTATGTTCATCCAGATCATGACCCTGACCGGTGTTCGTGGCCTGATCGTTACCAGCTGCCTGAGCCTGCCCGGCTGGGCCCTGTATGTGGCCATGGCCGTGTCCATGCCTCTGTTCGGCGCCGTGTCTTCCTTCGGTTCCGCCAGCGTTCTGGGCGTGCCCTTCCTGCTGGCCTTCCTGAACAAGGAAGAGATCATCGTGGCGGCTGCCCTGTCCCTGATCGCCTCTCTGGGCGACATGATGCCTCCCACCGCTCTGGCCGGCATCTTTGCCGCTCAGGTTGTTGGCCTGGAGAAGTACACTCCCGTCCTGAAGAAGTGCCTGGTGCCCTGCCTGATGATCATCGTCTGGGGTATCCTCTTCATCCTGGGCGCCAATGTGCTTGAACCCTTCATCATCTTCACCTAAGAAAGGAGCGAACCAACGATGTTGACTTTGATTTATCGCGGGATCGTTGCCCTGGTGCTGATCGTGGTCGGTTGGAACCTGTTCGTTCCCGAGAAGAATGCGGACGAAAAGCTCTCCGTGAAGGATACCATCTGCACGCAGCTGAACGCTGCTCTGGTGCTGATCCCTCTCGTGCTTCGCCTGCTGATGATTAAGTAAAGGAGGGCTGTTGAGAATGGATAAGTCGAAAAAGATGATCTCTGCGGTCGTCTGCCTGGCGCTGTCCGTGGCCGTTATGGCGGCCTCTGCGTCCAGTTTCCTGGCAGCCCGCAATGTGCCCCTCCCCGAGTGGGGCCCCAGTGTCACCGAGGTGAAAATGCTCTCCGACTGGTTCGAGGGCGTGAAAGACACCAACGCGGACACCCCTGTGTACGTTCTGCAGGGCAAAAAAGAAGGCGGCAAGATGCTGATCCTGGGCGGCACCCATGCCAACGAGGTTTCCGGCTACATGTCCGCATTCACCTTCATTGAGAATGCCGTTGTGGAAGAGGGCACCGTGTACGTTCTGCCCTACGCCAACCACAGCGCCATGACCCACAACGACCCCGGTGAGGGCAACATTCAGTACTTCACCCTGACCACCAAGAGTGGTGAGCGCACCTTCCGTTACGGCAGCCGCGCCACCAACCCTGTGGACCAGTGGCCCGATCCCGACGTGTACGTTCACTACCCCTCCGGCCAGCAGCTGTCCGGCTCTGAGACCCGCAACATCAACCGTGCTTACCCCGGCCGTCCCGATGGCAACACCACCGAGAAAGAGGCCTACGGTATCATGGAGCTGATCCGCAACGAGGGCGTGAACATCGGCTTTGACCTGCATGAGGCCAGCCCCGAGTATCCCGTTATCGACGCGACCGTTGCCCACCAGAACAGCATGGATGTGGCCTCTGTGGGCTGCATGAACCTGCTGATGGAAGGCATGCAGATGAGCCTGGAGCAGTCTCCCACCAACTTCCACGGTCTGACTCACCGTGAATGGGGCGACAACAGCGACATCGACGTGGCCATCCTGATGGAGACCGCCAACGCCTCTCAGGGCCGTCTGCGCGGCGCCACCACCGTCGCCCAGGTGCTGGGCGGCCAGGACAAGTGCTATGACCTGAGCGAGAAGCTGGGCATGCTGTACGTGCCCTGGAACCAGATCACCGGCGCACCCTTCAGCGGTGTGGGCCATCCCATCGAGGAGCGCTGCGGCCGTCATCTGGAAGGCATCAAGCAGTACAGCGAAGCCTACAACGAGGCACACCCCGAGGCCCCTGTGACCTACACCGGCGTGCCCGGCTACAGCGAGCTGTTCCTGGAGGCCGATCCCAGCGAGCTGGGCGGCGCCCGTCTGGCCAGCTTCCTGATGTGACGGAGTGTTCCGCTGCATAAGGCGCTGAACAAAAACCAATAAGGCCCAGGGCCATTCCCGAAAGGGAGTGGCCCTGGGTTTTTTTTGCGGGGCTTTTTATTGGAAGGGGAGGCCGGCGCGGCGGAGGGCGATTTAAAAGTAACACATAGCAGCAAAGGCTTGCGGAGAGTTATAAGGCAAGCTCTTCCATAACTTCTTTTGTTGCGGTGTAATAGCTTTTTATTCGGCTAATGCGGAGCAACGATTCGTCTTGCTCAACGATTTCGATAAATATTTTTGATAATCCATCCCAATTTTGAATATCTCCTTTATTCTTAAGCGTCCAACCAAGCTGTTCAAGCGTAAAATTATTTTTAATCGAGTTATTTACCATCGAAGTAGTGGCCCAATTTTCTGACGTATCTTTTCCACCTAACGAGACTGGATAAATATGATCAACCGTGGGTTGCAAATCCCAATATGCCATATGGCATTCATCTGTTTTCCAATGTGCTTGATACGGAAAAGCCTCTGGCAGCATTTCTGACATGATACGCAAAATGCCAGGGTTTACTAATCGCTTCCCGGAATATCGATCAATAAATCCGTCATTGAAAAATTGTGTTACCATTTGCTTAACAGTATAGTTCCTTCCGCTGGATTTGATGGGGATGAATGGATATTTTTCGTTTAGTATCTTCTCTGCTAAAACAAAGTCTTTGTCATGCAGCAAAATTGCTACTTGATGTAATACCTCTACCTTATCATCAGTCATTTTTCGTTTCCTTTTCTTGACATAATACAACGGTTCTGTAAGGAATGTTCTATACAAATAGTAAAAAATAACCTGTTTTGTTGCTTTTTCTCAATTTATCATAAAACCAAAAACAATTCTATTGAAAGAATGATTCTAACTGCCACTTACCAAATCGGGAAAAAGCAAAACGCTCGTGCATCTTCGTCTGCCCAATTGGCCAGGCCAAAGATGCACGGGCGTTTATCGTTTGTATGTGTTCGTATGCGTGTTCCTGGATGTGTTTCGATGCGCCTGTTCATTGCTTTTTTAAGGGGGCGGTACCCTTGCAGCGGCCTGGCCGCCCGGGCAATGCGGTTATTCCGCCGCCACGTGCTCCATCAGGTACTGGGCCACCAGCTCGGTGCGCACACCCTGATAAATGTACCCCTTGCCGTAGCTCTTCATCAGGGCCGTGCAGTCGTTCACGCCCTGCTGGGCAAAGTATTCGTCCACGGCGTTCTGGTCCACGGTGATGCCGGCGTCCTGGGCCAGGGCCTGGCACATCAGGTTTTGCCGGATCATGTTCTCCAGCCGGGGCCGGTAGGCTTCTTTCAGGGAGTCCACGCTGTCCGCCCCGTACTTGGCAGCCAGCTCGTCCAGCGTGATGCCGTAGCCGTTGGCGGCGTTGGCCAGTTCGGTGTCCAGAATGGTCAGCTGATCCTGCACCAGCTGCTCGGGCACCGGCTGGAAGGTGCAGTTGTCATACAGCCAGTCCAGCACATAGTTGTACTTCTGCTCTTCCAGCAGCTGGGCGCTGATCTTCTGGCGCATGTCCTCCACGCTGGTGTAGCCGTAATAGTAGCTCAGGTAGTTGGTCACGAAGTCCTCAGTCAGCTCGGGGGGCTGGGCCTCGCCGTGAATGTAGTTGATGGTGGTGTCAAACTCGGCCTGCTTGCCGCTCAGATCCGTGTTGGGAGTGTAGGGGTCGGGGAAGGTGACCTGCACCTTTACGATGTCGCCGGGCATGGCCCCGATGATCTGGGTGAGAAAACCGTCGATCAGCTCGTCGCTTCCGGCGGTGTAGTCCTGATTTTCGGCGCTGCCGCCCTCAAACGCCTGCCCGTCGATGGTGCCGGTGTAGGTCAGGTTTACGGTGTCGCCGTCCTCCACCGCCCGGTCGGTGATCTGGGTGTCGGCGGCGTAGCTGGACATGAACTGGTCGATGGCGGCCTGAAGGTCCTCCTCGGAAACGGTGGTGAAGGCCTCGCCGGAGGGAACCTGCTGGTAATCCGGCAGGGTGACGCAGGCGGTCACGTCCACCCCGTCAAACAGGCCCTCGTCGGTGAGGCCCAGGCTGTAATCGGGCATTTCCTGGTTGACTTCGGCCTGATCGGAGGCGGAAGCGGAGGAAGAGGCTGCCCCCTGGCAGCCGGTGAGCAGGAAAACCGCCGCAAGGCAAGCAGCGGCACGGCGCAGAGAATGGTTCAATGGAATACCTCCTGTGGTTCAAAAGCGGGGTTCAGTCGGCCGGGTCCTCTTCGGGCAGCTTGACGCCGTGGTCGCGCAGGGCGCGGCGGTAGGCGGCGTCTAGTTCGTATGTGCTGCGGCGTGTTTCAACGTTCTCGC
>JABLTO010143377.1_pt1 | contig 11345 bp, 9 predicted proteins | sample 7160091 | NCBI WGS metagenome assembly JABLTO01 (sample SAMN14651225, study PRJNA627086) | human gut metagenome | isolation source: feces | host: Homo sapiens
ATGTTCGCATCGATCATTGCAACCTCGTCAAACCGTTTAACTGGCAAACCATAAGGATTGATCTCAGGGTCTCCAAACATCTCGACAAATTGAGATTTCACCAGTTCATCCGTCGCGGCGATCAACTCCTGATAGGACTTTTTCGTTGCGTCCATTGCCCAGAGCAGCTCCGCCAGTTCTTTTTGCTTCTCCATATCCGGAAGCTCAAACTCGTAATTCCTCAGGCGTTCCCATTTTACTCGCGGGGAAAGGGAGCCTGCTGACTTGCCAACCGCGAAATCAAACAGGTCATCATTCTGAATGATGAAAGGAAGCAGTTCTGGAAGAATTCGACCGGGAATGGCCTCGATGACCGTAATATCGCCGGAGCAGATGCCGTCAAACGGTGCGACAGCTGCCTTCTTCAGATATGCCCTGCGCCTTCCGAAGAGCATGTCGCCCTGGCGAAATATCTTCGTGAAGGTGTTTTCGCCGTCATCACTCCAGGCGGATAGCGTAATCTCTCCCGGAGTCAGGTGCTCAAGGCCCACAATCGGAAGCCCGGCCTTACTGCCCTTGCAGACTTCCTTCCGCTCTTTTGCCACATCTCCAAGCAGCACTTTAGCCATCATTCTCACCGCCTTTCTGAATCATCGTGTTCAGGAGATCATAGTAGCCCATCGCACGTTCAGATGTTACCTGCCAGCGTTCATAGTGTTGCTGGAGGGAAAGCTCGTCCTCCGCGCTTGCTTCTACTGGGGGCTTTACGTACAGGGGAATGCTCAGGGAGAAATTGTTCTCTCCAATTTCCTTGATCGTGACCACCTTGGCAAAGCCGTCCACGTCCTTATAACCTGCATAGGCGTCTGCAATCTTCCGGATATGTTCATTCGTCAGGGAGCTCTGCGCGTTTTTGCGCTCCACATCATTGACGGCGTTGATGAACAGCACTTTGCCGATGCGGTCAGACTTTTTCGTCATCCGGCAGATCACGATACACGCTTCCATCGGGGAGTTATAGAACAGATTCGGTGCCAGACCTATTACGCACTCCACAAAATCCTTGCGCACCAGCTTCTCGCGCATGTCGCTTTCTTCGTTGCGGAACAAAACGCCGTGCGGGAATAGAATGGCGCACCGTCCGGTCTTATCGTCCAGACTCTTGATAATGTGCTGGAGGAAAGCGTAATCGGCGCGGCCCTGGGGCGGCACACCGAGGAAGTTCCGTCCGTACCGATCAGCAGAGAAAGCATCGCGGCTCCATTCCTTGATGGAATAGGGCGGATTGGCCAGTACCAGGTCGAAGGTCTTTAGCTGCCCGTGTTCGATAAAAGCGGGCGCTGCCAGCGTATCGCCATTGGCGATCTGGAAATCCTCGATTCCATGGAGAAACAGATTCATACGCGCAATTGCGGATGTCAGTGCGTTGATTTCCTGTCCGTAGAGAGAAACGTTACGCCATTCCTTACCCTTATCCCGAAGATACGCGATGGAAGAAATGAGCATTCCGGCGCTGCCGCAGGTGGGATCATAGATTGATTCACCGGATTCAGGCTGCAAAAGCTCCGTCATCAGGTGGACAACCGTTCTGTTGGTGTAGAACTCCTGCGCCGTGTGTCCGCTGTCGTCGGCGAACTTTTTGATGAGGTACTCATAGCCCTGGCCAAGCTCGTCCTCCGGGCAGTTCTCAATGGACAGCGTCTTGCTGCTGAAATGCTCCAGCAGATCCTTGAGAAGCCTGTCGGGGAGACGGTTTTTGTTTGTCCACGTACCGTCGCCAAAGATGCCAGACAGCTTGTCCCTGTTGGCCTTCTCGATGGCTCTGAATGCCGCCTGGATAGCCTTGCCGACATTCTGGGACACATTGCGTACATCATCCCAATGCGCTCCATCGGGAATGATATAGCTGTGGGTTTCCTCCCAATTGGCAGCCTCCGGGCCATTTTCCGCGATGGCTTTCGCTGTTTCTTCCTCATAAACGTCATTCAGACGTTTGAAAAACAGCAGTGGGAAAATGTACTGTTTATATGCCCCGGCGTCAATATGGTTTCGGAGCAGAACGGCTGATCCCCAGAGATAGGATTCCAGTTCCTCCAGTGGGATTCTATTGTTCATGGACGTACCCTCCTTCGATCAGCAATTTGCGCATTTTATCCTCGGCTTTTCGGACGTTGTCTAAGGCGTCGAAATAGCGTTTGCGGACAACCTCCGGTGAAACAACTTCCTGCTTCTTCTGCTCAATATACTTCTTGACCGAAAGCTCAAACCCGCCCGCTTCCACATCTTCGATGGTAACGATCTTACAGCGTTCGATCATGTCCACATAGTCGGTATACAGTTTAAAGAGCGTCTTCACGTCTTTGGGCGAAATCTCATTCTGTGCCCGCTGGGGAGTATAGATCTCAGACCCGTCGATCAGGCAGATACGGTGTTTGTGCGCCGCCCTTTTCTTATTGGTCAGGAATAGGATGCAGGCAGAAACACCAGTACTGTAGAAAACGCCGCTGGCCAGGGTGATGACTGCCTCCAGCTTATCTGACCTCACCAGCTCTTCACGCATCGCGCCTTCCTTGCCGCCGTGGAAGAGTACGCCCTGAGGCAGCACTACCGCACACCGGCCCGTTTCGCGGTTCATGGACTTGATCATGTGCTGCAGCCAGGCGAAATCGGCGCTGGAATCCGTGGGGCTTCCCCAGAAATTCCGACCGTATTTGTCGCTCTCAAACTGTGCCGCTCCCCATTTTTCAAGGCCGAAGGGCGGGTTGGCCAGGACACAGTCAAAGGCCTTTAGCCTGCCGCGCTCCAGGAAAAGCGGATCACGAAGTGTGTCTCCCTGACGAATCTGGATGTCCTTCGCGCCGTGAAGGTACAGGTTCATTCGGGCGATGGCGGAGGTGGAAAGGTTGTTCTCCTGACCGTAAATTCTGCCGTATGCCAGTCGATCATTCCGCATGTGGTGGATGGCCTCGATGAGCATACCGCCCGTGCCGCATGCAGGGTCATAGACTGTTTCCCCGGGCTGTGGGTCAAGCAGATCCACCATCAGCTTGACGATGGTGCGCGGGGTATAGAATTCGCCCGCATTCTTCTTGGATAGGTCTGCAAACTTTTTAATCAGGAATTCGTAGCTGTCGCCCATGATGTCAGCGGAGTAGTTTTTGTTACCGAACTTCTTCTTGGACATGTGCTCCAGAAGGTTTTTCAGTCGCTCATCACTCAGCTTGCTTTTATCCGTCCATGTTGCGTCATCGAAACTGCTGAAAACGCCCGACAAGGTATCGGGGTTGGCCTTCTCGATGCCAGTCATGGCCCTGACGATAGCTTTGCCGACATCGGTGCTGACATTGCGAACATCATCCCAGTGGCAGCCCTCCGGGATTACGAAGGAATGCATATCGTCCGCCTCGGCGTATTCCGTGTCACCGCCGGAGAATGCCATCGCATCCTCGTACTCCTCATCATAGACATCCGAAATACGCTTAAAGAACAGAATCGGCGTTACGTAGCTCTTGTACTCATCTTGATTGATAGGGCCGCGCAGAATGTTGCAGGCTCCAAACAGATGCGCAAACAATTCTTTAGCGCTGATCTTTTCTGCGGAATCCTCCGCCGCTTCTGTATCTTCGTCAGCGGCTTTAGCGGCTTCCTCGATGATGGTTTCCCGGTCGACGCCTTCAACGGTGCGACCAGTCTGACGCTCCACAGACACACTGACGTCGCCATATTTCTTCTCCATAATCGGCGGATACTTATTCTCAAAATCAACCAGAATCTCCAGCAGGTCTTTGTCCAAGAAAGTCAAGGCATATTTTCTCAGGCCGGAGGGGATTCCATAATAAGCCTCAGCGATGCCGCCACAGATCGCAGCGATGGTATCGCTATCACCGCCGATGGAGATGGCGTTGCGAATGGCATCCTCAAAATCCGTTGATTCGAAGAAAGCCTCAAACGCCTGCGGAACAGAGCCCTGGCAGGAGACATCAAACCTGTAGCTTGGCCTGATTTCATCCAATGTAAATTCCAGGGGATAATAGTCACTCGTAATCACATCACGAATCTCCAGCATGCTGCTACCTTTGCGGGCCATGAAGATGGCGACAGCGACAGCCTCAGCGGCTTTCAGCCCTTCAGGATGGTTGTGCGTGACCTCGGTGATTTTCCTTGCGATGAGCTTTGCCTCTTCCAGACTGGTTGCCGCAAATCCAGCCGGGCTTACGCGCATGGCAGCTCCGTTACCAAAGCTGTTATAAGGCTGCGGGTTGCTATCGAATAGCCACTGGTGGAAATGGCCACCGAATCCGCAGTCTGGATACTTGCGGCCCACGGTCTGCATGCATCGGACAGCATTTTCAGATAAATCGCTGTAATCCGCTTTGCTGTCCAGGATGGCGCGGGCCAGCGCCAGCGTCATGATGCTGTCATCTGTTGGCGAACATTTGTAAGTAAGCAGGTCAAACTCCTTGCTTTTGTGATTCGCCCATTCGAAACGGGAACCAGCGATGTCCCCGATAATTGCTCCTAACATGGCTTGTGCCCTCCTTACGCGCTCGCTCGTTGCTGCTCAAACAGATCATTCAACCGGCGCGGTGTATATTGCCGGGATTTCATTCTCTCCATAACGTCGAGGCTCTGCTGAACTTTGATGCCGAAGGCTCCGTCCAGGAATGTGTCGCACATTAGCGCCGTCTTTTCCATCTCATCCTTGATCTGACGACGGTGACATCTGTGCTCCTTCAGCATTTCGGCCACTTTGAGCATCTCGTTATCGGTCAGGTCAGTAAACTCCAGATAATGCATCAGGTCGCAAATCTCCTTATCGACATCAGACAGCATCTGGTTCAAATTCGCCTGATACTCGCTCATGTGGCTGCTCATATAGCAGAGGTTGGAAAGTATCTCTTCCCAGTTGTTCTGGAGGCCATCAAACATTGTCGGCTTTTCCACTGTGTCATAATCGGGAGCGGCGTAGACCTCGGGCTCCGAAGATTCAGCCACCGGAATCATGTCAGTTTGTGCTTCCACAATGCTGTAAAACCATGTCTTTCTTCCGGTGCCAACGCGCTCATTGGCCTCTTTGATGGTAAAGAGGGCAGCTTCCGAACTGTTCTTGGCTCTCACAAGACTGCCTCTATCGTTCAGCTTGTAATAATTTCCAGCCGTATCAACGATGTGGTAATGTTTTCCAGTGTCGTACATCTTCGTGTCCTCCTTGTCATAAATTCTGCAGTTTGCCGAGAGCCTCTTTCCAGCGCTGCTCAGCCTCGGCTTTTGTCTTCATATAGATTGCCAACTCGTCTTCATAAGTCCTTGCGATTTTCTGTTGTTCTTCAATCGGAGGAACTGGAATCTCCAGTGTGGCCAGGTCTTTGTAGCTGATATTCATAACCGTCATTCCTTGCTGCACACCGCTAATCAGCTTATTGCCCATCGGGCTGTCCAGAAAGATCTTCAGATAAACGCCGTCCAGCTTCTGCGGGTCAGGTCGGATAACGATGACATTGGAATGGGCGATACAGGGGTATGCCTGTTTGTGGAATACAGCTGTCCGAATTGCAGTTCCTCTGGCGGGGATAACAACGTCTCCTTCTTGCAGCAGGTAATTTGCAATCTTGCGGTCTTCTTTTTCCAGATGATCGAGCGCGTTGTAATCAAGCTCGTAATCCCCAATGGAGGAGATTGTCACGACGCCGATGCTACCATTCGGGTCTTTGGTCGTTACCGACTTCCCGCGGAAAACCTGCGCAACGTTGCCAAGCAGGTCTTTCCTTGTTCCTGAATTCTGGTACTTCTGCCAATCCTCATCCTGCTGGGCGAAGATCCGGTCGATATTCCAGTCACCCTGCTCATACAGCTCATCCTGCATGACGAAGGTGTCATCGTCCGCGACCAGTTCAGCTGTCCCTGCCTTCTGAACTTTACGGTTTCCGGTAGTGTACCTACGGATAATCACATCGTTGTCTTCGGGTCTGGTGTTGACCAAATCGAGGAAGTATGTCTTAATCCCTGTTGACTCAAAGATGCCTGCAGGAAGCTCTGCCAATTCCTTGATAGAGTAATTCTGTTCGATGAACATTCTCAAATCCTTGACCTTACCAGAAGCGAAGGTGATGCGGCCCGGGAGAATGATCTCCAGTTCACCACCATCGTTTAGGTGGTACGCGAGGTTTTCGAGCGCCACCATTTCATATTCTCTACAGAGGAAGGTGGTGTCCTCAGCCAACATCCGTCCGCCGAATGCAGGAAGGCACATAATCAGGTCAAAGCGCTTGTTGGTAAATTCGTAGCTGTAAACGCTTGCGTTCACTACCGTCACGTTCTCATATCCCTTGAAGACCGTTTCGAGCACACTCGCATTCCGAATGTTGGTCTCGGTAAGCACAAATTCAGAATCGGGATTTTCTTCCACGATCTCGCGTAGGTGAGGGACAAAGCATACAGCCTCCGCAATGAGAACTGTGTCAGGCTTCTTCTCGAAGGCGTCCTTCATTTTTTGAATCAGGACAGCAGGGAGAAGAGAGTATCGGTACGATTTCAGATCCATGGCCAGCACATTTTCCCAATCAATGCGTTCAGGGCATTCCCGGTACATCCGACAGAACAGTTCCTTATCTTGGAAGGGGTTGTTGGTCTTTCTTCTGTCCGCAGCGGCTAATAACAAAGAGTACAAGGTATCTGGATCATCGGCGGCAGCCTCATTGTCCTGAGCTGTCTTGACATCTTCGATAAGAAGAGCAGCTGTAATCATATCGTCAACCTTCATATACTGCCTCATAGCGTTGAGGTAGTTCCAGAAATTCTTAGTCAAATCACTCATCGCGGTTGCCTCCTTTGGTCGGCGGTTAATTGGGATGTACATATAATAGCACCATCGAATATCACTGTCAAGTACTTTTGAAAATTATTTTGGTATTAGAATACCAAATGGTGATAAAGCTATAAAATGCGGGACGATGTTTGCCCCGCTCAGTGTATTTTCAATCCTTCCTGTACCATTTCGTCTCGTATCCATCCGCCCGCAGCACGGCTCCGGGGAGCCAGGGCGGCACACGGCTCATCTGCTCACAGACGGCATTTAGGTCAACGCCCTCGCTCACCTCGATGATCAGTTCGTCGTGGATGTGTCCGCAGATAAAGCAGTGGCTCAACGTCCGCATGGTGTAACATAGGATGTCACGTGAGATGGCCTGCACGATGTTTTCCACGAATTTCGGGCCGTAAGATTCGATTCGCTCCCACTTTTTGGTAGCCCCTACGCCCTCATAAGTGACGGACTCCCCACCGAAACGGTTCTCCCCGATCTTGGGCTTCACATAGGCCAGCCGTCTGCCGGAGGGCAGGGCAATAAACAGCATGCCGCTCTGGTAAATGAAGCGGATGCTGTGTGTTTCTGTGGACGAGCGGCCTCGAATGGCATTCTTCACAGCGTCGTCCACATCCCACCAGAAAGCAACGATGTTCGGATTGGACTGCCGCCATGCGGATACCAGCGGCTGAAGCTCCTCCTCTTTCAGCCCCATGTCCAGAGCGCCCATGGCTTTCAGAGCGCCGACGCTGCCGCCGTAACCGAGAGCCAATTCTGCGATCTTGCCCTTCTGACGGAGGTGCCCGTTGATACCGTGCTTTTCCACGGGCACACCGAACATCGCCGACGCCGACGCGCAATAGATGTCGCCGTTGTTGCGGAAAACCTCTGTCCTCCATGTTTCCCCGGCCAGATGCGCGATCACCCTCGCCTCGATAGCGCTGAAGTCGCTGACAATAAACTTATACCCCGGTTTCGGCACAAAGGCTGTTCGGATCAACTGGCTCAAAGTATCCGGCACATCCTCATACAGAAGCCGGAGCATTTCATAATCCCCAGCCTTTACGAGGCTGCGGGCATTTGCCAGATCCGGGATGTGATTTTGCGGAAGATTCTGCAACTGGATCAGCCGCCCGGCCCAGCGCCCGGAGCGATTGGCACCATAGAATTGGAACATTCCCCGGCATCGACCATCGGCGCATACACAGTTTTTCATCGCGATGTACTTCTTCACGCTCGACCGGGCAAGCTGCTGCCGAAGTTCCAGCGCCTTGGCCAGTTCCGGTGGCGCAGTCTTCAGCAGTTCCTTCACGGCTTTCTTGTCCAGCGATTCCACCTCCATCCCATGATCCGCCAGCCACTGCTTCATCTGAGCCACAGAATTCGGATTCTCCAACTGTGTCAGCTTCTGCATTTCAGCCGAAAGCTCATCACGGGACTGGGTATCCAATTGGATGGCCTGCTCGACCATCTGCCGATCCAGGCCAATGCCTCTGTCGTTGATCAGTTCGGACAGGTGGTATTCTTCCCAGACGGAATCCGGTACAGGGAACTTGGCCAGCACCTTCTGGATCGACATTTCCACCTCGACATCGCGTTTGTTGTATGCCTTGAAGGTAGCCCACTTGTCCGGCGCATGCTGCGGGCGGTTCCAGAGCCTGCCGCCGTTGACCTTCGTCGGCTTACAGGGCACGGAGAAGTATTTGATCAGCGCTTTGCCTTCCGTCATCTTCTGATCCTGCAGCTTCAGCACCGCGCCGACGCCCTCCAGCGACAGCGGCAGTCCGATGTATGCCGACCAGATCAGGGAGCATTTCCACGATGCCGGGTTCAGATAATTGCCGACGCTGTCTTCCGGGATGCTGTAGCTGCAGAACAGATCAGGCCGGTTCTTCCGCAGCCATGCCGACAGACAAATTCTCTCAAACGCCGCATTGAACGCCCATTTGGTCACAGACTCATCCACGATAGCCCGCAGCACTTCTTCCGGAATCTGCTCCCCGCAGGCCACATCGATGACGGACACCTCGCCGCCGTTGACAGAGTAACCGAACAGCAGGATTTCAAATTCCGGGTCTTCCGTATATCTGTACATACCGCTCTTGGACAGGTCGGTGCCGGATTTCGTTTCCAGGTCAATGGAGAGATATTCGATCATGTGTCCTCCTGAAAAAGGCGGCACCCGTCCTGCCGATGCCGCCCTGGTACTTACGCCGTCTGCTTGGCGTTTTTCTTTTCCTTCACTTTCTTCACGATCCAGCAGCCCAGACGGGTCAAGGCTTCGAGGATAGTGGCGACCCCAGCCCCGATCACAGAGCCAAAGGCAACTACGACGATAAACTGCTTCATAAACTCATACATATTCTTTTCCTCGCTTTCTCCAGGCGGCAGAGCACATCACTCTGCCGCCCTTTTTTTGTCTCAGGACAGGAAGTCCTCATCGTCATCGGTGGCGAAATCGTCCTCGGCGCGGCTGCGGCTTCCCATGGGCTCGCCGTCCCGGATCTTCTGCAGGTTATTCAGCCCGCAGGCGATACCCTTGTTGCCGTTGCTGTTGAAGGCATACAGGTTGATGCTGGCCCGGCCATAGACGCCGGAGTACACCTCGGAGCGATCCAGGATGGGATTGCAGTCCGCATCCACGATGCCCGGCGCGGTGCTGCTGTTGGCGTTGATGAACATGCACCCGGCATAGGCAGGATCGCCCTTGCGCTCCTTGTCGCCGTCGCGCAGCGGCAGCTTCAGGCTCTCCAGGTCGGGGATAAACTTGCTGTTGCCGCGCAGCTTGCTCTGGCCTTCCTCATACGCGGCCTTGATGGCCCGGTTGATCTTCTCGATGGTGGCCGTGTCGGTCTTCGGGATGATCAGGGAGACGGAGAACTTGGGAGTGGAACCGTTGATGGACTTGGCCTCCCAGACGTTCGCATAAGACCAGCGGGTGTTGGGGCCAGTGATAACCTTGGTGGGATTGACAAACTTACTCATGATCTTTTTCCTCCATAAAATCGTTTTTCGCAGTGTTCATGGCCGGACGCTTGTCCGACTCTGGTGCTAAGGTTGGCTTTCCCGGCGGCTTGAATGTCAGCCCACCAAGGATGTCGTCGAATCGTTTCTTGCCCAGAAGCGCCTTCATGGCGGTGAGACCCAGCAACTTCCGTTCGTAGGGGTCTTCGCCAGCCGCTGTGACGGCGGCGGCTACAGCTTCCTCATTGGTGTACCTGGTGACGGAGCGCCCCTCCACCACTTTGAAACCGGGGTAGTGTGTGCCCGAGATCGCTTGCTGCAGCGCGTGCTCCTTCACATCGCCGCCCCATGCGATCAGTTCATCGATCCGGGGCAGGATGGCGGCGATCTCGTCGTCAGTGAGTTCGGAGGGCACCTCGAAGTCGTACCGGGCCATTTCCAGGTTGTACTCTGTCCGCTTTCGGCAGGTGGCCTTTGCGGTACAGAACTGGCAGTGGTCTCCGGCTTTGAACTCGCCCTCGCCGTTGAAGGCCAGCTTTGCTGTGGGAGCCAGCACATGCTCGGCCCAGCCGAGCAGGTCAGCCTTGCTCATTTCAAAGGTGGAGATGTTCTCCCGCCGGGGCTGGAAGATCGTCATCCGTACGGTGCTGACATCGTAGATGCCGTCGAACGCTTCCAGCAGGCCCAGCGCGTAGCACATGGTCTGCGGGTTATGTGTCGAGTCCACCATGATGCCCACGCCATATTTCAGATCGATCACGTGGAGCATATCGTCGGCCACAATGCAGGCGTCTCCGGTGCCAAATCCCTCCGGCACCCAGCGGGAGAAGTCCAGCCGCTGTTCCACCAGCACGATGGGATCGGCGCAGTGCCTCTTCGCTTCTGCCAGCTGTTCCATCACATAGGCACAGTAGGCATCCGTGCAGTCAGCCATCTCCTGATCGAAATACTCCAGATCCTCGGTGGGGTCTCGCGCCTTCATGCCCAGCGCTTTCTGCACCTTATAGGCCGCAAGCTCGTGAGCGTCGGTGCCCTGCTGGGCATAAGGTGAAGCCCTGTCCGGATGTGATGCACACAGCTTTGCACTGGGCGGGCATTCCAGCCAACGGTGACTGGAGGATGCGGAGAGCAGTGCGTGTTTAGCCATGGAGCGCCTCCGCTTCCGCGACCAGATCCGGGTACTTTGCCGGATCAATGTCCGTCAGGCTCCCGCCGTCGCTGTACTTTCTGACCAGGGCCTTGGCTTCATTGCGGAAGCCGTTCTGGGACAGATCCGCAAGGATGGCCCTGACCTCTTCCTTTGTGTACTCCTTCGGCGCGGGCGTCTCCGCCACAGGCTCAGTCACCGGCGCGGGTTCCTCCGTCGCAGCGGGCATATCCTCCGTAAAGCAGTCCCGCACATGGGCGGCGGCTTTCACCAGGCTCTCCCCGCAGGTGATCAGTGTTCTTCCGACCTCGGTCATCTCATCGAGCACCGTGGCCAGTTCGTTCATTTTGCTCATGGTTGTCTCCCTTCTGAATGACTTTCTTTGCCAGCTGCTTGGCCACCACGCTGATGGCGATCAGCACCTCGAACAGTTCCTCATCCGTCGCCTGCTCC
>JABLTO010140860.1_pt1 | contig 11338 bp, 9 predicted proteins | sample 7160091 | NCBI WGS metagenome assembly JABLTO01 (sample SAMN14651225, study PRJNA627086) | human gut metagenome | isolation source: feces | host: Homo sapiens
CTTATCTGATAGAGGAAAAAGGGGTGAATCCATATCATATTATGGCAATTACCTTTACAAATAAAGCAGCGGCAGAGATGCGGGAACGTATCGACGATCTGGTGGGATTCGGTTCGGAGAGTATCTGGGTATCTACCTTTCACTCCAGCTGTGTGCGGATTCTCCGGCGGTATATTGACCGTCTGGGTTATGACAACCGGTTTACGATTTATGATGCAGATGATCAGAAGACGGTGATGAAGGACGTGTGCAAGCGGCTTCAGATTGATACGAAGCAGACGAAAGAGCGTGCGTTACTGAATGTGATTTCTACCGCAAAAAATGAATTGATCTCTCCGGAGGAGTTTACCCTGCGGGCAGCCGGTGATTATGCAAAACAGAAGCAGGCACAGGTTTACCGGGAATATCAACAGACGCTGAAAAAAAACAATGCACTTGATTTTGACGATCTCATCATGAAATGTGTGGAATTGTTTAAAAATGATCCGGAAGTGTTGGATTCTTATCAGGAGCGTCTGCGCTATATCATGGTAGATGAGTATCAGGATACAAATACGGCGCAGTTTGAACTGGTGCGTCTGCTGGCAGCCAAGTACCGTAACCTTTGTGTGGTAGGTGATGATGATCAGTCAATCTACAAATTCCGTGGAGCCAATATCCACAATATTCTCAATTTTGAGCAGTATTTCCCGGATGCAAAAGTCATTAAGCTGGAGGAAAACTACCGTTCTACACAGAATATTCTGGATGCTGCCAATGCGGTGATCAAAAATAACGTGGGCAGAAAAGCAAAGGCACTCTGGACGCAGCAGGATGCCGGTGACAAGATTGACTGTAAGGATTTTGATACAGCATACGATGAGGCAGAGTACATTGCCCACAGCATCAATTCATTTGTGCGCAAAGGGGTATTTTCTTATGGAGACAGTGCCGTACTGTACCGGACCAATGCACAGTCACGTTTGTTAGAGGAGCGGTTTGTCCGGGAGAATATTCCGTATAAAATCGTGGGTGGTGTAAACTTCTATGCAAGAAAAGAAATTAAAGATTTACTGTGTTATCTGAAAACGATCGACAATGCACAGGATGATCTGGCAGTGAAACGGATCATCAATGTACCGAAACGGGGAATCGGCGCAACGACCATAGCCAAAGTACAGGATTATGCAGATGAGAACGGAATGAGTTTTTATGCCGCGCTGAGACAGGCGGAAGAGATATCGACGCTGAGCAAAGCTACTGCGACCAAGATTCGTCCTTTTGTGACTTTTATTCAGATGCTGCGCAGCAAGCTGCCCTATATCAGTGTGGAACAACTCATGGATGAGATTATTGAAGATACCGGTTATGTGGCAGAACTGGATGCGGAAGGTACAGATGAAGCTCGTGCCCGGATTGAAAATATCGATGAGCTGATCAGCAAGATCGTGGCCTATGAGGAATCTGTGGAACAGCCGACATTGAGCGGATTCCTTGAGGAAGTGGCATTAATTGCAGATATTGATAATCTGGAAGAGGATAGTGATTATGTGGTGCTGATGACATTGCACAGTGCAAAGGGACTGGAGTTTCCGAATGTTTATCTGGCAGGTATGGAAGACGGGTTGTTCCCGAGTTATATGACAATTACTTCTGATGATCCGACAGAAGTAGAAGAAGAGAGACGTCTGTGCTATGTGGGAATTACAAGAGCCAGAGAACATCTGACCCTGACCAGCGCACGGATGCGTATGACCAGGGGAGAGACACAGTATCACAAAGTCTCCCGTTTTGTGAAAGAAATTCCGAAGAGCCTGCTGAACGGTATGGTACGGGAGGAACGGCCTAGAAAAGAAGACCCGATCAAAGATTTGGGCAATGTAAAGCTGAATTTCAGCCGGAAACCATACGGCGGCGGTTCCCCTGCGCCGGCAGGGGGGATGCCTTATTATAAATCTTCCAGCCTGGGACAGAAAAAAACGCAGCAGTTTGGTGGTGGGACAAAGCTTGGCAGACTGACGTATGCGGAAGGTGACCGGGTGCGTCATGCAAAGTTTGGGGAAGGTCTGGTAAAGCAGATCGTTTCCGGTGGAAGAGACTACGAAGTTACTGTGGATTTTGATGATTTTGGCACAAAGAAAATGTTTGCATCGTTTGCAAAACTGCAGAAGTTATGATATAATTGCCTATAACAATGAACAATACAGAACAGAAAATTCAGATTTGTAAAATAATATTGTGAACGCAGGTCGCAAAGTGACTGCGTTCATGAGCAAGTAGCGAAAGCGGATTACGAATGTCCGCTTTACCAGCGTTTTGTATTGTGAAGTGAGAAGTAGAAGGAATGTATTAAGAAGGAGTGAAGGATATGAACAATGATATGATCAGTGTTGCAAAATTAACAGAGTTATTTTCCAAGAAAATCGACGAGGAAAGAAAGACAAAATTACTTTGGATTCTTGCCATTATTGGAGCAGTTGCAGCGGTAGTCGTAGCAGCACATTATATTTATAAGTTTTTTGCTCCTGATTATATGGATGACTTTGAAGATGAATTCGAAGATGAGTTTGATGATGACTTCTTTGATGACGAGGATGATGAATACGAAGAGGAAGACTAATCTGCATCAGCGGAATGCAATTTGATGCAAGGATGATCCGTATTGGAACGCCCACTCACAGAATGCGAGTGGGCGTTTTTTGCCTGACTTCAGAGTTGAGATGTTTGTGTATGAAAAATAAAGAAAGCGTTGTGAGGAGAAAGATTTGAAAAAAGGACAGATGTGTGAAGGCATTGTAGAAAAAATTAAGTTCCCGAATAAGGGAATTGTAAAAGTAGAGGACAGTGACGTAACGGTAAAAAATACTATTCCGGGACAGAAAGTTTCTTTTGTCATCAATAAAAAACGAAAAGGAAAAGCAGAGGGACGTCTGCTGGAGATTCTGGAAAAGTCAGAACTGGAGAACGCAGAAGCTAACTGCCCGCATTACGGTGTCTGCGGCGGATGTAATTATCAGACACTGCCGTATGAAGAACAGTTAAATCTGAAAGCCGGACAGGTGCTGGAACTGATGAAAGCAGTGGTACCAAATGCGGAGGATATTTTTGAGGGAATCCGAAAAAGTCCGCAGCAGTTTGGTTACCGGAATAAAATGGAATATACGTTTGGTGATGAAGTAAAGGATGGTCCGCTGGCACTTGGTATGCACAAGCGGGGAAGTTTCTATGACATTGTAACTGTGGATGAATGTCGGATTGTGGATGATGACTACCGCAAGATCCTGGGTGCAACGGTAGCATATTTCAGAGCGCAGGATATTCCATTTTACCATCGGATGCGCCATGAAGGATATCTGCGTCATCTGCTGGTGCGAAAAGCAGTAAAGACAGAGGAAATCCTGATCGATCTGATCACGACCACACAGGAGATTCGCACAGAAGAAGGCAGCGTGGATGAACAGCTTCTTCTGGATGGCTGGAGAAATCAGCTTCAGGCGTTAGAACTGGATGGAAGTATTGCAGGCATTTTGCATACAAAAAATGACAGTGTGGCAGACGCAGTGAAAAATGAAGGAACAGAAATTTTATATGGTCAGGATTATTTCTATGAGGAATTGCTGGGGTTAAAGTTTCGAATCTCTCCGTTTTCCTTTTTCCAGACCAACTCTCTGGGCGCAGAGGTATTGTATCAGACTGCCCGCGAATATATCGGAGACAGTCTGGATGAAAAAGCGGAAAAGACGGTATATGATCTGTACAGCGGAACCGGAACAATCGCACAGATCCTGTCGCCTGCGGCAAAACATGTGATCGGAGTGGAAATCGTGGAGGAAGCCGTAGAAGCTGCGAAAGAGAATGCACAGTTAAATCAGCTGGAGAACTGTGATTTTATTGCCGGTGATGTCTTGAAAGTTTTGGATTCCATCGAAGAAAAGCCAGATTTTATTGTGTTGGATCCACCACGGGAAGGAATTCATCCAAAGGCATTGGAGAAGATCATCCGTTATGGTGTGGATCGTATGATTTATATTTCCTGTAAACCGACCAGCCTACAGCGGGATCTGGAGGTTTTACAGGCACAGGGATATGTGGTGGAACGGATTTGCTGTGTGGACATGTTTCCGGGAACGGTGCATGTGGAGACGGTCGTTTTGATGTCAAAGGTACAGAAGTAAATAGTGTAAATAGCCTTAAATAAAGCATTTCCGGGTATTCAGACAACCTCCTGAGGGGTGCCTGGATACCCTGATTTTTCTTTTGTGGGAATATATCAATCGTCATTTTTCGAGGTCGAGTTGACGGGATAAAAATGGCGAGGGTTGAGTGGACAGAATGACTATGCGGAGGGTTGAGTTGATAGGAATATTAAAAAAGCTGACCACTATAAAGTGATCAACTTTTTCAACAACTGTCCGTTATTTGGATATATCATTTGCTAGAATTATTCTGAAAAACCCAAAATCCACGTTTGGGGCTACTGATTAGTCCCTTATTTTTTAGATTGGTTCGAATCCATCGCATTTGATAAGCGAACTCAGTTCCGGTGCAATTGGAATCTTCTATTTCTAGGATGTCCTCTGGAATTTGAAGAAGCGCAGCTACTTTGTCATTTACATCGCAAGCCTCCATCGGTTCTGAAGCCTGTCCCAAAACCTGAATAACAGCATCTGCTAATGCTTTTCTTGTTGGAAGAACTCCCATGCTGTTACCTCCTTAACTTGCTGCGGTGTATTTCGAGGTATGGAAGCATTTCGGACGAAACAGAAATATCACTTATAGCATCAAGTTGTAACTCTGCTTTTTCTTGTTCTGTTAAGGTCGGAGATACAATTAACTTGCCAACGTTGTCAAAACTGATTAAATGCTTATCAAAGAGTGCATCATGATGGGCGCAGAGAAGCAATCCATTATTGACATCTAGCTTCTCCTCATCGCTACTGGCACTCCATTCTTTTATATGACTACCGATAAGCATTTTTTCGGTTGTAATTGTGCATAGAGCGCACTTACAACCATATTTGTTTAGCAGCAACTCCTTAAATAGACCTTGACCAATACGGTGCTTTACTACGATTTCCTTCTCGGTTTGCGACAAATTAGATATTTGTGCCAAGATAGACTCAACAGACTTGATAGTTCTTTTTTTCTTGTGAGGCAGGGTTGTATCTTTTACTTTCTTGGATAGCGGCACTGCAACGGGATTGGTTGAAGCAATATTTAGAGTATTTCCTGATTGGACTAAGTCAATGTAATCACCAAGGTAATCAGGTGTGAACGTGTAAATTGTGTTGTCATGCGTGTCCTTTGATTGATGAATACCATCCTGTATAGATGCTTGTAGTGCTTCAACGCTAACCTGACATGATTTTTGCTTTCCTCGGTTTGCATTGGATGGCGCATCCCACGCAGCAAAGATAGGAGTGCCGTGTGGACTGTCATACAAGCCTAGTAGCAGTGTTTTCTCTGTAGCAGTAGTAGGACGGTTAAAACCTTCATCCCTGGCAGTACTTGAAATCTCAATTCTCTTCTCGGATACAAGCTTTTTTCTACCGCCGTTAATGATTCTCCATGCGTAGATGTATAAATCAATTGTACTTCCAGCACCTGTGTCGAGAATCCCGTGATACGGTTGGTGTGCTTTGCTTATCCACGAAAAAGAAAATCCATTTGTATTTAATGCATCATAGATGGTTTGTCTAATAGTTGCTGGATTTGGACCTTTGGGATCTGGACCGGGTGCAATTGTTCCAGTTACCGTTATTTGGTTGTAAGGCATAGATCCACCTCATTTCATTAGTTTTGAATATGTACATTATATCACGGGAATCTGAATTTGTACATATTCAATGTTATTTTGAACAAAATCAGCAATGTCAAGCTAATTCATAGTTATTCATATATAAACATAAAAAACATGACTATTTCTTGACTATTTCCGCTCATTCGTCTATAATAAAATGAAGTATATAAGGAGGTATCGCCATGGAAGAGCACATCAATGAGCCTTGGTCGAGTCTGGATGAAGTGGCTAGTTACTTAGGGGTCAATAAAGATACTATCCGCAATTGGATAAAGAAAACAGATATTCCTGCGCATAAAATCGGTCGGCAATGGAAATTCAAATTGTCTGAAGTTGATGCCTGGGTAAAAAGTGGCAAAAGTGCCATGTAATGATTGGAGAGTAAATATGAACGAAGATATAGTTGCAGTTAGCCTATTCTCCGGTGCGGGAGGATTAGACATTGCCAGCGTGATGGCGGGAGTCCCTGTAATCTCAAGCACGGATTTTGATTCTGACTGTATTGAAACATTAAAAGCAAATGAGGACTATTTCGGTGACACTGAGATTTTTGAAGGAGACCTTCATGAAATCGAAAGTGATGTTTTTAAGTCAATTGTCGAAAAGAGAAAACCGAAGAAATTCATCGTTATTGGTGGTGCACCTTGCCAGCCATTTTCAAAAGCAGGCTACTGGGTTACTAATCAGGTTCGCCGTGGCATTAACGACCCTAGAGCGACTCTTGTAAATGAATACTTGCGTGTTGTAACAGACCTCCAGCCGGATGGGTTTGTATTTGAAAATGTAGAGAGTCTGTTGCATCCAACGAATCGAGTGATTGTAGATACATTTATCAGTATCATTGAAGAAGCAGGATATAAATACAAAATCGTTCGTGCAAATGCTTTAGATTACGGTGTGCCTCAAAAGAGAAAACGTCTTTTTATTATTGGAACCAAGGGCGAGTTTAAGACTGACGAACCGCTTAAAACCCATGATGCACCTGAAAAGTGCGAACAAAGCGGATTGTTGCCTTATGTTACTGCTGGAGAAGCTATCGCGGGTTTTGATGGCGATGAATACTATGAAGAGTACGAGGATGCAAGAGGCGGAACCTATTATGATGATCTTTGCGAAGTTCCGCCTGGAATGAACTACAAAGCATTAACAGCATGGGCAGGTTATCCTAATCCGAAGTTTGTTGCGGATAAGCGATTCTGGAACTTCTTACTGAAATTATCACCTGATCAGCCGTCTTGGACGGTGTGCGCTCAGCCGGGACCTTGGGTTGGTCCTTTTCACTGGGACAATCGCCGACTGCGTGCGCCTGAAGTCGCAGCAATTCAGACATTCCCTAAGGGATATAAGTTCTGTGGCAACAGACGTTCTGTCCAAAAGCAGATTGGCAATGCTGTTCCATGCCTGATGGGAAAAGCAATGATAGAATATTTGAAGGAGAGTTTAGAGTAATGCCAAATGTACTGAGCATATTCTCAGGCGGCGGCGGTATTGACTGCGGTTTCAAAAAAGCCGGATTTGATATCTGCTTCTCGACTGATTTTTGGAAACCCGCTTGTGACACGCTTGAGAAAAATAAAGTCGGAAAACTTGTAGTATGTGATGATATTCGCAAAATAGACTATGACGTTTGTCTTGCGCAAATAAACATGAAAAAATCAGATATAGATGTCTTGGTGGGTGGGCCTCCTTGTCCTGCGTATTCAAAGTCCAGGTTCTATCGCACGGAGAAAAAACGTGCACTTGAGGACGAGAATTCCTTCACGCTGTATGAGTACTTTAGAACGTTGGATGAAATAAGGCCTAAGGTATTTTTCTTTGAAAATGTATTTGGTTTTGTCTATAAGCCACACAAGGCCGCGTTTGATTTGTTGAAAGAACGTGCTGAAGAGTACGGTTATGATATCACTTACAAGGTTGTTAACACAGCGGATTATGGCGTTCCTCAAACGAGAGAACGATTCATTTGTGTGGGTGTACGCAGAGATTTCGGACCTAAATTTGTGTTTCCAGAGGAGACTCATTACAATCCAGAAAAGCAGGACGCAACATCCGCAAATAAGAAGCCGTGGGTAACTTGTAAAGAAGCAATTGGTGATTTGGATTATCCTCTGCCAGAGGATGAAGAAATGCAGGCGGGTTCTAAACACAAGGATTTGTTAAAACTTGTTCCCCCTGGAGATAATTATCTTTATTTTACGGCTGAACGAGGATATCCAAATCCAATCTTTAAATGGCGTTCTAGGTATTGGTCATTCTTATTGAAGCTATCCCCAGATAGACCGTCATGGACAATACAGGCCAGCTTTTCCAATAATATGGGTCCATTTCATTGGACAAACAGATTTCTTCGTATCAATGAAATTAAGAGAATTCAGACTTTTGATGACGACTATGAACTATGCGGAGATTTTAGAGACCAGTGGCGTCAGGTTGGAAATGCTGTTCCCGTAAAAATGGCTAATATAGTCGCAAGTGAGATAATGCGTCAGTATTTTACAACCGAATAATATCGATTTGAAGGGAGGGCATATTAATGCCAGAATATCAATTTGCAGATAAGGGCGGCAAAATTGTATCTGTCGAGTACGATAAAAACAGCTATTTTTCTGCTGATCAGGTATTGGAAAGCCTTGATTCTGTGTTTAATAAATTCCCATTTCCCGCTTATGTTGAACAGGTTACAGGATACGATGATGTTTTCCATGTTACGTTTCCTGAAGGGAATGATGGTATTGGGGATGTATTTATATGTGCTAAAGGAACAACTCCTGGTGGTAGGAGTGGCTTGAAAGACGAACAGCGTATTCAGCCAAAAGCAAAATACCTCAACTACGTTTTTGAAAGAGGAGAAGAAGGTAAAAAGACTGTTTTCTTAGGAGTTTATAATCGAGATGGTGAAACCATTCTATGTACATGGAAGGTTATGGCTTCGGCTGCGGCCTCTATTGAAACATCAATTTCAAAGCAGATAAAAATCACAAGTATTGCGAAAGCAATGAGAGAAGGATTTGTTCAGCAAGACAAAGGCAAAGGTGAATATGCATGTGCATTTCGACCAGAATTCTTGTATTTTTATCTTCGCAACTGCGATTGGTTACATACAGGTCACATAAGCGAACTCGCTGAACATACAATTCCTGAAAACTTTGGGTCTACAGAGGATACCGTATCTGAAAAGGGGTTTGAAGAGGTTAATTTCTATACAGGTATTAAGAGCAAGTACCCGAGAAATAGGATTATATTTGGCGCACCTGGGACTGGAAAAAGTTTTACTCTTAACGGAGCGGCAAAGAAACTCTTAGTAGATGGTGGATATGAAGAACGTGTTACTTTCCACCCAGACTACTCTTATGCTAATTTTGTCGGCACATATAAGCCTGTTATGGTTGGTGGAAGTTCTGACATACTTGATGCTACAAGCAAAGATGTTCTTTCTGTACTGTTAGATAAAACAAAGACGGCGCAAGAAAAATATGATTTGCTATATGAAAGATTTAAGGATGATGGATTAACAAGACTACCTATTTTGTTAGGTTTGTATACGGATGAAGTCTTTAAAACAAGAAAGCAAGATGGAACAGATGCTGTTGGGAATAATAGTGTAGAAAGAAATCACGGAAAAGCACTTAGACCATACGTGGCACTCGCTTCGGATGTAAAAGTAAAGGAAGAAATTGCATATGAGTATGTTCCTGGACCTTTTATGCGTGTACTGGCGAAGGCACTCAAAAGTGCGATGACCGATAACCCAAAACCACATCTGCTTATCATTGAGGAAATAAATAGAGCCAATGTGGCCGCGGTATTTGGTGATGTATTTCAGTTGCTTGATAGAGCATCAAACAATGCCAGTGAATATGAAATTGCAACGACAAATGAAATGCGTACTTACCTTGCTAAGGAACTTGGGGTAGATAAGAGTGCGGTAGAAACTATTAAAATTCCAGACAATATGTTTCTTTGGGCCACGATGAACAGTGCTGATCAGGGAGTGTTCCCAATGGACACTGCTTTTAAGCGTAGGTGGGATTTTACTTATCTTGGAATTGATGATAGCGAAAAGGATTTGATTGGCAAAACAGTTGTTCTTGGAGCAGGAAATACCAAGCATAAAGTAGAGTGGAATAAGCTACGAAAGGCCATAAATAACTTCTTGGCTAAAGAGAAGATTAATGAAGATAAGCAATTGGGTCCTTACTTCATCGCAAGAAATATTGTCGTTCCTGAAGAAGGTACGGAAATCGATAATGAAAAATTTATCCACACATTCAAGAGCAAAGTAATTATGTATCTGTTTGAGGATGCAGCAAAGCAGAAACGTCCGAAAATGTTTGAAGGCTGCTTCGAAAACAGCAGTCGTTATTCGGAGATTTGTCGAGAATTCGAGAAAAAAGGAATTGGTATCTTCCATCATGATATTCAGCTTGAGGCAGAGCCAGAAGACCTGACTGATACATCTCCTGTCGGTGACGAGTAAAAGGAGGTACATAAATGCACTCTGAATTTGTAAGAGAACAAAGAAGGTACACGCAGAAAGAACTATGTAAAGTATTTTCTTGTTCAGAAGATAAAACGGTTTCAATTATCCGTAAACTCAAGGAATTCGGAGTCTTAAAGGCTGTAAAAGCAGAAGAAAAACAGCGAGATATGTCAGAACTTGTCGATGAAGATATAGAAATTTCTGACGTTGAAATCGGAGAAAACGAATACCTTTATGTTTTTACCTATGTGGGAATTATCGTTGTATCAGGGATTGTTTTGAAATGCTATCCTAAATATTTGTTAACTGCAACACATCCGGATTGGGAATTAACACAAGTTATTAAGGTTCTAGAGAAGTATAATTCGAAAGAACAGATTATTCGGATGTTTAATGATAGCAGCGAAAGCAGGTCATTTAATCTCTTGGCCGTGCTTCTGTTTTTGATGCAAGATTATTACGAGAATGGTGTATATGAAAATTCGGATAATATAGTCGAAAGCAACGGCACTGGTGAGATAATTTGGGATAAGACGATTAATGAGACTTTTGCAATGATTACTAATAATCGTCCGTATTATGTGGATTTACAAACCAGGAAAAGAATTACTGATGACCAAAACTATTTTAAACGCCTACACGAATGTGTACTTACGATTGCGTCAAATGAACTTGAGAATGCTGGACTGCTGAATTTGTTTGAACTTGTTGGTGTTGACCTTACAGAGGAAACTCTGGATGACTTTGGTGATAAAGAAGTTATTTTGTATAATATAGAAAAGGAATTAAGCACCCAGTTTAATACAAGAAAACAGCTTGTCTTAAAGACAATCTATACCTATATTGACCATAGCGGAAGCCTCTATGACATAGATTGTTTGTCCCTTTTTGGAACGAATAGCTTTAATTTAGTGTGGGAAAAAGTTTGTGCAGAAATCATGAACAATCAACTAGTATAGAATAAATTAAATTTCTACTATATATTTTGTTGATAATGTATGGTAAAATAGTGTTATCTAAGAAAGGATGAACACTATGAGAAAAACATATCTTCCTCTGTCAGATGAAGACAGAGATTA
>JABLTO010223860.1_pt1 | contig 11334 bp, 13 predicted proteins | sample 7160091 | NCBI WGS metagenome assembly JABLTO01 (sample SAMN14651225, study PRJNA627086) | human gut metagenome | isolation source: feces | host: Homo sapiens
AATTTTTTTCATAAGCACCTCCTACATCCCCAACAACCGCTTTAGTTCACCGACATACTGCCGGGAAATGATCACTTTTTCGTTATTTGTCAGCGTGGCTTCGAACCTTCCAGATACAGAAGGGCGAACATATTGTATCTTATCTGCGTTTAGGATCATAGATTTGCTGCATCGGAAAAGCATAGAGTTTCGACACAATTCTTCCTCGTTTTCGTATGGAATCTGTTCCACAGACAGCTTCATGTCCGCACCTCCCTTCGGTTCTGAAACAATAATATAGCATAGAATGTATTTTATATCTATATTTGAGATTGTAAGTTGTAAAAATCAGGGGATAAGTTGCCAAAATATCATTTGAATGTTGTATTTACTAAACAAATTGCTACTTCAACGCAGGTATTTCATCGTAAATACTTTCCTACTAAGCTTTCCACATTTTTTGAATTCAACACACTTTGCTCTGTTTCAAAAGTAAGTATCAAATTTTCTCCCACATATATTCCGTTTTTTTGATAAGTTTCGATTTTATGCACTGCTGCCCGCGCATACTCTGGTTTGTCCATCATACCTTCGTGTTCCCAATAAATTTCCTTTCCTGTATGCGGTGATAAAAAAGTAAAATCCGGATATACAGTTCCATAGCCTTTCAGATATAAAGGTTTTTCATATTTATATAAAATATTTTCTCTATAAAAATAGTCTGCAAGAATCTTCTCTGATTTTGATCTTACTCGCTCACCTTTTTCCGTGAGAATAAGAGCAGCTCCCTCTTTAAACTCTTTTCTTTGATATTCTTCTCCATACCATTTTTCAACAATCTGATTCCATGCCGGCTCTACCGGAGTTATTAAAGTCTGTCTTTCCTCATGCAAAGATGTATAAAGCTGCTCCATTTCATCATCTTTATAATCCTTTGTCAATTTCTTAATTTGTTTTAGGCGCATTTCTGCTTTTTTTAATACAGACATATCATAGCTCTTTTGTGCAAGCTGTCTTGGCAAAACTATATCTGATTTTGGAATATAAACTCCATTATAATCTTCCACACAATGATAATATCTGACATTATTTTTATCTTTTGATATTCGAAGGTGTCCTTCCGGTACCGATTTTAAGCTTTCACTCGCTTTAGATATAATAGTTTCCAGATGTTTTTGTTCTTCTAAAAGCATTTTTCTTAAGTTATGCATAATCCCCCCCTCGTTGATGCCTAATAGTTTTAAGTCAATTGTATAGTTGTACATTTTCTAAATATTGCCTTAACTTAATTTTCCCCACTATAAATTTCAACCAATTACCTTGTATTAATCTATTATCTCAATTAGAAATTCTGTCATTTTAAGTCATTCATGTCCCAGCACTTATTTGACTTAATTCAAAATTCTTAATATTTTAAGTTATCTTACCTATTCCATTATGTTGACTCAATAAAAGTTTATTCGCATTTTAGGTCATTTCAGTTATTTCATATTATTGACCAAAGCAGAACTTTTATCATTTTGGGTCATTTTCTCTATGCTTCCAAATGACTTAAATTCAAAATTTTCTAAATTCAAGTCTGGCTTTTTATCTGTTCTATTGACTAGATTTAATAATTTATTCAATTTCAATCAATATATTTGGTTTTATGTTTTGATTTAATTTGAGTAGTATTTGGATTTCAGTCAATACTTTATAATTTTGCAATTGACTAAATTGGAACACTTTATAGAATTCAGTCAGTAATTATTAAATTCTAATTGACTGAACTGAAACATTTTATAGAATTCAGTCAGTAATTATCAAATTCTAATTGACTAAATTGGAACACTTTATAGAATTCAGTCAGTAATTATCAATTACTAATTGACTGAATTATAAATGCAAGAACTTTCGGTCATGTTTTGACCAAATAGAAGAAAATCCCGGAAGCAAAATACTTCCGGGATATAAATTCTTTTGAAAAATCTCTTCCGAGAAAATTATCTCTTGCAGAACTCCGAACCCTTTAAATAAAGGCTTTCACGCCTTTTTGTGTGCTACCAGTGTGTTACTAAAAAACATTCTGCACCTACTATAGACCGCTCCGCAACACGCACACTACGATACTGCCATAGCTTTTATTTGTCTTATCCGTTTTTCATATTCTGCTTCTATCTCTGCTTTGCGGATTACTATATACTCTACAGACGAACAACCATGTTGTTTAAATTGTCCCACACTATTCCTATACGCTTTTGCTTCTACAATTTCAAAGTTTTCTAGTAACATGCGTCTGGCCTTACCCATGCGCAACTTTTTCAATCCGCTTTCCCTTATCTGCCGGATACGGTTTGTTGAAAGTCCCTGTTTTGTCGCAACGGCTGCCAATGACTTCTCATCTATAAAGATATCTTTTATAACATCATTTTCCCTATCGTTTGTGTACTGCTCTACAATGTCCCATAATTTACTTTTGGCATATTGCTTGTATATCTTTTCTACAGCATCCGCTTCAATGTCAATATTAGCCGATATGTTGTCTTGTAACGTAAAATCATCATTTACAGTCAGCGGCGCATCAAGACTTATTACACTCTGCATATAGCGTTTTATTTCCTGCACTACAGTTACTGTAACATCTAATCTCTTTGCTATTTCTTCATCTGTCGGCTCTCTCTCTAATTCCTGTGTCAGATCTGCAACACATTTTCTATAACGGCTAATTTTCTGTTTTGTATAGTTCGGTATCCTTATTACTGAACCGTTTTGCTCTAAATAGCGGCTTACACTCTGTCGTATCCAAAAACACAAATACGTTGTAAAAAGCACGTTGCGAGATGTTTCGTAATGCTTTACAGCTTCTACTAATCCGAAATATGATTCCTGTAATAAATCTTCCTTATCATCATATACAGAATAAGGCTTTATGATCTTTTTTATTAACGGAAGATTTTTTTCATACAACATTTGCATATTATCCGTTACAGAATAACCGCTTTTAATTTGCTCAATAATCTGTTCATTTGTCATTGTCCTGCACCTACCTTTATACTATAATTGAGATAGATACAATACATTAAAGAGAAGTCAGACCGCCAAATACATGACTTCTCTTTTATTTTACCATAAAATAGCCTTTTTATATATTTTAAAATATTTTCAAAACAGGCAGCAGAACACCCCTTTTTTATTTTTGGCAGTTACCCGGATAGCTTAGTAGGGGGATATATGGTTATTTTATCTACCCCCCCTCCCCCTCTGGCCAAAAAAATACAGAGGTATTTACCCCTGCATTTCTTCTTTTAACTCTCTCTTGTATTTATAGTATGTATTTCTTGCAAGTCCGATTAATTTCATACAATCAACATCCGATAATGTACCGCCAAAATCTTGGCTATATTGCTGTATCTTCTTCTTTGCTTCTATAGATTTCTTTGTGACTAGCTTTGCTCCCGGCTTCTGTCCTATCTGTTTGCCATTTAATCTTGCTGTTTCTATTCCCTCTTTGGTTCGTTGATGTAAATCCTGCACTTCTTTCTCTGACTGTTCAAAAGCAAGTCTGATCTGTTCTTTTGCTAATGCCATAAGGTATTTATTTACACCCTCTAATATATAATCAGCATTCGTTCCTGTCATTGCAACAGTGCCAGACAAAGCCTTTTTATATACCTCAGTATTTATATGCGGCTCTTTTAAAAACTCAAGTGTTATGTTTCGACTGAAAAGTTTTTCATACTCTATATATCCATCTTCTGCACTACGGCTCATTCTTGATACAGAATCAAAAACAATCGTATCTGTTGGTTTAGCAAGCTTTAATATTTTATCAAGCTCTTTTCTTCCTTGGAATTTTGTGCCCGTATAAACCTCACGCACAATAATAGCATCTGGATGTACTGCTAAAATATTTCTAACCTGTCTTTCAATGTTTTGTTTCTTTGTGCTTATTCTGCAATATCCATATACACTCATATCACTTTTCCCTCTTATTAGTATTTATTGTAACGTTCGTTAATTTTGATACTTATATTCTACCTGTTATTATTGTTGTTGTCAACATCTTTTGATACTATGTTGTGCATCGTCACTTTTGATACTGCGTCATGATATGAGAAAAATAATTTGATATATTGTATTAAATCTGTTAGAATCCTGTACAGGAACAATCGTGTTACCGGGTGGCTGACCTCTGTTTTATTTTACATAGAATGGGGGTGGTGCTAATGAACAATAATCATTTTGATTTCAAAGACCTTATGGCTTTTGGCATGTTCATTTTCGCATTGCTGACATTCGTTTTTACGTTTATCAGATAATGTTTTTCTAGCATAGAAAAAACCACCCTCTTTAACTTTGGCGAGTTAGGGTGGCATTTTCTATGTTCATTCATATTAACTGGTCAACCACTTGTGGCGGTTGTTCCTTATTTACAATCTAAATGTATCACAATCTATCGCAAATTTCAAGAACACCGTTACAAAATAACGCATCATTCTGTAACGTTATCATCCTCTGACAATATTTTTAGTTTTGGTAATTCTTCTATCTCTGATCTATCATGCAATTTCCCGTCTTTACCTAGTATCGGTAATTCTTCTGCTGGTAATGCTTTGCGTTCTGGCTTCTGTGGCTCTGGTTTTAATTTAAACTCTGACGCATTAACATACCCGGAATTATTTGTTAAATCAAAAATACCGATTACTGCCGGGATCTTCTGTCTGAAAATCAACTGTTTCTTGGCAGCAGTAATTAAATCCTTACCCCTTAAAATGAAATCCTGCCATTCCGCATTGCGTGTTTTCTCATATGTGAGTAACGTCATTCTGGTAATTCCTAAGAATACCGCCCAACTTTCAATATCTGGTATCAATTTATGTTCCCGATCATCCTCTTTATTACATTTCTGCACATATTCAAAATATTCATAGGTTGTTTGTTTAAACTGCTCCAATCCGTCCGGTGTCTCTGGATATTTCGCTCTATGCCCCTTTAAGGATGCAACTCCCATATCAAGCACCGCTTCCAGATCGTTCTTGTCAATTTCCGCTACCTCAAAACGCCGTTTATATTGTTTCTTTGGCAGCAGTACATCATTATTATTACTCATTGTAACCTCTTTCTGCTCTATTTGAGCCATTATTATATAATTTACGTGTTTCTATAGCCCTTTTTTCGTGTAAAGCCATCTGCATCGAACTTAGTCCCTTATGCTCTTTTGCGATTGTAGTAATTATGTATTTTCTTATGACAAGAACCGCATAACGTACATATATCCGTCAAAACATTTTCGTTTCCCAAGTTTTTGTATGTGATATGATGCACCTGTACACTCTTGATTTTGTCTAAAGGCCTGCCACACATACAACACCCTTTGTCTATTGCTATCCGTTCTTGTTTTTTTGCTTTCCACTGCTCACTCCGCATATAATCCTTATACTTTTGTGTCTGCATTTCCTATCATCTCCCGATGTAACCTGTCAAACTCTGCCAACTCCGCAATCACTAAAGCAATCATAAAATCATGGTTATGATATTCTTCTATAAGCATGTCAGCATCATTTACAAGGCTATCCCAAAACGTGTCATTGTCACAAATTTTATTGATATATTTTTTGTGAAATTTCCAGATTGCTTGATACATCTGAAAATATAAATCTTGCTCCAACTGTTCACCTGCTCTCATAAAAACCGTTACAGTAAAAATGCACAGTTTAGTTTACTAAAGTGCTTCAAACCCGCATAAATACTGGATTTGTGTAAAATGTGCATTTCTTATGTGACATTCTAAAGTTACACTATAGATACTTACATAATTTTTACACAAAATGCACATTTCCTGTTTTTTCATCAAGTAAATGGTATCGGCTCCTGTTCGTTTACTTCCATAAATTCTGGTTCTGCCGTATACCCCTTTACGATGTTTTTAACGGTCTTTCCCTCTACTGTTCCACTGGTCGCATAAAGTCCTTTTCCCTTAAGTTCAGATATAAAATTACCCTTGCTTTCTGTACCATAGCCATTATCAGAACACCATGTGCTGTATACTTCATAGATTGACTTTATACTACTGTTCTTTCCGGTTTTGGTAAGGCATTCCTTGATAAAGTTGCCGATTTTGTCAGAATCCGTTCTGTATGTCTCTGTTGCCTGCTGTACTGCGGTTGGCGGTTTTAATCCCTCTTTGCGGTACATACGCAAACCATCAATACACCAGTTTAAAATACCGGATAACTCACTCTCCTGCCTTAATTTGTCCTTTAAATGCTTGTCCTGTTCTTCCGGTTCAAAATGACGATCAAACGAAATCACATTGATTCTGCCGGAAGTAAATACCGTATCATCTGTAATAGTAGGTAAATAATTCGTATTGATTACCAGTTTAAATTTAGGGATAAAACTAAACTCTCTTTGGTGCAAATGCCTTGCGGTTATACTGTCACGTCCTAGTAGAGACTTGAGTAATGCTGTATCAAATAACATTCGTTTTGGTGGCTCTGATGCATTACAGAACCTGCATCCGGCTAATCTTGCAATATCTCCGCTTGCCTGTCTGCTATCCACGTTTTGTTTTACTGCCAGACTTTCCGGCTTCATTGTAAGCGCATAATCACCCAAAAGATGTATAAGTGTTTCACAAAATGTGCTCTTGCCGTTTCTGGTTGTAGAACCATACAAAATAAAACACGTTTCTTCCTGTGTATTTCCGGTCAGTGATAAGCCTGCTATTTTCTGCAAATACTTTATTTTCTCTTTGTCCCCCTGCATTATCTCAGAAAGAAACTTTTCCCATTCCTTGCAACTGGCAGCAGGATCATAATTTGCGTTACAGATCTTAGACAGTAGCATATCTGGCGAATGTTTTAAAAATTTCGGTGTATCCTCTGATAAGTCCACAGTTCCATTTTGCACATTTAACAAATAATCATTTGTATCTAAATCTTCGTTACTGAAATAATAAACGTCTCTTGAATCCTGCAACATATTATTCCGGTTTCTAATGTTGCATAATGCACTAACAGCTTTTAAATAATCACTGTTCCCGGTACTGCTGCCATATGCAAGCAAAGCATCTGACAATACTTTTGCATCTGATCGGGCACTTAATCCCTCTGTATCGTCAACCCAACGTTTACCATCGTATAACATAAAGTCTTTTCTGGATGGATTATATCTATGCTTGTCTTTGAATATTTCAGCGAATAGTGCTCCGAATCCCTTATCATTTGTTTCATAATTGCTCACAGCATTTAACATCTGCAATTTATCCGGCAAACTGGCAGGCTCTACATTCTCCGACACGTTTTCTTGTAACGGTCTTGTCTGCTCCGTTTTCAGTAACAATTCAAAGTCCTGTTTGCTATGGCCTGTCTGAAAATAATCTGTAATATCTGCCTTTGGTATGTCTGGCATCGGTGTAATAACGTTTGCTGTCTTTGCGATTCCCTGCAAATCTGCATAAATTCTATTTGCTACGCCTTGCCCCGGCATGTCATTATCTGCCAGAATATACACAACCGCATCTTTCAAAATACTTGCAAACTCACTTTGCCAATCATTCACACCACCATATGTAAAAGCCACAAATCCATGCTTTGTCAGTGTATTAACATCCTTTTCGCCCTCTGGAACATAGACAGGCTTTCCACACTGTATTGCTTTCTGAATGGCGTTTAAATCGCCATATATCGCCCTATAACTTTTTCTAGGTTTAGATCTTGGCAGACCATAAGAAAAACGCTCATTCTCCAATCTACCATATAATATTTTCTTGCCCTCTAAGCGGATTTTATGAAAAGCATAACCACCGTTAATAGAAACGTAAGGGTATATTGCTTCTATTTTGCGCTTTTCTCTGCTCTCAATGTACATTTTCCACTTTTCAACATAAGAGATATTATTATAAAATGTATCTTTTTTCTCTAATCTGGCAGCAGTTAATATATCTTCCAGTTTACAACCTGCGTGACAGTGAAATAACGTGCATTTATCCCCTTTGGTAATCGTCAGAGAAGCCTGTTTATCATTGTGCGCCGGGCATTTTGCCTGTACCTTGCCGTTATTATATCTGCTTACTACATTAAAATGCTGCACATTGTCATTGTAAATTTCTTCGCTATTCATCAAGCACCCCCGACTCTAACTCACGTCTGATATCTTCCGCTTGTTGATCTAATTCATTCATTAAATTCTGGCAAGCCTGCTGTACATTTTCGTATTCTGTTTCGCATTTGAAATCTTCCACTTCTTTATACTTTTGCATCAGCTCTGCCTGCTGCCTTAATAGTTCTTTTCTACGTTCTGGCGTTATGTAGTGTTTCTGACATTCTTCTGCTGCACCGGCATTATTGTATATATACGGTTCTGAAAGATATACGGATGTTCTATTATCAAATACAATAGACAAATCCTGTAAAACTTCTTCTCCGTCTGCATCTCCGATCTGGAAAATAAACGTTACCATATTACCAACGCACTCATAATCTGCATAATTGGTGTTACCTAAATGCTTTAACTGCGCTATTTTCTGTAACGGTTTTAAAGAAACTTTTGTATATGCCATGCTATACCTCAACTTTCTCTGAATATTGAAACCCTGTTGCTTCATAAAATTGTTTTGCGTATATAATGTAGCTAAACTGACGGCTTCCCGGTCTTTTGTAGGCTATTCCCCAATTCACAAGACCATTTTGTAATAATAACCGCACTGTCTGGTTATCCATTTTTAAAACCTTAGCAGCTACAGCTACTGGAATATTCCCGCAATCAACATTTTTTGCCACTGTTACACCGCCTTAATTGCTGCTCTCTGCTAATTCATCAATGATTTTGTAAATCTGCTGTTTCTTATTCTCTGGAAGTTCATGTCTTAAAAGTCTTGAAAACGCTGTTTCGTGTGCATATCCCAAAGACTCCGACACTTGCCATAAATTTACTTTTTTATCTTTTGCATATGTTCTTAAATCAATATTTTTCATCGTTTTACTCACTTTCTAATTGCAATAACAATAATTTTCTTGACGAACGTTCGTTGTATGTTTATAATAGCAATAAAAATAGAGCATTTCCATTCCTAATATTTGCTCTTTTGCGAGGAGTTTTATATGAGAAAAAGCATAGATATTCCTATTTGGTATAGTAAAAACAAAATAACGGCTTTGAGAAAAGAATCTGGATTTAACCAGACACAAGTAGCAGACAGTATAAATTGTGCTTTAAAAACCTATCAGAACTACGAACAAGGACGAAATTTCCCAACTCTTGAATATGCGTCAAAACTGGCAGATTTGTATAATGTAAGTATTGACTATCTACTTGGTAGAAGTGATTTAACTCAAATTGATAACGACTTTATTTCAAAAGAAACAGGTTTAAATGATGTCACTATTAACGAACTAAAAAAAGTACATGCAGAAAAAAATAATTTTCAAAAACAACAAAATTATATCGAATTAATAAACTTTTTGTTTGAACATGATAAAACAAAAACATTGATGCAATATATGTATTATTATTTCTTTGGCAATTTTAAATATGTAGGCAGATTTAACGAATATGGCATTGATTTAAAGGATAACTGTCTTAATGGTATTAGTATACCTGTTGAAAATATACAGGCTTGGTTTTTACAAATGATATCCTCTGGTATGGTTTCAATCTATGAAAAAATCATAGAGCCAAACCAAGAAAAATACAAATATTATGGAAAACCTATACCAACAGAAGCAGAATTACAAAGCCGTATTGACACTTATTCAAGATTAACTAATGAAGATGAAAAACTTATTCGCAAATTGTATGAATCCAATTTCGATAAAGAGGCCATACTGGATTTTCAAAAATCTTGCACATTTAACAATGAAATTTTACAACATACAATAGAAACCAAGAATATGCTTTATGGCGAAACCAAGAAAGGGAGTGATAATTAATGAAACTACCTAACGGTTACGGTTCTGTTTATAAGTTATCTGGTAAACGCCGCTGTCCCTATCGTGCTATTGTGACTGAGGGATGGCAACTTGATAAAGATACCGGGAAATGGAAACAGAAAAGAAAAACTGTCGGTTATTATGCGACTAAGAATGATGCTATGGTTGCCCTGGCAGAATATAACAAATCGCCATTTGACCTTGAAACGTCAAAAATCACGTTTGCAGAAGTATATAATCGTTGGTCGGACGAACATTTTCCGACTATATCAGACAGCAATATAAAAGGGTATAAAGCATCATATAAGTTATGTGAACCAATTACAAGAAAACGTTTTGTAGATATAACACTAGATGATTTGCAGTATCTGGTAGATGTTTCCGGCAAGAATACACCGACTTTGCGGAAATTAAAGTCTATGCTAGGTCTCGTGTTTAAATATGCTGTGATACATGACATAATACCGCCAGACCGAAACAAAGTACAATATCTCGATATTAAAAAAGCAGGTAATCCAAACGCCTACAACCGGACACGATTTAGCAAACAGGAGATTTCGACATTATGGAATCAGAAAGACGGTAATATTTATATTAACGTGGTCTTAATGTTGATCTATAGCGGCGTTCGTATCTCTGAATTGCTAGATTTAAAGAAAGAAAACGTTAATATAAAAGAACGTTGGTTTGATGTAACGGCATCTAAGACAGATGCAGGAATCAGAAAAGTACCGATTAATAAAAAGGTTCTGCCATTCTTTGAATATTGGTACAACAAAAACGATTGTAAATACCTCATAAGCACACCAGAGGGCGAACATTTTGGCTATCGCAATTATTATGATTCATACTGGATCCCGTTAATGATACAGCTAAAAATGGGCGAATTTGTAATTGAGAAAGATAAAAAAGAGCCTGTTTACAAAGGACACAGACCGCATGACTGCCGCCATACCTGTGTTTCTCTACTGGTAGAATCCGGCGTTGATGATCGCATGGTTAAAAAGATTGTAGGACATAAAGGACAAGGCGTTACACAACAAGTTTATACGCATCTTGATATTGATGCCCTTGTCAATGCCATAGACAGAATTTAATGAAAGGGGTGATATGTTTTGATTGTATTAATAAAAAAGGCTTTATAGTACCGCAAATACTACAAAGCCAGACACCCAATAATAAGACACCACTCAAATTATAGGGAGCGTGTTTATTGTAACATTCTCCCGCCCAAAAGAAAAGGAGATTTTATAATGGCAAAAATTATAACACGTCATATTCCGCATGTATGTACTGTATCAGAAAAGGCATTAACATTCGCAAATCGTTTTAGGTTAGAAAAGGTATATAAGGTTTCACCGGGTAACTTTGTTATTGTTGATGACAAAATAGAATGTATTTTACTTAATAAAGATCTGGAAAATGTAGACGAAATAAAAGACCT